>Ga0307514_10001873_pt1 | contig 23197 bp, 19 predicted proteins | sample 16_EM_MG_FD_203088 | JGI IMG/M metagenome (GOLD analysis project Ga0307514, IMG submission 203088) | Populus trichocarpa ectomycorrhiza microbial communities from riparian zone in the Pacific Northwest, United States - 16_EM | ecosystem: Host-associated > Plants > Roots > Unclassified | place...
AGACTATGCAGGTTTTGTATCATCATGTTTGGGTAATTGCGGATAGGTTTTCCAAGTATATGATCATTCTTCCTCTCCCTCTCAACTATACTGCAGAACACCTCATCAATGTCTACAACAATTCCGTATATCCTTTCTTTGGCTTGCCACAGGATATCGTTACTGACAGAGATGTTCTCTTTACCTCGCTGGCTTGGAAGAAATTCTGCACAGTCAATAACATCACCCAATCTATGTCCTCTGCTTACTATCCCGAGACAGATGGGCAATCTGAGATTGCTAATAAGTCTATCATAACAATCTTGCGTTCCAAGTTATCAGCTCAGGGATTGGACTGGCTGGCCGCTCTCCCCTCTGTGCAAGTAGTTATCAATACTGGTATTGATCCTTCTAGGGACTCCTCCCCTCATACTCTCTGTATTCGTTTTACTCCTAAGTTGGAAAAAGTAGTTGTCATCCCCGCTGTCTCCCTTCGTCCTGACATGATATCTAAGGCTCTTTGGGATTCTGTCAAGACCAAGCTCGTCCCCAACCATATTGCAATTACGCAACAAGCCAACAAATGCCGCCGTCCCTCTCCTCAGTACAAAGTTGGAGACTTGGTTAAGATCTCCTCCTCCTGCTTCCCCAAAGACACGCAGTTCAACAAACTCAAGCCTGTCTTCATAGGACCCTACAAACTCCTCTGCTGCATCCCCGAGATGGACAACTACACCGTCGAAATCCCCTTTGCTCCCTCCGGTGCTATGACTGTTCATACTTCTCTTCTGGCTCTCGGGTCGGAAAATTCAGATGAGAAGTTCTCTTCTAGGATGCATACCCTTCCAGGTCCTGTTACTACTGATGCTACAGCTCCGAGATACGAAGTTGAATGTCTACTTAAGCATCGAACGCGGAAGGACAAGCTTCAGTTCCTTGTCAAGTGGCTTGGGTATGGGTATGCACATAACTCATGGCAGAATAGGGAGGATATTGATAAGGATGTTGTTAGGGCATATTGAGAAAAGAGCAGATAGTCTGGAAAGGTGCAGACTAGGCGTGCTGGGGGTAGGAACCACCCCCATGTGTGAGTTTCTTTATCTTGACCTTGGGTTTCGCAATTGGTTTGGGTTTTCTGTGTTGGAATTAGGATTTCCACACTTTTATGTTTTGGGCTGGTACCCAAGTTTCTTTATCTTTGGCAATGAATCTTGTGCTTCTACACATGTTTTATGATTGGGTTTTCATTTGTCTTTCCCTCTCTTGTTGTTGTTTTAACTTTGTGGGACTTCCTATCTGGGTTGGGTATGTCCTAATTGGGTAGTCATTACCTAATGAGGGAAGGATGTAAGGAATCTGTAATTCCTATGATTTCTTATCTTGTTATCTCTGTTTATTCCCCACTGTTTACGTCTTCCTTATAGCGTTATAATTGTCTCATGACTTGATTAAGCAAGTATGAGCAATTCTCAGGTTTTTTGAGTCTTTATGAGTCATCTTGTATACCAGGCTGGAGCCTAGGTTTCATGTTGTTATCTCGACGTCAGCTTATGCTTCTGATGACGTTTTTGTTATTTCTTTATGACTCTTTGTATGGCTCATAATGACTGCATCATTATGATTGCTATTGGACTCATCTGGTATGAGTCTTATACTTCTGCATTTGAACATTCCAGTTCTCTATTAAAGAAGCTGTTTTCCATGCTCCATTATGCTTTTCTTCCTCACTCAATTTCCTACCAATCAGTTTAGTTAGTAACAATCCATACTCACTATTCTGGTTAACTCTTTTCTCCCGAAATCTTGAACCCTTGAACCTACCAAACTCTCTCTATCTCTAGCTCCTGCCTTGTTGCCTTTGTGCCATTAGCTACTACCTCTAGATACGTACCTACATAGATAGTTCGTAGTATCCAGCTGGCCTGGGTACTTGCTGTCTATATAGGCTACCATTTACAGTAGCTCAGACTTCCTGTCCACAAATCCTTCCCTCCTATCCTGACCTTGGTCTCACCTAGGTCAGCGATCCTCTGGCTTCTGACGGATCTTGCCTCAATTCTTTGATACCCTGTAGTTTGATCCTATCCTTCTTAAGAGTTGTGTCATCTTCTGTGCTGTGACCCTCTGTATATTCATAACAAAATCAATTTAGGCAAATATATTTGATTACCTCAAGTTTGCACAACACAAAAACTAACCTTTGATATTTGGTTACAATATCATCACTCATAATATCACTACTATAAGCATGTCTTAAACATCAGAAAGAGCTCAAGCCCCAGAGAATATGGATGTTGCTATTAAACTTAAAGCATATATATATTTATTAGGATCAGATAAGATAAAAGAGGAGAAAGTAAAGAAATTAGAAGAGAGCCAAGTACAGCATATCTAAGACCTACTTGCAATCTGAGATATCATCACTACTTCCTGGTATCTATCTCCTAATATTAGTACAGGTAGGCATGAGATTAATATTCATAAAATATACATATATTAATACTCTGAAACTAAATTTCTTATGCTATTTTGCATCTATTATAGCTTCTTTTGGCAGCTTGTTGATATATTCATAGAAGCTGGCAGAAAGGAATATTGGAACTATCAGGCTCTTGAGTCTAGATATAGTCCAAAATCTATCTATTGCTAGATTGTCATAGTGCTTTATATACTAAGAGAAGAAGTAAAACTAGAAAGACAAGCTAGCTATAATACTATCTCTACTAGGAAAGAAGACTTCATATTGCTTTTTGAGATATAAGTTGAGCTCATGTTAATACTACTTTCTTTTTGACATTGTATATTGACTTTCCTATATGGGCTCGACCTATATTTTAAAAAGTGATATGGAGTCTTCTTTCCTAGTAAAGACAGTATGTGTCTTTGCACTAAATACCTGTTTTTTAACTTCTTTATGCCAGGCAATTTGCTTGCTCTACAGTTGTTCCTGGTTCTACTCTATCCAAGAGATCAGTTGCTAGATCTTATCTTTAGCTTATACTTGACTTGTATTATTTAGTATCTTTGCAATTATGGTTCAAGCTGTAAGGTCTACTATGCTTGCCCTGTACCATATTCATGGTATTCTCTAATTATGACATGGCAGTTCTAAGTAAGTATTCTCATTATTGAAACTTGGAACTTGGAACTTGGAAGTTGGAAACTGGCGAAAATCTCCTAGTTTCTAAGTTCTAAGTTCTCCAGTAATTTAGCCAATAATAGTTGTTGCCAAGTGCCAAGATATGACTGTTTCAGACCTTGTACAGGAACTTAGTTTCGAATTGTCTATCCCTAATCTCTCTCATTATAATCCCGTACAGTTGTTGACATGCAATTAAATAAAATGCTACAAAATAACCCCAATTCCAGACATGCCCTTATTCAGCATTTACTATGTATGGTATTGTTCTATCGCTGTGCTGTGCTGCTGTGGTATTATACAATTATTTACTAGCGCTGTGTTATTGCAAAAATTATACCCCTGCCGCCTTGGTATTGAAAACCTTTCTCGATAGTTAATCCACAGGGGTCCAAAACCTCTCCATTGGGCAATTGACACGGTTGCTATCGACAAATACAGATCCGGGGCGGATCCTGGTGTACTCCCCCTGACAGGCATAAGGTGGCTTGGTATTTCTCTCTTCAGGGAATCGAAGATATCCCTCTTTCCACTCCGGACTCTGTCCGTCTCATAGGCCCCACAGACGTATAAACTCAAAAAAAAAAAAAACTCCTGACTGTGGATAGGTATTTGATTTGACATGAAGCCAGCGAGATTGAGAACTGTTGCAATTGCTGGCCTCTTGCTCGCACATGGTGTTGCGACGCAAGATACAGGTTCCTTCTCACTGCTTTCATATAATATTGCTGGATTGCCTGGTAAGTGTGCGCTGCCAAAACAAATAAATCTCCATTAACGTTCATTGCTGCCAGAGGCCCTGTCAGGCAGTGATCCAGTAAACAACACCCCTATAATCTCACCACGCGTGAATAAATATGACATCATCCACGTTCAGGAAGGTAGGAGGACCCCTCGTTGCTCCTATCCTGTAGCCCGAAGCTAAACCCCAGGAAACTAGACTTTGCCTACCATGATATGCTTCTTAAAGAAAACAAACATCCATTCCAGACCAAAACCACTGGGAATGTCCCATATGGCTCCGGCCTAAATACACTCTCCCGCTATCCCTTTACCGATTTCAAACGGATTACTTGGGCCGCGTGCTGGTTCGGGGATGGAGACTGTTTGACCCCCAAGGGTTTCACCTCAATGCGGGTGAACATTGCCCCAGGTGTCACGATTGACATGTACAACCTCCATGCCGAAGCCGGGGATGGTGAAAAGGACTCCCTCGCGCGGAGACTGGGCTTCCAACAGCTTCGGTCGTATCTAGACACGGAATCGACGGGCCAGCCGGTCATCCTTTTCGGGGATACCAACTGTCGCTATACAGAGGAAAAAGATCCAATTCGCCGTCTCACAGAAGGTGATAATGCGCTGACTGATGTATGGGTACAACTTCTCCGTGGTGGTAGTCCTCCCGAAGCGGGAACGCCGAGCGTGGAATGCACATTCCCAAACCCAAAGCCTGGCACTCCAATCGATACCACATGCGAGCTAATCGATAAGATTCTTTATCGTTCTTCTTCACTCGTAAGGCTCAGTCCACACAAGTTCGTGAATGCGGATCTCGAGTTCTTAACTCCCTCCGGAGGTCCACTTAGCGACCACTACCCTGTCTCGGCGTCATTTTCATGGGAGTTGAACTCCATCCTCCGCGCTGGAGGTGACTATGTTGGGGTAAGCTCTGAATACGCCAATGACGGCGAGTGGTTCAGCGATCTCCCCGCGAGTGGTGTGAGTTTCACAGCGGCTTCGTGGGACAGCGGATATATCACAGAGCTTGAACTGCGAAGTGGCTTGCGCCTAGACGCACTCTCCTACACAATGAACCATGGAGAGAAGAAAACCCGAGGTGGTTGTGATGGCCTGCCCTCCTCAACTCTGCACGTTGATGTTGCCAAGAAGGAAACGGTGACGTATGTGGAAGCTTGTGAGGGCCCAGGGGAGCTATGTGGAAGCCTTACAGTGGTATATTTTCGTGCGCAAACATCTTCAGGAGATGCAGTTGAGGGGGGAGAGAAGCCCCTGGCTATGGAGGGGCAGTGCTCTATCTGGAGAGCACCTGGAGAAGGGTGGACGTTGGTCGGTTTCCAGGGAAGAACTGGGAAGGGAGTGGACAGTTTGGGGGTACTATGGGGGAAAGTTTTCTAGAGTCTATTTGTGAGAGACACGCTCCAGGGGAGGCCTGTTACAGCGATAGCTGGGGCGTACTGTATAGTCGAGTGAGGCCGCCTGAGGCCGCCTGGAAACGGGGTGCAGAAAAGGGCAAGGAAACGCAAAGGGTTAGATCTTTCTATGGGGCACTACAATAGTTACATAATGTATGTTAGGACTATAGTCTCATCAAGGGGATAGTACAAGCTGAGAGAGTCTATTTGTTCGATTCATATTCCAGCGCATTTCCCTTCCGTAAATACAACAAGCAAGCCTTCACAACCATCTCGTCCCCATCCTACTCTTTACGTACTCGGCTTCCACACACAAGTAACTACCCTCCACATATCACTTGCATTAAATCTCGTAATTTCGCTTGCCCTTCTATAGCACCCAGGCACCCAGATTCGCGTTGACAGAGGACCGCAAGAGACCTGTCAGAGGAAGTAGGGAGGTGGTAAACACCTGTACCCAATGAATGCTGCGTTGGGAACTTGCCTCCCTTTGAATCCATTTGGGCTTCGTCATCACGGATGCATACGAATAATGGGGATTTTAAATTAAGTAGAAGTTTATTCACACATTAGTACTGCCTCCCAACATTCCTCTGAACGTCACCAACATACCCAAACCTTCTCTTGAGGGTTTTTAACCCTGTGAGGCATGCTAGTGTTGTCCCAACATTCTATGGAGTCATATACACAATACATAACATAAAATCACCCTGCCGTCGATTTAGGCTCCGTCAGGTTTTTCTCTCCTCCAAGCGACCTCAAATTCCTCCCAAACCTCACTGTATGCCACCTGCCTCTTGCCGCATCCCTCCACTGCCCACTTCGTGGTCACCAATTGCAGGCTCGTCTCAAACATGATCGCTAAACTCCCATCCCCAACCTTCTTTGCACCAGGCGTCCTAACCATTTCCTTCTCGTACGTTGCTCTATCAGGTCCATGAGCGGCGTTCATGCTGTGCAGACTTGCCCCACCTGGTACAAACCCTCCCTTCCCTGCATCCTTCGCATCATACTCGCCTTTAATGTTTATCATAAACTCCGTCATGACATTCCGGTGGAAATATGGGGGACGGAAGGTGTTCTCTGCCACCAGCCATCGAGGGGGGAAGAGCACAAAATCCGCCAATGCCGTACCGGGAGTGGCTGGATTTGGGAGGGACAACACCGTGAATATCGAGGGATCAGGGTGGTCGTGGGAGATACTTCCCATGGGGCAGAACTCGGACAGAGGGTACTTGTATGGTAGATAATTTCCGTTGTAGGCTACCACATCGTACGGAGAATGGTTTTGCGTCGCATGGTGTACCTGCCCCAGGAATTTGTTGATGATGGTAAAGTGTGACGGACGGCAGGGGGTCAATGGGTTGTAATCTTTATCCTCGAACCATGGAACTGGGTATTTGAAGTCCTGTGGGTTTGCAAGGCCGTTGGATCCGATAGGTCCAAGCTCGGGAAGGGTAAAATGATGGGCGGAGAAGCTCTCGAGAATATATCCTTTCCACGCGCTCAAGTTCTCGCTGGGATTTTCTCCAGATAATCGCCCTCCTTTCACTGAGAACTTTACACCCCTTGGTACCACACAGATCTCCCCTGGGGGGACCCAAAGTTTCCCAAACTCTGTTAGGATGTCCAATGTGCCCACAACAGGCACGATCAGCATGTCACCATCTGAGTTGTAGAAACCCTCGTCCACCATATCCCTCCCAAAGCCATACACATAAATTGCTATGCCCATCTTTGCTTGTGGCTCCCCTGCTCCAGCGATTGTCCGTAATCCCTCTACCCAGTTCGCCCTTTCGTCTTCAATGTCAAATGGATCCCAGCGTAGCTGTGTAGGGGTTGGATATAACCTGTCATCATTTAGATTTAAAAATGAAGAGATTATGTGTGGATATAGCACGGGTTTGAATGGCGTGTGTGATACGCTTGGACGTATGCGGTACAGCCAGGTACGTTGATTGAGATGTCGTGGAGCGGTGAACGCTGTGCCGGAAAGCTGTTCCGTGTAGAGACCGTAAGGGGCTTTGTGTGGATTGTGCCCATGGCTAGGGAGGGCGCCTGGTGCTAAAGGGTGGGTCACTGAGAAATGATTATTGAAACCAACTGAGACGGTCAGTGTGTGGCTCCACGCAATGCTGGTTCGAGAATGCTACCTTGGTATTCGTACGGGTCACTGCCAGTGGGATCTTTCCAATACATACTGCAGGTAGCTGGTGGTATTTTCTGGTGTCGATGGGATATGTGGGAAACCAGTTAACAATATTCAGGCGGAAAGTCGCGGCCATATGCGGCTTCATTGCCCTTGGCATCCCTCCTACGGCTTAGTCAGGTTGTACTTCTAGGTAGCTGCAATCGTTCTTTTCATCTCTACATTCCGACATATAGCTCAATTATGGTAATATTTTCCCCTTTCCCTCGAGGAGGCCATATTGGTGAATTTCTAGCACCGTTTGGGCGCTAATCACGTTCATAGGCTGAATCGGCAGCCTCAAAGAAGGCATTCTACTGTAGGTTCCTTCCCCAAAACTAAGCCCTTCCATGATTTGCTTCATCACTTAGACAGTCGGGTGTCATTCTGCAATTTTCGTTACTGACGACAATCCCCGCAGGCGAGCTGTGTTCTAAAGGATACAACCGAGTTAACGAATATGATGGTACGCCCCAGGCTTCGCATGAGCCCTCGTCATTCACGCGTAGCAGGAGTGACCTTGCCCCCAAAGGCCACTCCGGAGACCCTCAACAACTTCCCATGCCAGCAAGAGCCAGCAGGAGTTCAAGCAAGTTTGGCCAGGGGGGGGATCTATAGCTCCTCCCATCTGTCACCAGAGCTAACCGTCTCAAACATACAGCACATCTTTCTTCCTATGACCACTCCCACAAGAAACGACTTGCGGACATGAAAGCCATGCAACGCCCCTCTGCATCTCTTCGCCGAGAAAAGGAACGAAAGGCGGAAGCAGCCGCTGGCATGATAACCATCAAGCCCATCGCACTAACTGGTACCCCATCCAATCCTGGAATTAGAAAAGTTGGGTTCAAGAGCGCCTTTTCCACTCCCGCAGGAGAAGAAGGCGAGAGTACGGGACCAGCCGGGGGCGTTGGCTTCAAGAAGGTTTTTGTAAGTTTGGAAGGGAAGGGGTTACCTGGAAGCAAGGCAGCGGAGTGTAAGGGATCCAGAGCGGATGGGCCAGGAAAAGGTTTCAAGTCAAACGAGGTGGAAGATGGGGGTATGTGGGAAAGTGACACAGATGATGCAGGCGGGGAGCTCTATGATCCTGCATTTCCCACCGCGCCGTAGTACGCTTGCATGCTGGTGGAAGGGAAGCAGGTACTGCTCCCATTTTTATGAATAAAAGAATGACGGTGGCAGTGGATTGCATCCCATGGTCAAGTATTTCAAGCCCAACTATAGTTATTCGATCCTGAATCCAGCCTACAAGGAAACGGGCCCGAAGCAGAGTTTCCAATGCGAACTTCCAAACCTGGAATCACCCCCCTCCAGCACCAGTTCACCCAGTCTGCGCAACCCAGGGGTGCAAGAATCCGAACAAGCCATGGCGATACTGGGTCAATGCTCTCAAGTCTAATCATTTTCCAACACAGAGATCAGATTCTGGAACATTAGTCTAGCGAGGCTAGTCATCTACGATCCCTGAACAAGGCCTCTCGGAGGTTGCAGCCAGTGCATCTGGGAGTGCCGAATTCATACCTGTAAGGGAACTCGCAATTACAACTGGACAACCCAACTATAGCCTGAACATCTCAACTCCAGGACTTGGAGGCATGCCATACTCATCTTCGTCAATCCTAGGTTTTATCAGGAAAAGGCATTTCAGCGAGACGAGTGTAATTAGTTGCAATAGTGCTGAAACATGCATCCTTCGCTATTATACAGTCCTCCGCACTTGCTTTGTGTCAAGGCCCCCACAAATGGCTTCTTGGACAAGTCCCCTACGCCTGACATAATCCCCCTGAGCAAAGACACTAGATCCCCCATTCACTCTCCTTCAATGCATGCTGCTTCTCCCCAGGCTCCGTACGAGCTTGCAAACTTCTCTTCTCCTCCCATCCCATTTTATGCATCAAACTGCCTTTCCAAATTCTCTCCTCTTTCGTCATGGCATCACCAGTGCCAGTAACTACCTCCCCTGTCATTGAATCATACTCCCCTGGATCGGGGCATCGAGGCGGCACCTTGTATAGGAATACACTGACCGCAGTGTATCCGCATGTTGCGGGACAAAAGATATCCCACCGTTCGTGGATGAAAAAGCCTGTATTAAGTACCTAACAAAATGCTGACAATGACAAGAGACAACAGGGAGACAACAGGCGAAGACTGTCCCTTAAATACCGACTTCACACTCCCATATTCTCGCATACCCTCCCACATATTTGCCCATCCCGTTGACCTCGGATGAATATTAGTGGCCCTTCACGCATCACGTCGGATGTTTTCCCCCATGACGCATCACATACCTCCGGCGCGGCATGATTATCCTTCCCAACAACCCCCTCTAATCTGGCGCGCAAAATACTTCCGCAAATTTCCTGCTCACATATATCCCATCTCACCATATTCATTATGCCCTCCCACTCATCATCGTCAATCGAAACCCAATCTTCACTTATTTCGTCGTCATACCCTCGATAACTTCAATGCCGACAACCGTGCTCCTGTCACAGGTTTTGTTAGCATATCAGCTGGATTCCCTTCACTTGGCACGCAATGCACGGTTATATCTTCTCCTTCCGCGCATTCCCGTTTCCAAGTTTTCTTCTCCGGCGTACGTGAATATGTAGATAGTATCCAGAAGTCCGTTTAACATTATCCCTTCACGGGCAGTCCCTAGCAAGTAACTAATCACCTTACACCCTCTCCTCCAGTCTGTGACTGATGGCTTGATACGAAGCCTGTTGACCGCGTAGTGTATATCTGGCCTCCACATTCGTGCTATGAAGTGTAGGCACCCGACCATTGCTTGGAACGATTTTATATCGGCAGGTGGCTGGTAGTAAGATATGGTGTGTCTGAGACCTTCATTATTTCCCAGTCAGTTTCCAGTGATTCTATCATCCCTCTTCTAGTTATCCCGGCTCCAGCTTCTGACCATTTCACATCCATTCCGAGGAATCTGATTGACAGTCCTCTTTTCTCAAGTCTAAGATGCTTCCGGATTTCCTCTTCCCATGCTTGTCGAATGTCATGTGACCAGAATGCACACAAGAGGTCATCTACATGTATCGTTCCATCCTTTTCCCTAAAATCCAGTATTGGATCGTCCCGACATGCTGTGAATCAAAGCCCTCTTAGGATATCATTAATGACCTGGTTCCAGTTATATACCGCTTGTTTCGTCCCATATAGTGACTTCACGAGTTTCCACGCTCTGTCTCCTGTTGCATGTGGGTCTTAGATATAGAGTTCTTCTTGCAGTGGCCCACTGAGAAAGGCTCCCTCGACGTCATATTGCCTGATTACCATGTGTTCTCTAATGCCAATACATCTTCTCTGTGTATATGGATGCATACGTCTCGTGATTTTTCTGAAGGTAGTGGAGGAGTTGCAGGTCGTTCTTGTTCCTTTTGTGATACAGTCTGCACTAATTCAATTTCCCACGGCACTTGCGGTGACAGTAAGTCGCAACTTCACTTTGTATGTGCCACGTGTGCTAGTGTATCCGACAAGGGAGGGCCCTATATAGTAGCACGATCCGCCAGTTTTCCTTCAGCATACGTAGCGACGTATACCTTCTACCCAAACGGGCAGAATCTCTTCCACTCTTCTTGAATATTGATCTGTGGAAGCACGATCTGATTGAACATTTCCTATCTAGTGTCCTATGGGGCAGCTTGTTCCTCCTGTATTCTATTGCTGAAGTCTATAGTGATTTTGGCAGAGCTCCCAGGTTTGCTCTGATATTGGTGGCAATCGTTCTATGGTCGCTCGCTCTGCCACTGCATTCGTTTGGCTGTGGTAGGGGATATCATAGCCTTAGCGTATAGACTCAAAAAAAAAAGTTGACTTTGAGGTTGACTTCTTTCTTCCGGAGTCATGCTGCAACCCCCTTGATATATCCTCTCCCATTGTAAGAGTTGGACCTGTTGGCAAGTGGAAATATCCTGTATAACAATCCCCAACAACAGAACCTTCTCTGACCAACTGCAAATCCTTCCAGGGATGGGGACATTATTTGTGCACTCGCAACTTTCTACTAGTAACCCCATGACGGCAGTTAAGTGCTCAAAGGAGGAGTTGGGATCCCGCCTCTCCAAATGACCGTCGTTCAAATGCCTGCACTTCCTCAACTTGTCTGTTGCACGTCAAGTTTCTGGCTGTGTTGATGTGCCACCCCGAAATATGAGTTCAAATACTTACCTAGTCTGGCGACTAAATACATATGTAATGTACCTGCAAGAGACGAAATGTGCTGGATGTAATAAGGTACTTCGATCACGAGAAAAACAAAGGCACAGGCTGTAGAGGGGGCCAAAGCGACGAACTTTCCTTTACTTGTCCCAGCGCACATCAGATTTTGTAAGGATTTTACAATCAGAAAGCGGGAGTATGGTATGGAGTTGTCTGTTACTTAGTGATGGTCTGTTCGTGACACTTGTGAGGGGCAAATGCACAGATACTACGTGACATCCCAGTTCCATCCTTATCTCCTACAACTTACGATGCTGTTTCGAGGTTCAATTTCACCTCATTATTTTTGCTCGCCTCTTGCCCAATTTTCTGATATAATACAACAGAGGAGCCTCACACACAAAGGTTCGGTTTTCTAGTAGGGGGTCAAATATAGAAGTCTTGTGACAACGTCCCTAAATTACCCCCTCAGTGGTTGGTTTTGTTAGTTTATTTTTATGAAATTAAATTTCCTAAAACTATCTTTCAAACCAACGTACGTAGGTGATTCCAATTAACTTTTCGCTGGGTCCGATTTTAAAATAAAAAAAAAATCAACCACTCAGGGGGTAATTTAGACCTAAGTGCGTCCGGTGATACTATAAGAGGGTACCGTATGAGTGTTCTAGGCACGAGAACAGGTATGAGCTGAAAATCGGACCCAGCAAAAAGGTGGAAAGAATTTGGTTCAAAGTTAATTCTAGATCGACGCCAGCCACATGTAGGAGGTTAATTGTGCCTGCTTAAGGAAGCTCCAAATCTGATGTGGAGGCCGTAGGTTTGAAATTTTCTTGAACACGGGCTTACTTAAGGATTGAATGAGAATTACGGAGTAGAAGTGCTTGTTTCAATACCATCAATGACGATATCTCGAACGCTCGTGCTACTGTATCAAGCATAAAAGCAATTTGTGAAGCCCAATCCTCATGACCCTCCAATCGCTCAACGTTATCGAATTTTGGGGGTCGGCTATGTACGTATTTACGTATTAATCAATGATGATATCTCGAACACGCATGGTATTAAGCATAAAAGCAATTTTACATACAATACAACCTTCATGTCACTTTTAGGCGCGAGCATTACGCATTCCTTCCTTTGCCAGCTGAATACGAGAACTAAAACCGCAAGAAGTGAAATCCCCCACCCTCTACCATATTCACCCTTTCCTAGGTTCAGGAGGCTGGGCGTTTAAGCAGCATGTTGTCCCGTGTGTAAACCCAAAATCCTCTAAAGGTGCGGGACTGGGGCCGCCTCATAGCCTAAGGCTCCCTTCGGAAAAAAAAAAAACATATTCATCCGACAAGACATAGGTCAAGTGTAAAACACTTTCCTTGTGCAAAAAGATTTTCTCGCTTCTATAGCACAATGTGTCCTCTGCATATGGGCAAATATACAAGCATAATATCATATATACGTTGCCATGCACTCCTTGAGACATCCAGATGAGGGTTGGACCCGATGTGTTTTGTAAGGTCGTTTCTTCTTCAGAACCCGTTAGTAACAACCCTCTTGACAGGTTGGCATATGGCGGAAAAAGGGTAATAGCGCTGACATAGGTTTTCCTGTATTGTTAGCATATGTACTGGACTCACCTATGGGTTGGTTTTTTCCATAACTCGAGGCTGAAGGGGCACTCCCGATGCTAACTAAACTTGGAGAACATCCCAGACACTACGCTCGAAATGGCAATGCAGAATGTTTCAGCCCATGTATCTCACCTCAACCTCATGCTCTAGTTGGAGGGTGGAGTAATATCCATACATGCGGCTTTTGAGGGTAGCCAAAAACCCAGAAAAAAAAACGTAAACCCCCCTCCGAAAAAACAAGCCGCTTTAACCCCTGGCTGGAGTCTTCTTGCGAAGTCAAATGGCTACTGAGGGCTTGAGGGTTAGGAGGCAGAATTGGGAGAGGTGAGGGATGGCCTTTCCTGTGGGATAATTCCGCGTTCCCGGCTTTTGACTTCCTGCAAAGATTTCAGTATCAGCATTGAATCACCATGACGAAAACCTCCCTGGCAAGGAGTATATATACCTATTAACCAAGCCATTTAGCAACGACCCTGCAATTAGGTCTCTGCCAAATTAGGTCCTAGCCCGCGGCTTTATCCAGGAGTTGTAGTTGCCGGAGAGGAAAGGGATAGAGCCCCCGCACAATGCCGCAGTCCAATAGATGGACCGAGATGCAATGCCTGATCAGGTCGGGCAATTGGGTGTCCCTCGCTGAATGGAAGGTTCCATGACTATTTATCATTTGGAATCTTGGATCTACGTCGAGCCACGAGTGTCTGGTGCCCTTTTGAGCAACAGGGCCCCAGATATCGGCCATCGCCGCAGAAACATCAATCCGAAAGTGAAGTTGAGAGCTGGAACCCGGTATATCCGCCGATGTGAGAACAAGCGCCCACACCTGAGTGGGTAACGGGAGCACAGTGAAGGGCTCTAACATGCAAGCTTAAGGTTGATACCCGTCACCCAGAAGTCGCGATGCGCTTCCTGGCAATGCCTCTCAGTGGGACCATCGGGGCCGACTTGCTGGGTGGGAAGAACAAACATCTTGCGGAGTCTAGCCCGGAGACGCCCGCGCAATGAAGTTTTCTTGACAGCTTTGTAATGGGGAATGGACGGGGAAAGAGAAGCCATTCTATGCAGTAGATTTTATCAGAAGGATATCGACGTCTGTGTCTGAGTGGATACAGCATGAAGAAAGAAAAAAACGGACGAGGGGGGGGGCGCATTTATAAAAGATCTGTAGTTAGATTTGGAACCGTAAAGTGGCAGAAAATATATGTCCCCGAATCGTTGCAAAAGGTTATTGCAATTTCCCCCAAACTTTGTACCGCGCGGTGGAGTGTAAACCATAACCTAGCGGCTGAAAAAAGAGTCACACAGTGCAATTCAGGGTAACTGTTGAATCTTCCTATCTAGCATATATGTACATTGTCCTGTTTTTGTCATAGAGAAGGCCTCTCCACATAGTCTCGACACTCTCCATACCCTTCTTATGTTAGCCTAGCCTATTACACTGGGATCATCTCTGTATTGTTGCCTCTTCCCCCGAGATCAAATTCAGCTTAACCCTGAGCGAACAAACGTCAGTGAGTACCCAAAACTACATCATGCGTCGACATACTCAACATGACTATCGTCATCGGTATCGAGCCCCAGACTGGCCACAACCTTACAGGCTGACTCATAACCTTTGTTCACAGGGCCTAAAATGCTCTTTCTACTAGCCTGCTATGGCATAATCCACTTCCCCCGTGACTAGCTTCTATACGCTACCAGACTACGTATTACGTACTCTATTTAATTTGGCGGACTGCCCTTGTGACTGTCATGTGATTGGACTGGACCATGTGAATATAAACTACATATACGTAGCCTTTCGCGTGACAAAGATGGAAGTGGCGGAAGCTTGGCTTGAACCTTACACTCACCATCATACACAGCTGGATTTCGGCTCTACAGTACAGATGTACGTGGCGTTACCCAGTGTCACAGAACGGGTACCCGGGAGTAGGGATAACACGGGATAGAGGCCGGCGCCCGCCAGACTAATTTCAGCAACTTGAAATTAACGACCGGTACGAGGCTACAGGCTAGGAGAGATTAGTTTTTTTTTTTTTGAGTCTATAGTTACGCCTTTTCCCCGAAGGGATCCTTAGGCTATGAGGCGGCAGGCGGGAGAGATTAGTTTGGTTCATTGCTTAACAAGTACTCTACATGATGCCTTGTTTCCCCTCGGGGGAAAGGCGTATAGACTCAAAAAAACAAAAAACAAACATGATGCGTTGCATGAATTATGCATCACTATTCAATAAAAGCAGGACCACTGTTACGAACAAGAAGTTGGTTAGCGGTAGTATGTATCCATTAAGTAGTGTCTGCACCTTACCTCACTACTATATTTATACCAAATTGATAAAGTTGCCAAAATTCACCACATTCCCTACTACCACAACCCCAGATCACATTTATTAGGGTGCCCGTGGGTAGGCGATGGCAGAGAGCGTACGAGCGAGAGGATATGGGAGGACCAAGAGTGGTGCGAGGCTGTGGCGGAGTTCATTATGTAAATGTAGATAGCCGAGGGGGGGCAGGGACTGGCCCGAGTGAAAGGGGGAAGCCACCCGGTAACCCCGGGAGCTGCAGTCCATCGCCATGTTCTAGATAGGATAAATGCGATTAATAATTATTTAAATATATATATATATATATAAACCAGATCATCAAGCGCTCCAAGAGATAAGCACAACCTATCGAAGCCTTTCACTGGCTACATACAGTTTCAGCTCGAACATCTCCCTAGAAGCCTTGAGACAAGCTTGCGTGCATAAAGTGCTGACATAAAAAGTTGAATGGCAAGAGTACATGGCAGCAAGTCATGGCCCCAATCTTACCACGGCTCTATGCTACATGCGAGCATTGGCTTTAGCAAAAAAAATATGCAAGCGCTCCGACACGAGACGGTATCGAGGCAGACATAAAGAAAAGGAAGTTCAAACACCAGACGCCGAAGGAAACCGATGCTGGGTCATTGCCAATTGCAATCCGTCCGTGCAAGAATGCCCTCTAGCGTCTCCATAGTGCTGTGTCCCCAACCAAGGCCTTCATCGGTATCCCGCATGAAGTAATCCGTGAGGCCGAGGTGATTCTCGCCTCTCTCGCTACCATATTCACTGCTGTCCCTCCCCCACGGGTTCTCGCACGCTTTTCCCGGGCTTTCTTGGCTCTCCCTCAAGCCCCTCATGCTGACTTCCTCAGTCCATTCATTCGTCAGATCCCTATTCAGATGGTGGTCGAGAGTCTCAGGGAAGGGGTTCACATAATATCGAGGCTTGGTACCCATGAGCCACCCAAGGATGGTGGCGAGACTGAAGCCGGTATCTTCAGGAGGCCTAGCCGAAGAGGGAAGCATGAGGCCATGATGATTTGAAGTAGTCTGGTGCCCTGTATCTTGCCAATGCCTAGTACCCCCCTGACGGCTGGGCCTCCTTACCGCTACCTCTTCACGCCTTGCTATATCAGCCTCACCTTTTGCCGCCCCATTAAGACCCTGTTCCTGGGACATGACCCCTATGTTAGCGTTGGGACTGGCCAGTGAGTTGAGGTCCGCGGCAACACCCTCGAGCACATGGGCGGAAGGCACTGCTCCCTTGTGCACGTGGTGCTTCAGGTAATACCCTTGATCTTGACTCCATGCTCCTCTATCGAGCGCTTCCCCCTCAAGGGTATTATGAACCAAACGGCGCCTTGTACTCGTACTAGAAGGAACTGGTGAAACTTTGGCCAAGCCAAGCCAACCTGTGAGTTTGGCACTGACACTAGGGGGTGCTATGGGGGTAACGGCGACACGTGAACTGACTGCTTCAGGGACATCAACAGGTGGGGCTTCAGGCAAAGGCACTGCTGCGTCATGGGTGATTAGTCCAGCTTCAAGACCACCAAATTCAGCGACCTGCTTTCGGAGCTTTTCACGCCGCCCCCTTTTCTGAACCTGGCCGACTAACTCACCCCGAGCATCGGTCAAGCCCTGAGGGCTGAAAACCAAATCAGCCCCATTCGCAAGGGCTGCACCGAGGCTAATCACCTTGCTCATATCTGAATACTCCCAGAGCTGGTCCTGGGTGACACCCTCGGTTAGAAAGCCACCACTCATACTCTCACTTACATTAGCATCTTCAACAGTGCCAACGGTTGGTGTGGGAGCAGCCATTGTGGCTTCATCGTCGAGTGGTTCAGGGTATTCGGTTATAATTGCCCGTTCAGCAGGAATTTCGGCGTCCGAAGCAAACCCAACAACCATCGCTGTTGCTACACCAGGCCCACCAGGACCATCACCCTCACCTCCCCGCTTTAGAGGAAGAGGTGCCGGTACAGCCTGTGTTTTGGGCCTACGTATAGACTTCACGGTGGTTTCTGGGTCTGTGTTGCCTGTTTCATCGCCCTTGCTGGGTGTAGGTCCTTCTGGAGTCGGAGCCTTGGGTACACGGTGTAACATATTATCCAACTTCACTGGGGCCTTCCGTGCCGCTGGCGGTCTACGTACTCCAACCTGCATATGACCGCCTTGGTAAGGTCTGAACATTGCCTTGGCCGCTCCTAAACCAGCAGATTCATGGGACTGTCGTTGTGGAGAGTTAGGGGTCCCTGGTAACGCGGAATCACTATTCACCCCTGCCTTCCGCAAATGCACCGGGGCGGTGTTTTGCTGGTGCTCCAAACCCTGGCCCATGTCTAGGCGCTCAGCAAGCTCCAGCTCTTGTTCATGGGCTTTCGGCACCGACCCTGCAAAGTCAGTCGTTACATGTACCTCCCAGCCAGGGAAGCCGTTGACCGCCGGGATGAGCGCAAGCTCGGTACCTTGGACATTGGCTCCGCCCATAGCTCCCAGCCTAGCTGCCGTAATCTTTGCCTCCAGCTCCTTCGCCCTGGAGGCGAGTTTCTCAATCTCTGCTTCACGCCATTTCTCACGCCCTGGGGCCTGCCACACCCTCTTGGCATGCTTCACTATCCAGTTCCACAGGTTGATGAGAATCTCTCTCACTCCAGTACCTTGTTTCTTTGCCGAACGCAAAAGGGACCCGAGCTTCGTAAGGGCAGCCGTTTTCCAGGCCTTGGTCAACTCGGGGCTAGCCTCAAGCCCATTTTGTGTTTCTGCGTTACCTGCGGGCCGTGGTTCTGACTGCAGAGGCACTTGTACTTCATACGGACGTTGATAAAGGGAGATTGCGTCGTTACTCCTCTTCCAGAGAGTGCCCAATCCAAGCCTAGACGAATCCTGGGTGAGGTGGCAGGAAGAACTCTGCATCAACCGACCACTAGGGCACTTGTAGTGTCTATGGGAATTAGGCTGAATGGGATTAATGACTCTTTAAAAAAACAATGCCGAATGTTAGCTTCGTCTAAAAAAGAATAAGCGGATTATTGACTTTATCATACCTTGCCGGAGCATAATTCATCAGTCTCAGTGGGGCCGCTTCCGCAACTCCAACCAAGAAGGTGAGGTTGCAAACAAAGGCAACCAAGTAAAAAGCTAAGACTGCTGCCACCATGGGTGAATTAAAACCCCTGGAGATCAGCATGATGGATTGTTCTCCCCGTAGACGTAAGGCTTCAGGGCAGGATGATTGTAGTAAGTGATGACCGTTTCGAGATTATATTTTGTACAAGACGAAGGAGAACGAAATGCCAATGTGTGAAGCTATTATATAATTACTAGCTTTGCCTGAGGGTCAGCGCTATTCGAAACGTGCGAAAGAGTACAAAAGGGAGCAGGTAATGTATAGCCCTCGAGTCCACTGAGGAGAAGGCTGTGAGGATGCAAGCTACCTCGCATATGGAAAGTTGCACCTATGGCTATGTAGATTGATAGAAGCTGAAGTCAATTTGACTTGGATAATTATAAATAAAGTAATGCTTGCACTGGGGGAGGTGGGGCCATCACCTTTTATAGGTAAAATACTTCCCATATGAAAGTCGGTTGCACGTGTAAGTACAGTAGGCCTGCTAAATCGGGCTCAGTGACTTGGGATGGATTTCGAGCGGCACCTCAGGCAGGATTGTAAATCACAACCCGAGATCCCACCCCGACCATCTCTGCTATCTACTTCATGCCCCCGCGATCTCCCCTGAAAAATACCACTCCTGTGATACATCCCTTCCAGGCTACACCCCTCTATACCCAGTTCTTCCATCGTGAGACTCCACTCTTGCTCATGACCATATCACAAGCCTGTTATCATCTGAAACTAAAGTGATGACATGATGAGCTTTACTCTTGTGGGATGGGCAACTCGACTAATACCAAATAGCCTTTCACAGGCCATCAAACATGATCAAAATAAAGCATATGGCTTCAACTTTCCTATCCTTTTACCTCAGAGACAGAAGAATCTGGAGATTCAAATATCCCATAATTTGTGAGTGAAAGCCTTATTTGGAGGGATCCAGTCCCCGCGTTTACTCCCGTGCGCGATAAGTTATATATATATAACCCCTTACTCACTCAATTCTCTTTCCTGTAAGAATTTCAAGGGAAATCTCTCAAGGAAGCCTCAACTACAGAGACTAATAAGTAGTACCTCGCCCATCTGGCCCTTGGGAGTGGAACTCGAGAACTAAGCTTGAGAGACAGATATCTTTCCCAGACTTCTGGCTGTGGATATTATGATCATCGCCTAAAACCGCTTCAGAACTTCCGCAACGACTACCAGGGACCTAGTTGATTACTGTAGGATCTCTCCTATAAGAAGAAAGTACTCACGATTAAGAAAGTACTCGAGTATAAGAAACGTCAAGGTACCAGCATCTTGCACCTTACCCAGATCCCGTAAGTAATAAACAGGAAAGATTTTTCTTGCACAAATAGGAACGAGATGAAGGGAAATAGAAATACAGATTGGTACCTCCAAGCTGAACAAAATTCCATACCAGTTATTCAGTACAACCAACCTTTATGATTCGACCAGGTCGAGCAAGCAAGTCGCTCGCTGCGCAACCACGGCCAATTCCTGCAGCATGGGTGAAAGCGGCAAACAATATTCAACCAAATGAAGAGTGGGAAGATTGTCGGGAAGATATACAGAGTACATAATCAGCCGCAGAATCAGAGGTTTATCTAGATCTACTCTCTTCTAAAGAGCGATTTACTATATTACGAGAGCGGAATATCAAAGCTGGCGCCCAACGATATCAATATGACCATGAGTTCAAATTATCTGCCATTTCCTTTGCGAATCAATATGCTTCCCCTCACTTGTTTGCTGATGGTACTATAGGTGACTTCACTATGCTCTAATACGGGAAACTGGGAGCCGCAGTCCATCGTCATAGTCCAGTAAGGCTAAATGCGATTAATGACTCCTTAAAAAAAAACTATCCTCTAAACAGTGCCTGGCTAATAATCAAATAGGTACACCACTCATGATTAAATACAGGACAGCTAAAGTAATAGGCGTTACAGGGAACATTGGGAGTGTAGTGAGAATAATATTTTGCAGCTCCAAGTTGGACTCTCAAAAGGTAGGTCTGCAAAGTTGCCAGACCGACTTCATGAGCATTTTTTGGAGTTTCGGGGAAGCTGGGGAAAAAAATCCGTAGCATAGTTCTTGGTTGGGGGCCCGAAGTTATATAGGGAGCTCTAGTATATATACTTACTTGGTTAATAGTTAGTGGTACTCCAGCTGTGGTTTTGCAATAACTTTTGCAGATAGCTGCTTGTTATCAGTTTTGACTCTGTCTTCTCTTATACTAACCATATCACCCACTGCAAAAATATGAACAGCATGATGTTTGTTGTAGCACTGTGCCACACCTCCCCCCCGGAACTCCCTGCCCACGACACTGTTATCTTAGTTTAGAGCAAACTTTGATCTGAGTCAGAGCTGTTGAATAAATGTAGCTATAAACTCTGTATCTTCTTCCTTATTCCACCTATCATCAGTCGTAGTAGTAGTAGTAAATATAGAAAAGGTATCTTTGATATTATGAAGCTGTTCCTCATTCTTGGAGGGGATTGTTCCAATTTCCCCAGAATCTATCCCTTGTTCAACTTCTGCTGTACTTATCATGAATACAGAGCATGTTCAGTCATAGATTCGTAATTTATATCTATATGTTACATCCAGTCTATATCGTATATGAGATTGGTAGCATATCCCAAGTTAGATTTATTTACCAAATTGAGTAATTAAATAAATTGCCCACGGGGGGTGTAGTAGGTGTACTCTCCACGAGCTACTAATGCCTGCGAACATATATATGTTCCAGCCCAGTCATCAATGAGTGAAAAACTCATACTAATTAGACTAGACTAGGCCAGGGGTAGGTACTGGATCAGGTGAGTGAAGCTAGACAAGGTCAATGGGCTGAAAAATAAGTGCGAACATGGTAGGGCAAGCAAATATACTCAGTAGGGTAAATAATTAATACGGATATACGAGAATAAAAATATAAATACCAACAAGTTTCCTGGCACTAAAGAAGAAGCAAATTCTTCAGCGCAGTAGAAGTTCATCATCCTCACTATCCTCCGCTTGATCTGTTGCATTCGCTTCCTCATCTTCACTCTCACACACTCTGCTTGGTTTGTTACAGCAGATTCCATTACCAGTTCCTCCTGAGTGACAGTGAATTGTGCAGGTACGATTAGCTTTAACACAGCCACTACTATTCATTGCAATTGATATTTCAACTAATAGTGAAGACCATTCTGGTATTCCACGTTCTGCCATTAGTGCTTCTAACTTTCATTCCACCATTGAATTAGCTTGCTCAACTAAACCTAGACTTTGTGGATGTCGTGTATTGCTGTAAATCAGTGTGATACCATGCCGTTGCAGAATATGAAGCACTGCGAATATGAACAATTAGTTCTAATGGAGGTCGAGCTGATCCAGGCCGATTTGATAAATAAACTCTGCAATGTTTAATTCCTGATGCTACCTAATGACACTAGAACAATTAAACTATAGAAAGAATATAACAACTTACCTCTTCTTTGTAATTCCATAATACTCTTCTCGAAGAAGATCAATGGTTTTATTCTTTCCTAGATGTGCACATAGGCAATGAATTCTCGTAATACCATATCTTCAGATATAACTTGATCTTTGACATAGCCACTATCTCACAAGGGCCATAAAGTATTACACATTAGATCTGCGTCCAGGCGATAACCCTGAAGTTGAGTTCACAGATCAATCTTATACTTGTTTGTTGACTTTAGAGTAAGTATGCATAAAGTTAGTTGGATTCGGCATCATTTTTCTGTGGACATGCAAGCTCGACTTGTATGCGAATAAATCTATCAAAATTTGCAGTATCCTGCATAACATTATCTGCCATTTTCTAATATAGTATTAATTTTCTGCTGGATGAACACTTCCCAGGAAAAATACTTACTGAATCTCTGCTTGAGTTGCTTGTATAGGTAGTGAACTTCTACTGCGCTAAAGAATTTGCTCCTTCTTTACTGTCAGGAAACTAGTCGGCATTTATATCCTTATTTTCATATATACATATCCTACTAAGTGCTCTACTGTGTTGGGTTGTTCGCACTTCTTATTTTCAGTACCTCTGGCCTGGTCTAGTCCAATTAGTATCAGTTTTTTGAGATTAATCCAAGGATTGGCCTAGTACTGTACGATGTACTATCTGTATCAAGTTGAAAGTTATTCCCAGTACGGAGTAGTAGTAAACATGATATGAATTTAAACACACAAAAATAAATCGGTCTGGGTACAAATATTATTCCACTGATAGTTTCTCAAGGAGGGCCTTATCCTGTGTGGATGCTTGCGGCAAAAGAACTGCATAAGAGAACCAATTAAAGTTTCTGGTAGGGTTGTTATCAGATCCTCCTATGCACCTGTCATATAAACCAACCCTGACCCTAAGTGAGCATGTACCATAATAACGAAGCATTGTTTATCAGATTCGGTACATACTGTACATTATTATGGCCTCTAGCTAGCTACAGTCTGTGGACATACAGTACGTAGGTAAAAGTTAT
>Ga0307514_10001874_pt1 | contig 23196 bp, 18 predicted proteins | sample 16_EM_MG_FD_203088 | JGI IMG/M metagenome (GOLD analysis project Ga0307514, IMG submission 203088) | Populus trichocarpa ectomycorrhiza microbial communities from riparian zone in the Pacific Northwest, United States - 16_EM | ecosystem: Host-associated > Plants > Roots > Unclassified | place...
TGTATAATCCAAGGGCTGTGCTACGGCATTTATCCAAAATCGAAGTATTGGCAGCCTTTATAGGCAATATCGTGTTTGTCGATACCGTTACACCTCAAAATGAGCGTCAACAGAGTGTCAACACAGCCTCAACAGAGCGTCATCAGAGCATCAACCCAGTGTCAACAGAGTGTCAACAGAGTGTCAACGCTTTTGGGTGTTGCATCATGTATATTCCAAGGGGTCTGCTACGGAATATGTCCATAATCAATGTATTGGAGGCCGTTCTGTGCAAATGCGATCGTGATATGGTCACAGCACCTGTCTGAAAATGAGCGTCAACAGAGTGTCAACCATTTTGTGTGTTGCATCTTGTATGATCCTAGGGCTGTGCTACGGCATTTACCCATAATCGAAGTATTGGCAGCCTTTATAGACAATATGGTCTGTGTCAATGCCACTACACCTCAGGCATCAATGGAGCCTCCACAATGTTTGGTCTTGTAAATAAGGTAATTGGTAAGTTATTTGCTCGCTGCTATCCATAACCAATGTATTGCCATCCACTACGTGCAAAAGAGCAAGTGACACGGTCACAGTGCCATTCTGAGAATATCTGTCAACTCAGCATCATCCGAGGGTCATCAATTGCTGGTGATGCAGATCGGGTAATGAAGGCATCGAATGGATATTTGAGCTTATAATTGAACTATTAACCTCCTCCCTGGTCAAAAATACATATCATTAAAAGAAAAACATGAATTAAAATATTGTCGATCTCGCAATATGCAAAACATGCAAAATGTGATTACTGGATGTCAAATGATCGATTTTGATTGAGTACTATAATCGAATAGCAAAAGCAAGCATGTTATATGAATTTCCAGATGGACCCGCTGTACAACCCGCTGGGAACCCGCCCAATTCAGATGGGTAGGGAGATGTCGATGGAACCGTACCCGAATCGACAGTTCGGGTTTATTGACGACCCGGACCGCCAATCTGGCTCCAGTTCGGTTCCGACCCGTACCCGGACCCGAAGTGACGGTCCAGATCCGTTGCTAACAGTACCCCGGAACCATTGCTAACGCTTCCTGTGAGTCGCTGTCAAGTACACTCCCAATTGCACTTGATAGTACACTGCCAGCCTACTTGGTTCTATCCTCCCAAGTACCCTCTCAAGAGGGAAGATACTCCCAATCTCACTTGCCTATATGCTCCCATGCACGCTCCCGCATGCTCGATCCAGAGACTTGCTGAGTTGCGGACCGCATGCACCGGGAGTCATCAGTTGCAGCTGCCAGACAGTGGGAGGCCTGAGGCAGGTGCAGTATGGTGGGCAGTGGTTGGCGGGCGGCATGTGGTGTGTAGTGTGTGGCAGATGGCAGGTGGCGTATGGTGGCTGAAATTATGACGTTGGTCAATATCATTGTCTGAAACTTATCATTTGCGCACCTACTGCGACAGGATCTCACAATGTCTTACGGTCAAGGTGTTGACAATTGCAGCCTTAGATTCTGCAGGAACTGTAGAGAATTAGATCTTGGGGAGAGCAGATCTCCGACTCAGATGTTCCAGCGGAATCTATTGCCCGCTTTCCATCAATTGTGGGCGTATGTGTGCGAATTCGGTCTGGGGCTGATGGGGAAGATGGTGATGGCGATGGTGATGGCGATGGCGATGTTGATGGTGTTAGCAATAGTGCGCATAGTACCAGAAGTACTTAGACAAGTAGGTTGGCTACATCAACATCAGCATCAAAGCTTCCACAGACCTAGTGCCTTCTACTAGCCAAAGTTACCACAGACCTAGAGCCTTCTATTAGCCAAAACTTCCACAAACTCAGAGTTTTCCATTGGCCAAAGCTTCTCTTGGAAAACTCTACTCCTCCCGAATATGCACCTGCATGCTCAATCCAGAGACTTGCTGAGTTGCAGATACCAAGGCACCGGGAGGTGTAAGGCTGGTAGCATATGATGTGTGACGGGTCTCGAAGTCTAAGAGAAGGATGAAAGAGACGGAACCTTTAATGCAGAATAAACAACATTCTGCTTTAATAATAAATGATATAATACAACGAACAAATGTTGACGAATGATAAACGATACCATGGTGACGAACGATTAAAGATACGGTGTTGACGAATGATAAATGGAATGAATTGGCAAAATAAAAAGATAAGCACACCTGTGTTGTGCAGGGGCTGTGCTGGCAAAATTATAAAAGTCCATGGGAATATAGCGGCCTGTTGCAATGGTGTTCGCCCCATAAGGCTAGCAAGTTCACTTCTTAAGACGGAGCAATCGTTGGGTCACCGATTCTAGAGAAGGGGGTGATGTTAGGGGTTCTCCCTTAACAGAGTCTATGTAACCTGGAATAACCAATGATGGGTACTTATCAGTAACCTTCGGGTTATCTGACATGCATAACGCCTGCCCTAGGCATCCTCAGAGCATTCAGTTGCAATTACCTTTAGCGGGGGATGAGCGGGACACGTCTCGATTGGATAGGCCTCGGCTTAGCGGATTCAATGAAGCAAATGCTGTGGCAGCTGATTTGATGATGATGCAATAACACTGCCAGATCAAAAGGGCTACAACTCTGCCGAGCGTGTTATTTTCAGCCAGATTCATTTACCTGACACTAGTGGAATTATGTCTGTTCGGGTAGAGTAGACACGGCAGTCGATAGTCACAGTGCATGTATGTGGGATTCTAAGCCCAATCTCTTATGTGAGGTTGGTTACTGGGCACTCCCTGGCCGAAGGAAATAGTTCCAGCCTGAGCTGTGGGGTAATTGGGGGATTATGACGTTGGCTGTTGATATGAGGCCTGGAGTATCCCTGCACATTAGTTTGTGACGGTATGGCAACTGCAACAGTACGACTTGCGTTAGAATGCATGTGTACGTGTCATTTAATCTACATCGGCATAGTAGTGGTGGGCCACCACGTAAACCTATAATGCAATCATACAACAGTATTGATTAGCTCGACGACACTATCGCTATGTCGGCAGATGTTCCCGATTACCATACCATACAAGAGTAAGATATCCAAGTTGAAGTTATGACCTGATATATCATATCACGTGGGTGTAGTCTGATTCTTATCAGGAGCGTAACGCTGTAATACCGCACTGGCATGAACACGATAACCACAGGGATTTGTGGCAATCTCTACCATGCACATTCATTTGGAATGTAAGTCGCAAAGCACATTGCTATCAGAATCATGGAAAGGAAATATGGGTGCGCGTGCGTAAACATCGCGATGAAGTTTCTATAAAGAGGTCACATTGTTTCGACAATGAGAAGAACAAGCTCTAGCAGTGAAACAGTCTATGATACCTACCAGCGAAAGAAAGCCTTTATTTATTATTGTGTTTTCATAATACCTACATCTACCTATTATTATATATATAAAATCTGTTAGCTTTCTGTAGCAGCAGCCCCGCATCTTTGATGAAATAGATACCTCGAAGCGGAACACCAAGACAAATGACAGATACCTTCGAAAACGAGTACGACGTAATTGTATACACCTTAGAAAAGATTATATCTTACTCAGGAGGGAACCAGTACATCTTTGTTGCTCAAAGTGTTTGGTGGCTAGCGTCCATTATCAGATTACAGGGAGGATTAGTTATCCATATTGATAACTTAAAAGTACGAGTCAATATTGGAAACCATGGGGAAGAGCCTACTGTTACCGGCAAGAACAATATACATCTAAGTAGGATTCATCAGGTTTGGAATACTTGAAAGGTGTCCACTACACCATGGGATCTTACAGAGGACGATCGAGCGGATCTGATATTGAAGCAAACCGAGCACTTCATTCAACAGTCTGAAAACATTCGGAAGAATTTGAGACAGGGACGAGTCAACCCTTTACCTGAGACTAAGAAGAAACTTAAGAAAGCTAGGAAAATAAAGCGACTTCAGAGCGCAAGGAATTTGGCTGTAGCCCTACGACAGCAAAGGTTACGAGAAATAAGAAATAAGGTTATTCAGAACCTTAGTAAGGAATAAGGAAATTATCTAGGGCCGTTCAAACTACCTATACTTAGGTTGTTGGAACCCCCCTAACATGACGGACAGTATTTGGCGGGCGGCATGTGGTTTGTGGTGTGTGGCAGGCGGTGTATGTTGGCCGAAATCATGACATCAGTCGATATCATAGTCTGAACCTTATCTTTAGCGCGGCCACCATGACAAGATCTCACGATGCTTCATGGCCATGGTGTTGACAATTGCAGCTTTAGATACTGCAGGAAAGGTAGACAATTGGATCTTGGGGAGAGTAGATCTCCGACTCAGATTTACCAATGGAATCTGCTGCCCACTTTCCACCGATTGTGGGCATATGTGTGGCGTATGTGTGCACATTCGGTTCCGGGCTGATGGTGATGATTGCGATGGTGATGATTGCGATGGTGATGATTGCGATGGTGATGATTGCGATGGTGATGATTGCGATGGTGATGATTGCGATGGTGATGATTGCGATGGTGATGATTGCGATGGTGATGATTGCGATGGTAATGATTGCGATGGTGATGATTGCGATGGTGATGATTGCGATGGTGATGATTGCGATGGTGATGATTGCGATGGTGATGGCAATGGTGATGGCAATGGAGATAGTGTTGGTGATGGTGATCAAAGTACCAGAAGAACTTAGACAAGTAGGTTGGCTACGTCAACACTAGCATCAAAGCTTCCTCAGACTTAGAGCGTTCTATTAGCCAAAGCTTCCACAAACTTAGAGTTTTCCATCGGCCAAAGCTTCCCGTGGAAACACTACTCCTCCTGAAGCGTGGCTCTCTCAAACAGGCTATGAAGCAGGCTTCCAAGCAGGCTATCAAGCAGGCTTCAAAGCAGGTTCTCAAGCAGGCTCTAAAGAGCCAGCGCTCAGTACTGGTATAACAGGCAGGCTGTAAAGACAGGTATAGGTTCACCTCCGACCACCAGCCGTATATAGTTCCATAGGCCCACCCGCACAGCTCTGTGAATCGACTATTAATGACTATGGACTGTGCATCACCCAGGGGCCCACGGGAAGCTTCCTATGAGCTGTGTGTGTGCACGTGTGCACGTAGCACAGCCTATAGTCGATTTACACTTTTGCCGATATACTAGTATGAGTGAATACAGTATGAATAGACAACAACAACAGCACTGATTCTTACGGTTTCACAACCATCAGGCATTTCGTTTCTCATATTCGTCTTTTTTACAGTAGCAAGATTCACTACATCATCATATGGCATGTATTATCTAAGTCTCTCTCTATATATATATAGGGAGATCCAGGGATAACAGAGATGGACTCATCGACAGAGAGTATATATTTGGGAAACCCCAGGGTTCATTGACATCATCTCATTATACAAAATACACACTCTTTCATTCTCAGCGCTGCATCTCACGCACCTTCGCCAAGGTTTCATTGATCAATGCAATTGATGTGGCTCCTCACGCACACTTCCCAACCATTCTTACAGCAATGCAATCAAAGTGGATTATCATAGCCGGGTATCCCGTTGTATTATCTCACGCTCATCGTATGTGTCTCAAGCCAGAACTGCTCGTTGTATGGCATTTTCTTCGGATGCTATGCGAGGCGTGCCAGTATGCTGATCGTAGATAGTCCTCCTTCTAGCTCCACCATGTCAACACACCGTGATGGAGTGAATGTAGACATGGACTCCGAGGCCATTATCGTGCGAACTTGAAGGACATAATCAAGCTAGTGTGGAGATGCACTTGGAGGCCATAATCGAGTGAATTTGAAGATATGCACCTGGAGGCCATCAGTGTGCAAACTTGAAGGCCTTAATCTAGTGCGTTTCAAGATGCACTTGGAGGCCACAATTATGCGAACTTAGAGGCCATAATAAAGCAAGTTTGAAGATGCACTTGGAGGCCGTCATCAAGCGAGTTGGGAGATATGCACTTGGAGGCCATAAGAGTGCAAACTTGGAAGCTGTGATTGAGCAAGTTTGGAGATGCACTTGGAGGCCATGATTGAGCGAGATTTGGGGACTGCTTAGAGGTGTCCAATCTGGAAGTGATAGTTCGGGAGGGGGGTGGGGCGGAAGCTGGGACTCGGTTTATTGGGTAGCTCGTAATTGTGGGAATGTAGAGCATTGTGCATAACGTGGTCTGCCAAGAGGTGAGAGACTGGCTGGAAATGGGAGACAGTTGATCTTTGGATGATGCAGTACGCAGTGTATGTGGTACTCAGTATATGCTTGGCCTCAGTGTATGCTGTACTCGGTGTCAACTTTTGATCATTGCATGGAGTGATGGAGAGGGATAACTTAACTTTGTATTCTAACACGATAGAAGAGTTGAGGATGAGAAACACAGAGATAAGAGGAGAAGGAGGAAATAATGATGAGAAATTGCGACTTAATAGAATATGGTGTGCCAGTCAATTTACCATCCTCGACATGGCAGGTAAGATGGCTTCATTCAAGGTGTATTAACACCGCGATGTGGTCTTCTCAACCCAATCGGGCAAGTCATACCACTGCTTTCTCATATCTGCTCGTAGCCTCCACATCATTGTCATCTTCATCCAGTATATTTCTACTTCTCGTCCACAACGGAACCATCATTGCAGAACACAATGGTCTGTCATTTCTATGTATCTATCCATTCCATGATCATGTGTTGACACCGAGTACAGTATACACTGAGTATAGCATACACTGAGTACAGCATGCACCCCACATTGTTTGTCATCCCTTCATTCTCATGATTAGGAGTTGAAACCTGAATGTACCTTCGGCTTCCGGCTTACCTCCCTACATGATCAACCACCACTAGCCAGCTCACCATGAGTGCTCAAAGGTACAGTCTCATTCCCACGGTTGCAAGTTAACTAAGTGTTGAATAGAGTCTCAGCACCCGGCGCGCCATCTGTTGACCGCCTCCAAATACTTATCCAATCTTGCTTGATCATGGCCTCTAAGTGCAGGTCTAAACTTGTTCAAATATGTCCTCCAAGTGCATCTCCAAACTCGCTCGATTATGGCCTCTAAGTTTGTACTCTCATTTGCTGCAAGTGAAAATCTCCAAACTCACACGGCTACAGCCTCCATGTTCCCATGATCACGTTCTCCAAGTGCATCTTCATACACCCTTGATCACAGCCTGCCTGTGTATCTCGAAACTAGCTGGTTCACGGGGTCCAAGTTCGTATGAGTATGGCCTGCATGCATATCTTAGAACCTGATCGATTACGATCTTGCAGTGCATCTCTATGTTCAGTCGATTGGGGTCTCCAAGTGTATCTCCCAATGCACAGGATTACTGCATCCATGGGCATCACCTAACTCGCTCGATGATGGCCTCGGAGTGTATCTCCAAGTTCACTCGATCGTCATTTTCAGGTGAACCTCGAATTGCTCTCAAGCACTGGCTGCAGCCAGTCCAGATATACCGGGTGTAGATGGGTAGGTCTATTGATACATTGATACATTGATACATAGATACATAGATGCATCAGCAGAATGTAAATTGGTCCGGAAGCAACACGCAATCCTCCCAGACACTCCAGGTGACCTCACCATTACTTCTCAGTAGTTCAAGATGCTCCCAGACCCCCCTGGAGCTAAGCGAAGTGCTCTCAGACTCTGTAAGAGGATTGTCAGGTGCTCCTGAACGCACCTACAGATATGGAGGTGCATTCAGCATGCTACGAGATTTGACTCATAGAATGGTCCAATGTTGGAGCTGCTGCGACCTCTGCCCATATCTGCAGGAGACTTTGAGAGAAGCTGAGACCGCTGCGCAGCTCTGCAGGAAACTTCGAGAGCAGCCGAGACTGCTGCGCAGCTTCTGTGGAAGACTTGGTGCTGTATTCTCACAGCAGTGGTACTTACCTAACCACAAGGCATTTCATCATATCATATTCATCTTTGTAACATCATATTATGGCATGTATTATTTAAGTCTCTCTATATATATACATACAATCAATCTGGCTGCAGATGGTACTCGAGCATAATCGGAGGAGTATCTGGACTGCACTGAGCATCCAAACAGAATTCATGAGAAAGAGCGGTTCTGGTTCACGGAGGGTAGGAATCAGGTAAGAAGATATAATACTACCCAGTATTGAGGATGCATGCAATTGGGTGAGAAGATATGATACTACCCGGCGTTAAGGATCCACACAATTGTGTGGAACCACAAAATCTTGGACAGAGCGAGTGAGACTAAAAGTTGGGAAAGATAGAGTGCATATTATCATTGTATGATAGGATGAGATGGAAATGAGATGATGTCTGTGTACTTTGCCATCTGCAGAATACATACTCCCCGTCACTCGGTCCACCTCCATTACCCCTGTATCTCCATACGCCCGCCATCGCTCCTTGAAGAAATACATAGAGGCCGTGATTGAGCGCGTCTGGGGATGCACTTGGAAACGGAAAGATCAAGCAAACTCAGCGATGCACTTTGGAGGCCATGATTGAGAGAGTTTGGAGATGCATTTGGAGGCCGAGATTGAGTGAACTCAGAGATGAACTTGGAAGCCATAATTGGGTGGGTTGGGAGATACAGTTAGAGGCCATGATCGAAGAAGATTGGAGGGGTGCTTGGAGGTGGTTGATGTGGAAGCGATTAATCTGGAGGTGGTCAATCTGGAGGCAGTCAATGTGGAGGCAGTGAATCTGGAGGCAGTAGATTGGGATGCATGTGCGATGGAAGCTGAGACTCTATTTATTGGTTAACTCGTAATTGTGGCAATGCAGAGAATTGAGTACAAGAAGGTCCGCTCAGAGCTGAGAGACTGGCTGGGAGCGGTAGACAGTCGATCTTGGGATGATGCAATACTTGGTGTCTGCAGTGCTCGGTGTATGTTGTACTCGGTGTTAACTCTTGATAATGTCATGGAGAGATAGAGAGTGATGGACCTAAGTTCGTATTTTTAGGTGATGGTAGAGTTGAGCACAAGAAGGAGAGGGAGGAGAAGAGATGGGCAAATGATCATAGAAACAGGGACTTAGAGAATTTCGTGTGCGAGTAAATTTACCATCCCCGATACGACAGGTATGAGTTCCGATCTGGGGTGTAATTACACCAATACGAGGTCTTCCCATCCCAATCGGGCAAGTCATACCCCTGATTTCTCATCTCTGCTCGTATCCTCCACATCGTTCCCATCTTCATCCCCCATCTCTCACTTTCTCGTCTATAACTCTAGCATCATCACAGAATATAAAGTTAAGTTATCCCTTTCTATCTCTCCATGTCATGATCATGAGTTGACTCTGAGTACAGCATACACCGAGTACAGCATACACTGAGTACAGCATACACCAAGTAAAGCATACACCGAGTACGGCATTCACCTAGTACAGCATCTACCCAAGATTGTTTGGCTGTCCTTCATTGTCATAATTACGAGTTGACCCCTGAATGTAGCTTCAGCTTCTGACGTGCTTTCCTACACGATCGACTGCTATCAAACCAGCTCTCCATCAGAGCTCAAAGGGAAAGTCACCTTGTCACAGTCCCACGATTGCGAGTTAGCTAACTAATGAATAGAGTCTCAGCACCCAGCGCACCATCCATCAAATGCCTCCAAGTACTCGTCCAAACTTGCTCGATTGTGGCCTCCAAAGTTCGCACGATCATGGCCCCCAGAAGCATCTCCAAACTCGCTCGATTACGGCCTCCAAATTCGCTTGATCGCGGCCTCCAAGTCCATCTCCAACCTACCTCGATTATGGCCTCCAAACTTCTCGATTGCGGCCTCCAAGTTTGCACGATCATGGTCTCCAAGCACATATCTTTAAACTAACTCCATCACAGCGTCCAAGTGCATCTCCAAACTCGCCCAATCACGGCCTCCAAGTGCATCTCCAAACTCGCTCGATCACGCCCTTCAAGTGTATCTCCAAACTCACTTGATTACGGCCTGCAAGTTTGCACGATCAAGGCCTCCAAGTGCATCTCCAAACTCACTCGATCACAGCCTTGGAGTGTATCTCTGAGTTCACCCGATCGTCATTTTCAGGCGCACCTCAAATTGCTGTCAAGCACCACCTACAGGCAGTCCAGATATACTGTGTGTAGATCGGTTGCTATTTAGATACATAGATGAGAAACCAAACTGAATACAAGAGTTTTAAAAATCGTTGAACAATCAGTAGTAGCTATGATTCGCAGGCATACCAGCAGTGTTCCAAAAGAAGATGTTTTTCCTAAACTGCACTACAGTGATTCGAGGTGCTCCCAGGCTTGTCGCAGGTGCTTCCAGACTTTTCAGCGCTCCCAGACTTGTTGTCGGTGCTCCCAGACTTGTTGTCGGTGCTCCCAGACTTGTTGTCGGTGGTCCCAGACTTGTTGTCGGTGGTCCCAGACTTGTCGTCGCTGCTCCCAGACTTGTCGTCGGTGCTCCCAGACTTGTCATCGGTGCTCCCAGACTTGTCGTCGGTGCTCCCAGACTTGTTGTCGGTGCTCCCAGACTTGTCATCGGTGCTCCCAGACTTCTCGTTGGCGCTCCCAGACTTGTTGTTGGCACTCCCAGACTTGTCGTTGGCGCTCCCAGACTTGTCGTTGGCGCTCCCAGACTTGTCGTTGGCGCTTCCAGACTTGTCGTCGACGCTCCCAGATTTGTTGTTGGCGCTCCCAGTCTTGTCGTCGGTGCTTTCAGGTGCTCCCAGGTGCTCCCAAAGTGCTCTCTGGCGCACCGAGGCATTCTCAAACTTATCACAATCACTCCCACGGTTCTCCTGTACCAGTCATCAGAGATCCCAGTTACTCTGAAGGCTGGCCGGAATGCCCTCCTCGGGTCTGATACTCTCCTGAAATTGACGCTTCTGAGTTTACACTCCACATCCTCTCAGACACTCCTGGAGGCTTCGACAGACTAAACTACATTTTGCTGATGTGAGAATACAGACTGAATATATGAGTTTTAACAATCGTTGAATGATAAGTAGTAGCTATGATTTCCAGGTACACCAGAAGCATTCCCATAGAAGATGGTGTTATTCCCAGACTGCTCTACTGTGATTCGAGGTGCTCCCAGACTTGTGGCCTGTGCTCCGAGACAGGTGACCGGTGCTCCCAGACTTGTTGCTGGTGCTTCCTGACTTTGTGCCGGTACCTCTAGGTTATCCACAGTGCACCCACAGTTCTCTCCAGCTCCTTGAGGTGTTCCCAAACTGATCACAATCACTGCCATGGTACTCCTATACCAGTCATCAGAGATCTCAGTTACTCCGAAGGCTGGGCGCAATTCCTTCGCAGGGTCTGATACTCTTCTGCAATAGCCGCATCTATGTTTACTCTCCACATCCAGTCAGACACTCCTGGAGGCTCCCAGTGACTGAAATACAGCTTGCTGATGCTGAAATCAAGTAAACTGAGAGATAGCTCACGCAGGGAATGTTCTGGGGGAAATAATATTGAACATAGAGAGTACAACTTTGTGAGCTGCAAGATACACTTAGAGGATGGAATCATGCAAGGGTGGAAATGCACTTGGAGGCTGCAATAAAATCTAATGAAGGTGGACTGGGAGGTGATGGGTCTGAAGGTGGTTGAATGGAATGTACATTTGCCAGGAGTATATTAGCAATATGAAAATCGGTCTGAAAGCCGTCATCAGGGCAAAAATAATCTATCCAAGTGGGATGGCTCCATCAGAGTGGACATGTTCCATCAGAGCAGGGAGAGACACCGCAGTGGCGGATTACTCTGCACTTGGTGTGAATAACAGGTGTCGCGTGGTATATTGCCCTCTGATTGGAGTTTCACAGTTTCTTCTCCCTCTGTTGGTCTCCAATTTTAAACCAATAATGTGGCATTGCAGCCAGCTGTGGTTATACATCGGAATGGCCTCGTAGGGTATGTGCTTGTATCAGGATCAAAATGAAATGGGTAATGCTGCGATAATCTCTCATTGTGTTCCTTCTTCCTGTGTGTACAATGCAATGCTCTCTACACAAACTTTCCAAGTCATTCCAAGTCGCCAGATGTATGTGGCTATTGACAATCCATCGCTCATTCCATCCTTCCGCTGTCTAACTACTAGTACGTATTGGGCTAACTATCTGTGCACTGCCGGGGATGTTTCCCATGTTGAACAATTGCAAAGCAACGACTGCCAGTGCTTTTCTCAGTTGAATAAATTTCAAGACCAGTTCCATGTTATCTGAGTTTGCAGGTATTGTGGTGTGCGCCAGAGCCAACTAATACTCAAAGTAAGCTCCGTTCACACTCAGATGCTTGATATTGAATGGTCGTTGCAGTTGCCACTGGTGACACCCATTCAGCGCGCAATTAACTTCTGTCTGCAATGGATCTGGGTAACCCGCCAGCAGTCTGGGTTGTGATTGCAAAACCCGTTCGGTTTAAATTGAGAACCATCCAAAAATCCGACCAGCTGCATCTTGGCAGGCCAAACCAGGACCCATACCTGTCAACTCGGAGGTTGTACTGGATTTGGCTAGACCCGTTGGTTCCAATCTCCTGTTCTGTGTTTCAGGTTTTTCAATTGATGGTCGCATTTAGATATTCTACTGCTAATCGCAAAATATTAACTTTTGTATGGCATTGTCCTTTTTGAATCAATCGGCCGCCTTTATAACTAATAACAAGAAGGACACAATGACTGCCCCATCCTGAACATGATTATCAATGGCTTGTCAATGAGTTTAGGTCTTGTATAATGGGTAATCTAGGTGGCGATTGAATGCAAATGATTATAAATTAGGTATTGGCTGTATCTCAAATCAAAAGAGAAAGTGACATGCTCCCTGCCCCATTCTGAAAATGAGCATCAAAGGAGCGTCAATGATTTTTAGTCTTGTAAATCAGGTAATTGAGAAGTAATTTGTTCTTTGTTATGCATAAGCGAAGTATTGGCCGCCTGTAAAAGCCAAAGAGACAGCGACACGTTCCCTGCCCGATCTTGAAAATGAGCATCAATGGAGCGTCACCGACGTTTAGTCTTGTAAGTCAGGTACTTGAACAGTGATTTGATCTTTGTTATGCATTAGTGAAGTATTGGCTGCCTTTAAAGGCCAAAGAAACAGCGACACGCTCTCTACCCGATCTTGAACATGAGCGTCAATGGAGCGTCAACAATTTTTGGCCTTGCATGATGGTTAATTAAAGTGCGAGATGGCCGCTAATGTCTATATAAGGTGTTTTGACTGGTTATATTGGCCAAAACATTCAGGATCGCTAAGTTGCAGCATTCACAACGAATTAAGTTGTGATTACCCAGCAGGCTGTCGCGGGACCACCTCTTGCTGATCAGTCTATAAAGGCTGCAAAAACCTTGTTTATAGATGTCTGCGATCATTCGCCACCAAGATTACGCATGATTCAAGACCAACAATCATTGTTGCTCTGTTGACCCTCATTGTCAAGATGGGGCATAGAGAGTATAGCTTTCTCTTTTGCCTAAAAAGGCGGCCAATACAATGATTATAGATAACAATGACTAATTGACATTTTAATAACCTGACTTACAGGACAAAAAATCATTGACGCTCCATTGACGCTGATTTTGCCACAGGGGTATCTGCATTATACAACCATTCACTTTGGCATAGAACATCAATAACTGTGTTTTGGCAGTCGTTCTATCGTCTTCATGTATGATTTCCTTTCTCACTACATTTTACTTTAATTGTGCATATAAACATATTCTTTAAAATATACTGTAAAGTGTCCGCTAATTGAAGATAATGATAATACTCACAAATTCCGTTCCATTCAATCAATGCTCGTCTTCTATCTCAGATTTTCTCAAAAGGCTGGTGTCATCTTCAAAATCAATGTCAGCGGTATTCCCATGCAGCAGATAGTGTACTTAGCAATTTTGGAATAAAATCCTGATTGCGCTTGCTATTCTTGGCATATGCATTATGATTGAAAAATTGAGTGTTTGGAAGCGGAGAATGTATATACACACACCTGGATGGCATACCTTCTATTTCATAACTTTCATTTCCATCACTGTCACCTGGTGGTGCAGGTGGTGTTCCAGGTGGAGGTGGTGTTTCAGACCCAGGGGGCATTCCTGGCAGATGTGTTGCCGGTTCTGGTGGAGGTGTACCAGTTCCTTTACGCCTCCAGCATATCTGTGGATTCTTTGCTAGCCCATTTTGGCATGGAAGGGAGCTGGCCGTATGATTTTTATAAACCATTGCCAGGTGTCTTTCCATAGCAGCCTTCACCTATGTATGCCCATGAAACTCAACTCCTCACTTCTTCTCTTCTCGGAGTTTGCTGCGGCATTTCGTAATTCATCATTCTGTTTCCTCTACTGCGGCGCGCGAAAACCCTCCTTTGGCCATTTTGGCCATATTCCAGGCAAGGCACATACCAGACTGTTCTAGCTGTACACGACCTCTTTGCCTCGCCATAGTAGCAGACATGTTGAAAACCTACAAGAAATTAGTTGCTGCATCTAAAAGGAAGATTTGGCTATTACCTCAACCATATATGACTCCGTAGCCTATTGTGAGGTCTTTACAACCTGATTTGTCCACTCCCGCAGACCATTATCACGAAATTCGTCAGGGAAAATCCCAGGGCAGAAAACATGACGATGATCGATTTCGCAGACAGTATGGACAAATGCAATCATCAACTATGGTGGTTTGCCATTCTGGGCAGGGATGAATTGGTCACGGAGCTCTCTACGTACACCAGCTGTACATTATACTGTTAGTTGACTGCCTTCTACATCGATATGGAGCTACTCACACTCAATCGCATGCTGCCGCGAATTATTGCTACATCTGATTTTACGTACTTTTTTTAATTGTGGCTCCTGTATCATATTTTCAGTGGCTGCAATTCCGGCATCATCGTGGACTAATTGGTGTCTGCATTGCTACTGTGACTGAGCCGGGGGAGCATTCGATGAAGTGCCCATTGTTCAGCTCGATTCGGATAGAATCACACTGGGCTGGAGCATTTGTGACGTGATGACTTGCTGTTGTGGAAAAGGTGAGGAAGATGATAACGAAAAGTGGAAAGTCCTGAGGAGTATATAGTAAGCTACAAGTCACAAGGGAATGAATGACAGTCAACTTGCACGTTCTACTCAAGATAAATCGTGCTGCACATAGCAGCAAGTTGCGGGTAATTCCAACAGTGCCTCGATTTGCAGTAAGTTGGTCCAGTGCTGTTTAATTGTTTGTTTGCAGCGATACATTGGAGTGAACGACAGCTGATATCTCATGTTTGATGGATTGAAAAAGGAAATTCTTCAACAGAAAGGTCGTCTGGTGATGTTTGTCTCAACACATCGCCGGGAGCTGACATGAAATGCACGCTAACCATCAAGTCATATTGTATGGTAAGTATGACTATTCCTGATGAAATGACAGTTAAAATCCAGATTTTGCTTTGTTCGAGTTAATCAAATGTACGAACCTTGACATAAAAGACTCACCTTGCCTCCATGTGGTCCATATCTTGGAACATCCAACATCTCGCCCAATAACATGGTCAACAAATGATACAATGGTCAATACTCTGAAAAAGAACTTTTCTCCACTTCTGGCAGGCAAATACCGCAAATCTACAAAGTGGATCTCACATCGATGTGATCGAGCGAATTAAGACGAGAGCGGCTTGGACGGGGTAAGTATCCGAGGTTTGGGAGAATTGTGCAGCGTACGATCTAAAAAGAACCTTTCCGCAGAGAACAGACAGGGAACAAACTTTCTAAGCAATGAAGAAAAAGAGAAATGGATCGAGGATTATATGGAGGGAGAAACTGCGGTGGCAAGAATGTGAGTTTATGACGTAGACACAGCGATCATGCAAGAGCTGAAAGATATCACTACTGCTAAGAATGCGGGGACGTCAACCAGAAAGCCCGCAACAACATTGGAAGAGATGTTCAATACTATCGGAAACAATCTGAGCAATCTTGCAAGTTCTGACGATGAGCAGGATGGGGAAGACGAGAACGATGATGAAGAAGATTCGGATCTTCGCATGCTGAGTGATGATGATGAACCTGGCTGGGTAATGGGCACAATCTCCAAAACAGTACAGCACCGTATGGAGAGTTTTTGGCAGAAGCAGATGAGGCTTGACGAATTGACTCAACCGGGATGGGGGGACACAGCCAACTACTTCGGTGATAGAGATAGGAAGTATTGGACTGCCAAATTGAAGGTTCCGGTGGTTGTCAAGCCCCAAATAGACATGACTGCAGGCACACCATCATCAAGACCATTTGGAGAGCATATGCAGACTCCTGATATCTTCCACAGACAATTGCAAATGCCGGCAGTGACTTCTCGACCAGAAACTAATCAAATCTGGCTGGGTTTAGAGAAACCACAGTCACACAAATTCATACTGGTTCTTTCGCCCGACACAGCGCCTGATTGGATCCCAATTCAGGATGCAAAACCTGTTGAACCTGTAAGCTGTTACCCCTGGATGAAGCATCCCTAGTTGATTGACATATAGAAATCGGTTACGGATGAAGATATGGAGACAGCTCCCGCATTGCCGGAGGTATGGATGGCCAAATAGTTAATTTTGAAGACCTATCTCTTGTAAAAGCAATTTGTGGACCTACTTTGCTACATGTCAGCTTTTTCTTGATTTTAGTTACCAAATTGTGAGAGATGTTATTGCATCAGTGTGTGTGCAAGGGTCGTACGGGCCATGTGAAAGTCCTAGACTCCAAATCTGGTTGATAGACAGCCAGCAAACTTGATATCGACTTGCCTGTTACAGTTACATTAGAAAGCACAACCTAAAATAGAGACAAAATTTACGAACAAAATGTAATTCAGTGATGTCATAAGAGTCATAGGCCGAGTGATCAGTGTGCAGTCCAAATCTGGATGAATGACAGCAGTATTGCTGCATCAGTTAATGCAGCTCACTACATAGCTTTCCGCTCAGATCTGCTGCGCGAGGTCGAGATATAGAGAGTTACTTATGGTACGTGAAGGAAATCGAGGAAAACGAGCTGGAAGAAGACAGGTCAGGAAGTCGGGTTCTATATGTCCAAAATTAGTAGATGGATCTGAATGCCGTAACATACCGGCTGAAAGTGCCAAAACACGACGGAGCCAGGTCATTTATCCGACTCATGACGTGAATAGTGGTGGCTCAGAAACTGAGAGGCCTCAATGCTTTTGGACACAAATGATTATACCTAAATATGATATATTGGCTGTCAATAAAGACGGTCTGAATTTTATGCAAAATGATTGCGCACCGAATGACTGTTAGTAAGTCTCTAAGGTGAGCATTAACGGAGCGTGAACAATGTTAGTTTGATCTTTTCAGCAATCGTAGAGTCGCATTGGCACATTGATTCAAAGAGGAGTTATTGGCTGGTGTTAGATGTAGAAAGGCAAGAGACATGCTCGTTGCCCCATCCTGGAAATGATCCTCAATGGAGCATCACCGATTTCTGATCTGGCATTATCGATAGTCACTAGACTGTGTGACAACATTGAGCTATAATTACTGTATTGCACGCCTTTATGGGCACCAAGACCAGCGACGATATCGCTACCACCTTCTAAAAATGAGAGTCAACGCAGCGTCAACTATTTTTGGTCTTGCATGTTGGATAATTCCAGGGCTGCACAACAGCATACACCCATAATCATAATGTTGGCCACCTTTGTAGGCAAAAATGCTACTGAGAATATCGCTACTACCTTCTAGAAATGAGTGTCAACGATTTTTGGGCTTGCATCTGGGATACTCAGACAGTAATGTAACGGCGTTGACCCATAATCATACTATCAGCTGCCTCTCTGGGTAAAAATGCTAATGATGATATCCCAACTGCCTCGTCTTTGTATGTCGTTGTATTCAACTTCACAAATATGCATGCAATGTCTCACAGGTCTGACTTTTTTCTTGCTTGTAACTCTAAGGTCAATATTAAAGAACCAGCATTCTCCCTGACTATAACATATCCTTTGCCAGGTACTCAGATCGAATTACCCAGAGTTCAATTGGCTACTGCGATGTCAGATACAAAATCTCTAAATATCCCGTTGTTAGAGGTTATAATATCTTCAAAAAATAATCGTGTCTTTATTTGTGATTTAAGCGACCTTACTTTACAAATCATCTTCAATGCTTGGTGGGCTTCATTCAATGTAGGCTCGAAGCGGCCCATTGCTTTGAATAATTCTAGACATGTGCCTTCATGGCAATTCTATTTACACAGCGGCATTGAGGAGACCAGCAGCTCTGGCATTATATGTATTGTTTCTCATCATGTTGTTCGCCATCCATCAGAACATGCGACTAGCTCAATGAGCAAACAGTTGCTGGCCACAGCGCACATCGCAAAGTTGAATGAATTAATACTGTCAGAAGTAACCGAATTGACTAGTTCAACTGGCTATGGAACAGCTCTGGCCATACTCAAGAGGCAAGGAAATTGAGGTATTCGAATTGTAAGTTTGCAAAGGAAATCCAAATTTACCATTCAGATATTACGTATCCTTAATGAATTGACAGAGAAAGCGCTCTACACTGGAAGGAAAGGACATTCAAACAGCCAAAATTTACCAAAACACCTGGAATCGCAACCGTACATTAGGATGCGTTTCGGCTCATATTACATGGAACTTGATATTAAAACCTCAGCTACAACGTTCCTATAATGCATTACGAAGCGAGTTGGTGTTACCATCAGCCAGCACCCTGAGCATTATTTGCCAAAGGGAATACCAACTGACAGTGGATGCAATTAAGAAGCAATTGCCGTCAACAAATAAAGTTAGTTTAGCTTTAGATGGATAGATATCAACCAACAAATTAGCAATGACGGCAGTCAGTGCCTATTATATGCATCAAAATTGGGCATTGCGAGAAGTTCAACTCGCATTCAATGAGGTTGATGTCCCATTCTTTTCCTATTTCAAAAGTTCATTAAGGATTACAGGTGACGGGTCAACATACAGGAGCACAGCTAGCCGGACATTTAAAGAAAGTTCTTGATCCTTTTGCAGTAACTGACGGCCTTTTACTTGGAAATACAAGCGATAACACTTCCTCAAATTGCTCAATGACTCGCGAGTTGCAAACTACCCTTGAGGACTCCGGCATCTAGTGGCCCGCATTGAGAAACCACATACCATGCATGGCGGATGTCATTCAGCTTGCTTTGGGTGCATTCATAAGCAGTCTGGGTGTAAAAGGCCGCACCAAGTCTTGGGAAGCCCATAAGCGCGATCAGCAATTTGGAAAGAATGAAAACACAGATATTGGGAAGAGCCAAAGATGTTGAAAAGAGGGCAATGCTAGAATCAACAATGTGTCGGCCATGAGACCAGGTTTAGCAAAGATAACTGGAAAAGTACGTATTTCAACATATTTTGAAAGTGCTGAAACTGACCTTCATATACCAGAGAATGCTTGCTGTATTGATTATGCTGACACCTGGTTAGTATTAGCAATGGTTCCGGACCGTCACTTCGAATCCGGGTCTGGGTCCAAACTGAACCATTGCCAAATTGGCGGTCGGGGTTGTCAATAAACCCGAACAGTCAACTTGGGTACGGATGGATTGTAAACTCCCAACCTGTCTGAATTGGGCAGGTTGTCAGCAGGTCACCCAGCGGGTCCATCTATAGATTCATATAAGGCTCTTGTTTTTGGAGTTTGTTCATAGTATCTTATCAAAATCGCATTTTTGACAACCAATAATCTGTTTTTGCAAGCTTTGCAGCTTGTGATAAAGATTTATTTGGAATCGGTGTTTTACCTTTGATATATTGTATTTTTGCTGATAATGGCCATCAATAATTCCATTATGAATACGAAGATCCACGCGATGCCTTGGTTAACAAATATGCAACAACGAAAACTGTTGACGCTTCATTGACGCTTATTTTCAGGATGTGGCAGGGAGCATGTCGCTGTTGTCATTGCCAGTAAAGGCTGCCAATATTTGATAAATGGATGTCTGCAACCAATCGGAACATAAATTAGCCAAAATGCAAAGTTAAAAATTGTTGACTCTCCGTTGACGCTCATTCTCAGGATGCAGCAGGAAGAATGTCGCTGTGATTTCTCCCTGTAAAGGCTGCCAATATCTGATAAATGGATGTCTGCAACCAATCGGAACATAAATTTGCTAAGATGCAAAGCTAAAAATCATTGACGCTCTATTGACGCTCATTTTCAGAATGCAGCAGGGAGCATATTGCTGTTGCTTTTGCCAGTAAAGGCTGCCAATGGATATCTGCACCCAACCAGAACATAAATTACCCAAGATGCGAAGCTAAAAATCTTTGACGCTCATTCTCAGGATGCGGCAGAGAGTATGTCGCTGTACTTTTTCCCAGTCAAGGCTGCCAATATCTGATAAATGGATGTCTGCAACCAATCGGAACATAAATTAACCAAGATGCGAAGCTACTAATTGTTGAGGCTATGTTGCCACTCATTCTCAGAATGGGGCAGTTACCGTGTTGCTGCCTCTTTAGCCAATAAAAGCTGTCAATACATCGGTTATGCATAACAGCGACCAAAGCACTGTTTAATTACCATACTTACAAAACCACAAATGGTTGACGCTCGGTTGAGACTAATTTTACTGTATTGTCCATTTAACATCTGCTGCCATCGACAATAGTTTTCATCATGATTTGAACTTATTGGTAGTCTTTCTGACTGATTTACACATGGCCCTTTGGGAAAGCCGAGCACAGTAACATTCTTGCACTGTTCACTCTCACACGACCAAAATCTATGTAGCTTGCCAAAAGCTTCATTGCGCCTGCTATATATCTGTTTATCAACTGATATTCACAAGCTACTGGTCAGCATTCGCCCATGATATATCTCTAACTAAAACTCTCGGCCAAGATACATAAAGAAGCTGGTGAAACATTGGCGCATTCTGTCCAACTTGATCTTCACTCCCTTATTCCTCCTCGTTTCAATTGCATTGACCGTCAGCAACACCTTTTCAGCCGGTCACTTTGACTTCCGTGTAGGCCAAATCAATCCGGGAACATTTGGCGCAACACTGACATGCCGCTGCTCTGGGCATTCCGGATCCTCGAGGCTGTTGTCTTGCTCCAAATCAGATTTACCGTCCGCCGCGCAATCATCTTCGCTGTCATTTGGATTTTCTCAGTCCCCATTCCAGTTAAGCCAATCTTCAGTGTCTGAAATTCTTTCAGGTGCACTATCCTCATCACTTTTGACTGGATGATGGTTGATTCTTCGGATTCGGCACACATTTAATATTTGTGTTCATCCTCCAGAGAGGTACTTTGCAGACAAAGGTGGTGGCAAAGCAGATCTTTCTGACAATTTGAATGAAGCTGCACCATCATGTTGAAAGGGTGACCTGGATGCTTTCACATTCTCGTTGGTGTCCGAAATGTATCCCACGGCGGTCATCTGCTTGTTTTGAGTGCGTGATTCCTTCTGTATAGCACATAGGTTTTGGTTGCCCTGCCACATCTCCAAAACGTCGTGAATCTTGGCCATTCTGTATAGTGTCCTTTTCTCCACCTCTTGCGTCATTTCTCAGTCATTTTCTGTGTTCGTTCTATCCAATTCTGGGTCAGCGCCGGCCAATATCCCGTTATTGGCTCTGGCAAACTGCCTTTCAACATTTTCTTCGCGAAGGGTCTCGCCTGTAGTTTTGGACTGCCTCTAGCCGATGACTTCTAGGCCAAGGGAAAAACTGGCGTCAACTCCAACACCATGTGGTATGATAGAGAATATGTTGTGCGCCACATCGGAGAGATCGGTGTACTTTGAGTGTCTTTCCTCCTGTTGACACCACCAGTCGGTTATGTCCAGAATCCACAATGTACTGCTAATTTCCATTGGGTCGGAGTGGAAATCATTGAGATTTGGATTAATTTGCCCCCAGTTCCTTCATGCTTCAGGGGGCAAATTCAAATAGAGCTTGGCAGCAGTCAATAAGCATGCAGCGCGATCGCTTTGTCTGGGTGTTGTCTCAGCGACATTGTTAGGCATGAACTATTCTTCATCATCGCTGGACTAATCATACGGATGAAAGGATACATGACAGCATCCTGAAGCCATTGCAGAGGGGATGGGATTGCTGCTCTGTAAGCTTGCGAGTTTATTGACCGGCACACGTCGATGTTTGGCACAGTATTCATTCTCCACATACTTCAGAAAGCCCTCTTGGTATTGGGTAATATAGGTAGTGTTATCAACGGTTCTGGACCGTCACTTCGGGTCCAGGTCCAGGTCAGTACCGAAACGCAGCCGGATTGGCAGTCAGGGTCGTCAATAAACCCAAACTGTCGATTCGGGTACGGTTCAAGCGACATCTCCCTACCCGTCTGAATTGGTCGGGTTCTCAGCGGGTTGTACAGCAGGTCCATCTGTAAATACATATAACATGCTTGCCTTTGCTATTTGATAATAGTACTCAATCAAAATTGATTATTCGACATCCTGGGATCAAATTTTGCATGATTTACATGTTGCAAGATCGACAATATTTCATTTCATGTTTTTCTTTTAATGATTTTTATTTTTGACCACGGAGGAGGTCAATAGTTCAATTTTAAGCTCAAATATACATGCAATGCCTTCATTACCCAATCTGCATTACCAGCAATTGATGACCCTCCGATGACGCTGGGTTGATGGATATTATCAGAATGGCGCCATGACTGTATCACTTTCTCTTTTGTGCATACTGGGTGGCAATATGTTGGTTATGGATAGCAGCGAGCAAATCACTTACCAATTATCTTATTTACAAGACCAATACTTGTGGAGGCTCCATTGAGACTTGAGGTGTAGCGGCATTGACACAGACCATATTGCCTATAAAGGCTGCCAATACTTCGATTATGGGTCAATGGCGTAGCACATCCCTTGGATTATACAAGATGCAACACCCAAAATCATTGACACTCTGTTGACGCTCATTTTCCAACTGGGGCTGTGACCATGTTGCACTCTCTTTTGCTCATAACGGCTGCCATTACGATGATTATGGGTATATGCTGTAGCAGAGTCCTTGGATTATACAAGATGCAACACCCAAAATCGTTGACACTCTGTTGACACTCTGTTGACGCTGAGTTGATGCTCTGTTGATGCTCTGTTGATGCTCTGTTGACGCTCTGTTGACGCTCTGTTGACGCTCTGTTGACGCTCTGTTGACGCTCTGTTGACGCTCTGTTGACGCTCTGTTGACGCTCTGTTGACGCTCTG
>Ga0307514_10001875_pt1 | contig 23194 bp, 30 predicted proteins | sample 16_EM_MG_FD_203088 | JGI IMG/M metagenome (GOLD analysis project Ga0307514, IMG submission 203088) | Populus trichocarpa ectomycorrhiza microbial communities from riparian zone in the Pacific Northwest, United States - 16_EM | ecosystem: Host-associated > Plants > Roots > Unclassified | place...
TAAGAGCAGCATCAGAGCTTCTGTTTCTGGATCCCCAAACCGCACATTATATTCTAATACTTTTGGTCCGGATGGGGTGAGCATGAGTCCTGTAAAAAGGGTTCCAAGGAAAGGGAATCCTGTCTAGTGCTTTAGTGTTGATTCAAATGTACGGCACGCGGAATCCACCTTCTTTTCTCATTCCATCTACAGTTGGCTGCAAGACCTCCTTCGTTATCCTATCCAAAACGTCCTGGGTTGCTATTGGAGCTGGAGCATAAGCCCCCATCCCGCCTGTGTTCGGGCCAGTATCGCCTTCACCAATACGTTTGTGGTCTTGAGCTGCAGGGAGGGTTACTATTGTGTACCCATCAGAAATCGCCAGGACTGAAATCTCTGGGCCGGTTAGAAATTCTTCGATCACAACCTCTTCACCTATTTAGACATTATCGAGATAGACAATAACGATCTCGAAAATTTCGTACCTGCACTGCCGAAGATGTTATCGACCATGATTTCCTTCAGCCCGGCAATGGCCTCCTCGATCGTCTCGGGCATCAACACACCCTTCCCGGCAGCCAACCCACTTGCTTTGAGCACGACTCTGTCACCATGAGTCTTGACATATTCCACAGCGGGGTCCAACTCCGATGACAGAAAGGTTTTGAACCGGGCAGTTGGGATACCGTGTCGAACCATGAATTCTTTAGCAAAAGCTTTTGAACCTTCCATTCTTGCCGCAAGAGCACCCGGGCCAAAGACGGGTATCCCAACTGATAAATTTTAGCATAATTATTTCTGACATTAGCTTTCGTAAACGTGCCTTTTCGGAAGAACGTTTCGATCCCATCGACTAATGGTTGTTCTGGTCCTGGAACCAGAAGATTGACCTAAAGGCAAAGGGAATTGGAAAGTTTTATCTGCTTGATATATACCATAAGTGACACACTTCATGCTCGACCGCAAATTTTACGAGTATTTCATAGTTGTCGGGGGAAATGTCCGTGATATTAGACGTCTTCGGTTCTTTGGACGTTCCTGCGTTTCCTGGACAAACATAAAGATGATCAAGGAGAGGAGACTGAGACAACTTCCATGCAAGAGCGTGTTCCCTGCCGCCACTACCTAGCAGCAGAATTCGTATGGGCATGATAAGATGAGAGTGAGGGAATTCTAGATTAGGAAACTGCAGCTTTGATCACCAAATTTCACAATCCAGGTGTAGAAGGGCAAAACATCTGGATTGTAGATGGAATATATGTAGGATAATTTTATGGAATATTGTCAAAGAGGGCGGGAGGAAGTCTGGCCATACATCCAACATTTGGCAATCACAAAAGCAACGTATTGTATTCGAGGTTCGCATCAAGAATGTGTCTGCCCGCCTGTCCAATACGGTGGTAACAGCAACAGCCAAGTTGTGCCAAAGAGGTGACGGCAGTTTTCAATGGTCAACTTGAAGGCACGTCGACTCGACAGGGAAGGGTTCATGCCGTACCTGTCTAGAGACACGTGCCAGTTAACTATTAAACGTTGAACTTGGTTCGTTTAGGTCCAGGTCAGCGACGAATCCTTTTTTGTCACGTTCCTTCAAAGGAAACAAGCATGGTTGTGCAGCGAAAGGGGGGTGTGAGTCTATATTTTCCCCATCTTCACATTGGGAATCACGCTGACCGTGTGTATTTGATGTTCACATTAGCCTCAAGGTCGCGACTTCCGTGCAGAGACTTCCCCAGACGCATCACAAGCCTTCCATGAAGGCATGGGTCGCAGGGAACCCTCAGTGCGGAAATTGACAAAACCAAACTCTGGCCATTCCCTTGTATCTCAATCGACACAGCACCGTCCAACCACCGCTCCTCAAATTCATTCCTCTCCAACCGATATAACACGGGATGCCACGGGCCAGAATTCTCCCGTTGAAAGAGAAGTAGAACGGAGCGTACTTCCGCAACAATCGATTAATGATATCAACATGTCCAGAGAGAAATCAAATATGAACCTGGAGGACATTTGGGCGTCTGTTCCTCAACCTATCCTCAGGACATTCTATAAACTTCACAATCCCCTCGGTCCGCGATGGTACAGGAACCACCACCTCATTCCTCTGTCGCATCTGAAACCGTCCATGCGTCCTCCCACATTCTTTTCGCCATCCTTTCCTCCCATTGGCACGTCATCTTCTCCTGATTACCACGACGAAGAAACGAGCAGGACGCCCTCCCATTCCGCAACTCCTGATTCGTCTCAGACGCGTGTTCAGGATAGTCTAAAGCCTCGTTCCCGTAAAACGTCGCAAACTGCTCCCGATGCAATCGACCTCTTAGATTTGAGCGATCCATGGGGACAAAATTGGCACCACCAGTCACCTTATGAATTCGGGCAAACTACAACTTTCGTTTCGCTTGATACGTATGATGTAAGTTGCAGGCACCAAGTTGAATTCGATATACTGTGACCTAATCTCGCCTTCTAGCTCTATAGTAGGACAAGACATGCCAGCTTTACGGCAACAACGCAAGGTCGAAATAAATCCATGGCGCCATCTCCCCTATCTCAGTCAACGTCTGCGATTAATCTACAGCCGTCACAACAACCTGCACAGCCCGAAATTAAACTTCCTAGGAAGCTGAGTAAAAGAAAAACGACAAATGTCACCACCGTCTTCCAAGATCCTCCTATGCAGGAGGAGTCTACACCGATATCGACATCAGCAATTCCCGTGGACCACTTACCAGCTTCTCCTCCAGACGCTGGGCCATCAGTGGAATTTCCTTCCAAACGTATGACATTTTCTCCATCTATAGAATCACATATGTCATCGCCGCCGCCAACGTTCAAGAGGGAGAAACGAGTGAGCATGCTGAATCGGCTTGCGAGGAAGTTTAGCACTCTGAAGAAGGGGTTTGAGACCAGTACTTCCGGGAATGATGGGAGGCGCAATGCGGAAGCTCAATCTGCCGCTACTGCTCAACACAGCACGATCGGCCCTGAGATCATACATAACGAGAAATCACTTGCTTCTATCAACCCAGTCCCGCCCACCATTGCACCAATGGAGCAGGAACCCGTCAGTGCACAAGACAAAACTCGTACATCATTCTCTTCTTTTGAAATCTCTTATTCTGTCATGGGAAAGTTGACTATCGCTAATCCTGATCCATACGGAGAAGAAATCGAGACCCCAGACATCTCCCAAGACATATCGTCTGAGCCTCTTGGTCCTAAAACAGAGGAGAGCCTCGATGTTAAAGAAGAAGAGTGTCCTCAGCCAGCTGTTGGTCCCATTCGCACATCTTCCCCTCAAGCCGCGCTAGAAAGAATTCAACCATTCGTCGACAAGCCCCTACCCCCTCCACAATTAACGATGCCTCGATTTTCTCGCCTTGTCATGTCCGACATCGTTCCTCAAGTAACCGAGCAACCATTACCGCCTTTACCTCCGAAAGATACCAAGAGTGCGGCCGTTTCTCATGCCGCTCGCGAAGTTACACCACTACCTCCTTCCCCCAAAATACCCGAGATTCTTCCAGAACGACCGTCTTCTCCAGAAGCTCAGCATATAATTTACCCTATCTCAATGCCTAACACATCCATCTCGCTTGACCATACTGCTCAAGATTTTAATGGTTCGCTGTCTCTGCCTAGGCAGGCCCAAGATTCACCGCAAAGGCCCAAACCCTCACCGTCTCCCCACAACACTGCTTCTCCTGTAAAAGAAACTCCCGAAACTCCCTCCTCTGAAGGCAGACGGATGCAATTCCCAACAGAAATGACTACCCAACCCATGTCTTCAAATAAATCCCTGTCACGTCAACGGTCATCTAATCGAAATTACGCCTCTGAAGCGGCACTAGTCAGCAAACAGCAATACGCCGTTCGTCCTTCAGTTGGTAGTCAAGCCTCCTCTGAAAATTGCGAACGCCCGTCTGAAGTGACCAAAACTCCTGTACGGACGCGTTCTAGCCCTCGTCCAGAACTATATGGCGTTGCTACTCCCGAGAATGTTCCATTTCCGAGCATGCTGCATCACATGTCTTCGGATTCTCCAAACGGCAAAGGTCGTTATATCGATTCACCCATGTCGGCGTCTTCAATGCTTGCCAACCCACCTACTCCAGGCGACAATCGACGTTCGATAAGTGGTTCTGATCTCTCATCTGTTCCACCGACTCTACCTCCAAAGAGTGTACGTCAGCAAACGCCTCCCCCGCTACCAAGAGGTACGAGCCCGACAACTAGGCAAACGGAGACATTCAAGCTCGTGAGGAGTTCTTCTGGAAATGTATATGCGTCTAGCCAGACAATATTAGTGCAGGGTCAGCAATGGGAGGTCGTTGAGTCGGTTGACGTTAGGAGAAGAGAACGATCTACCAGATCAAGGGACAGGGAGAACGAGAAGTCCAGGGACCATGACCGTGAACGTGAAAGAGAAAAGGATTTACAACGTCAACGCGAGAGGGAGCGTGAGTCAGAACTGGAGAAAGAAAGAGAACGAAAAGAGCAAGAAATGGAACAGAGGAGGGAGCGGGAGCGGGAGCGGGTGAGGGTGAGGGAACAGAAGGAAGAAGAGAGGCAGAAGGACAGACAGAAGGAAAAGGGAAGGGGAGAGCGAGAGAGGGAAAGCGAAAGCGAAAAGGGAAGAGAAGAACGCGAGAGAGAGAGAACGACAAGGGAAAAAGAGAGGGCGAGGGAAGAACGGGAAAAGGAGCGAGCCTTGGAGAAAGAACGGACGAGAATAAGAGAGCGAGAAAGAGAAAAGGAAAAGGAACAGGAGCGACACCGACAGAGAGATCACGACAAAGACAGAGAGAGGCAGAGGCAGCAAGAGAAGTACACAGAACGGGAAAGGGTGCGTGAAAAGGAAAAAGAAAGGGAGAAAAGAAAGGAACGGGAAAGACGGGAAAGAGAGAAAGAGAGGGAACGAGAAAGGGAAAGAAGGAAAGAACGAGAGAGGCAGAAGGAAAAAGAAAAGGAGCGGGAAGGGAAGAAAGAGCGCGACATGGAGAGAGCCAAAGGGAAGGAGAGAGAAAGAGAGCGTGAGACAGACAGATATCGAGATGGAAACTATGAACGCAAACCAAGGGACTACGACCGCAAGTCTCGAGCTTACGAACATCGCAGCCGAGATTACGAACCGCGAGCCAATGGTTTGGAACGCAGATCTCGGGAAGAGGGTAGGTTGAGAGAACCAGAACGCAGGAAAGGGGAGAGATACTATGAGAAAGGCGGCTCACGACATCTCGACGATGCCAAAGTTTACAACGGAAGGTCTCAAATTGATGAAAACAGAAGTAGTCGTAAACAGGATGAATTCCGTGATTTAAATCCGACCAGACATGTAGCGGAGACGTCTTCATCATCTCATCACAACCACCAACTTTCTCAGTCACTTCCTATCGAAGCCGTGGAACCGCGATCTGTTCGATTGGACCGTAACCCATCCATCACCGCTCGGCCGACATCTCAACTTGCTTCAGCAGACGAAATGAACGCAATCCGAGCTAAAGAACAATGGGAAATGGAGCGCTTATGGAAGGCTCGTAGCCTGTATGGAAACGAACCGAATGCAGCAGTGACTGATTTCATACCTGGATCTGGTTCAACGAGCTCGTCGAGTGACGACATCCCTGACATGGATCCCACTCCTCCCACCCAAATCTATGGCTCTAGCCATACGGCCTATGTAGTTCCAACGCCTTTCCACAACCAGATCTACCACTCTATGCCGACAGCGCCACCACCTATCATCTATTCTTCTCGTGCATCTATACCCAGCATTCCTGATTCCTTGTCATCTTATGAACCTTATGAAGATTTACGATCTTATCCGGGACCAGCTTATGCAACAGCATCTACATCAATTCCTCTACAATCCCCCAAATCTAACCCCCTTCCTGAACCTCCCCGCGAGTCTTCTTATCTACCTGCACTATCTACAATCTCTCCATCTAAGCAGCGGTCAACTGAGTACTGGAAATACAATGGAATCACCACTGCGCACTAGGATTCTTTTTCTGATGCACATCTCACACTATCTATACATATTATTCATCTCTCTGGTTTTTCTGGTGTATTATCTCACGGATGCTTTTTTCTGGCTTGCGACTTACTGGGGACCATTAATTACTGTTAGTAACTAGTCAGCAGTGTTAGACATCGACGCATTGTATGCATAATGACAATATGAAGGATAACATAAGACAGGAAGAAACAAAAGTTATGTACTACTTCGTTGGTTCTAGAGGAAAATGGGTGTCAGGGTAGTCAGACCAGGGGCGATCAGGGTCCAGAAAACGACGAAGCCTGGCTACTTGGGATGAAAGGAACATCAAGATAAGCTGCATCCTAACGTCCTCCAACTTTAATTGCAAAATCTCCTCGCATGCTCTCAGTGCTTGTGCCCTCGTTGTCACAAACATGTTGCCCGAGAAACCCAATTCTCTCAGGTTGTCGATGAGCTCGCCAAATTCTGAACACCAGGCCAGCACGCCCAACTTTTTTTCCTATTGTCAGAATTTTGACTTCATATATCAAGAAAGGCGATATCGTTACCTGTCCGAATTCCTTGTATTTTTGATATAGTACATTTGGTGCGATAGAGAGTGCATATATAAATCCTTCGTTTTGCTCGACGACAAAAGGTGAGGGTTGATATTGAGACTGAGGTGGTTGTTCTGGCTGGGGCTGATCGGGGGGGTTTTTTTTATAAGAAAAATCTATTCCAACTACGGGAAGAACGAACATACCGGAGGTCTTGAGGGAGGATCCTGGAACCATGTCACATGAGTATAATCCACTTCTCCACCGAAATCCACTACGTCTGTCCTTTTACCACCGTATTCCATGATCGATGGAGGTGTATAGTATAGATGGAAATTATCTTCTTCTCTTGGCACGAAGGGATGAAATGCGAAAGAGATCTTTCGCTCGTGACTTTAAGCGCTGAAAAGTACCAGGGTTGGTGGAGTTACTGTCCAAAGTAGGTGATGAGAAGGAAGGCGGCCTGGAATGGGGTGTCACTGCGGGTCTCAACGACAGTGCTAGAACTGCTGACCTATTAGACAGACCCTCATTGAAATAATTATTTACTTACAAGGATCGATACCTTCCGGTATGTGTGTGGGGGGCGATGGAAAGCTCGAAGTAATGTGCACAAATTCTGCGAAAGTCGGTGTCGGCGATTCTGTGTAAGCTGAGATCCGGTTCGCCGAAGTATCTGGTATCACAAGAGGAGAAAGGTAATTAGTTGGAAGTTCGACAGTGATCGATCCGAAGGTATCAAGGGGTAAGGGGATGCGTTCTGGCACTGTATGCTGTCTAACAATGACACTGTCGTCGATGATGGTCGATGCTGAAGGTGTTGGTAGTACAAAAGAATTGATTTCTTCTCTTGTGACAAAATGGAAATCTTCTGACCAGTCCTCCTTTGCGCAGGGAGGCTCAGAATCCTGAGAAAAAAGTCGCCTCCTGTTGTTGAATATCGTACGATTACGGGAGTCGACTGTGCTTGGAGATGACTTCCAGGTCAAGTTGCGCAGCGAGCCACGAAGGCTGTAGGCAAACTTTGACTGGGAAGAGCTGCTTTGCGTAGACGTTTGAACCTGGGACAAGTTCTTTCCAAATGAACTTGTGAGGGTTTCCGATTCGCAGGGTTGGGGGTTTAATACAAGTTCGGGACGCGAGGCCAACTCGTGTTGCCTCAAGGTAGTCATCCAAAATCTATTCACGGGACTTTCTCAGCCTTTTTCTTCCAAAGTACACACGTGGATTCGCACATAGAGAACTAACATTACAACAACAGAGTAGCAAGAAAATTCGAAAGCTTTTGGTTACATCAAACATCAATGAGATTCTGCGTCGCTGGTGAAGGAGTAGATCTCAAACTATGGATGAAGTCCTTCACACGACGGGCGCCCCCAATCAATTTGAATAGATTGGAATTGAAGAAATATGGGCCAACGGTTGAAAGCCATGATATCAGTATCAATGGGGACCCTCCGAAGCGACCATAGATTGTTTGGTGGTTATCGAAGGGATATTGAACACCGATCGTCCGAACAAAGGAGCCAGCGCCAACCTGATCGACATCATTGAATCCACCACCACTAACTCCACTCATACCACCCTCGCCTCCATCGCACCACAAAACCATGCTACCCAACTCTTCGGCCCGTTGTTTTGCCTGAAGCCACATGGCGTACCCAACTGTTGGATCCCATGTTCTAGCTGGTGCAAGAATTAGTCCGGGCCGGGCGTCTAATTCTGCGAAGGGAGACGGGTTTGCAAAGTCTAGGCAGATGGACGCGGATACAGGAATTGGTCGTGTATGATTCCCATTTGGAGCCCATTCGGGAACACTGATCCCATGACCAGGGTTTGGAATTTGGGCATAGAAAAGACTGGGTGGGGTAGTAGAGCTCCTCAGACGATATGATTCTGCGACTGAAAAACTGTTATCAGAAAGTTACTTCACAGGGGTTCCGGAATGGCCTACTTACATGGGACAAGATTCCGCTTGTAATAAACTAAATGAGGTTGTTGGAAATGCTGCGAGACAACAGCGAGTCCCGTGCGAGCGAGCGTTTTCTTCCCTGTGGGATCACTAGGATCGCTAGTCGTCTCTTCAAATGACACTCCGACGTAAGGACCTGTTATCTTGGCACGAATTTTGTCGAACGCTTCCTCTTTCTCAACAGCCGAATGAAAAACAATGGCGCCTTCTGGCCAGAGGATTATTCTCGCACCCGAACTGCGAAGCTTGTTGGTCTCTGCGATATAATCGTCCAATGTGAGTGTGTGACGCTTGTATTGATGGAACGGAGGAATGGCACATCCAACCGTCAGAGGAGTAGCCGTGTTGACCTGAGATATCGGAAGAGGAAGAGGGTCAATAAAGAAGGATGGGATAGTAAGAAGAATGAGGGAGACGGCAAGAGCTTTGCGCGCTATTGAATGATCGCTGTGGGCGTGAATCTCGTCGGAATCGTCTTCTGGTCCCATGTACCATGAGGTAACCGTCTGTGAAAGGACCACCGCCCAGGCACCGATGATCCAGTCCTTGCCTGCCGGTCCAAGGTAAGGGACAATCCAATTGTACGTATCGGCGTTATTTCCGACGCCCCAGGTTGACAAATGGCCGACTGGACTAAGGTGGGAGACCGTTACCCAGAGGGTAGCCCATAAGGTCGGGAAAAATGCGACTTGCGACCACGGTGATACAAGATGAGTGGAAAACTTTGTTCCGGCCCACAAAACTGCAAGAGTAATTGCTGAAAGAAAGGCCGAGAGGAGTGAAAGTACGATAACAGATTGTGCCGCCGATGATAGTGCTTCAAGGGAGGCTTGAAGCCTGAAAATTGTTCCTCCAACTGAAACCGCCAAACCAGTCAGGATGACATTGAGAAACCGATGGCTTTCATCTGGACGAAAGAGAAAAGGGCTGTACGTCGCAAGAACAGCAAGATTGAGAATTACTGGAATTAAAGAAGAGTCTGGCCGCAATGCCAACGAGGACGTGGCAAGGGACAATGTGATGAAGAAAGGATTTCGATAGTCTGTAAAAATTGCACGTCTAAGATTCATAGCGAATATGATGACTTTGTACTTTGGTGAAGGACTTGATAAGAGCAACCCTTCAGTCAACTGGACTGCTGAATCGTTCTTTGAAGTACTCGTCAAAGGATCAACGAAAACAAGCGCCCGAATTCTTGATTACCAAGGTGTGGCTGTGTCTTTCCTTTTTTCTCGACGATGTAACATCACATCACTCAATGATACCTTTATTAGATGGAAGGGTTCATTTGTGTATCAGTTTCTGATCAACGATAATCGATAAGGACTCGCTTGTGATTCGAGAACCGTATAAAAGGGTCTTGGGAAACAGTTTCTCTTCATCTTCAAACCCTCATTTTCGCCCCTTCATACAACAAACCCGTGTTTGCTTACTAGAGATGGTCAGTCAGACAGTGCCATGAAGCCGCTATCTGCATTGAATTAATTGACTAGACATCTTGCACTGCCGGGTACCAATTTGCTAACTGCGCTTGTGCACACCAGCCACCAATGAACAAGTCCAAGTGCGAGACTTGCACATGCGAGAAGTAGGTGATGAGGCAACTAACTTGTGATCTTCATTGATAATTTTTTGAAGGTGCGCTTGCAAGCCTGGCGAATGCAAGTGCTAAACATTATCAAGCACGACAGAGAGCAAAGGGCCAGAAAGAATGGCGGAACTAGATTGGACAATTGTGTACTGAATTGAATTTGTCGTCGAGGGATGAATAATACATAAAAAAAGTCATAGAAAAACACACCAGCTTGCATTAATTACGGGTCCACTATCGCCTGCGCAAAAGGATCCGCATTTTGGTCCATCAAAGGACCACCCATAAGCCCGTCTTGCGGGTCAAGCTGTGCGAGATCATGAGCACTCGCCAGCTGCAAGCCATCGGGTCCCAACCCAGACATATCCAACTCAAGTCCATCATCCTTCTTCCCTTCAAGACCGCCTATTGCCGTGTCCAGCTTAAGAGATGGATCATTATTCAAGCCATCATCGCCATTGTTAGTCATGTCAAGCTCAGAGTTAGATTGCATTAATGTAAGTTGCGGTTTCGGCGAAAGGGGCATCTCGGACGGACGGTCGTCCTGATTGGCGTCCATATCTACATCCTTGACCTGTGTAGCCTCGTTCCGGGCTTCATCTTGATCTTCCTCATCACCTTCTACACCCTCAGGTTCGTCGGGTAGAGGAGCAAGAGGCTCGTCCACTTCGTTTTCTTCATCGTCAAATTGCTTCACAGAAAAACCAAGGTCACCTATCCGGCATGTACGGATTTAAGCGAAGGCTCACTTGAATTTTTTCTGTCTTGACCCATTTATAAACCTTGAAAGACGAAGAACCGCTTGGGGCGACCCATAATTTCTCCCAGCAAGGGACAGGTTGCATTAGTTGTCTTCGAGCCGCTTCTGTCGACGCGATGCTAACTCCGATCCTTCGTCTTGTCGCCATTATTCGAACGCTTAGCAGACGGTTGTCGTCGAAATGGTTGTTCGGAACGAGTAAACGATTTCTCAAGATGGACGACGCGATGTGAAAGTGTTTGTCCAAATTAGGCACTGGTATCTTTCTTTCACCTTACTATTTCAAACGAATTTATTTAAACACTGTCTCGTCAAGGGAGACTTACCAACTATGTGGTTTTATACCTGGCTGTGGAGGCCTTAGAAGACTGGAAGAAGCGTCCGATCCTCACTTATCCTGCGCTCTTGAACGTCAAATGGTATGACAATCCTCAATTCAAATTTCTTCTGATCATTTGGACCACACAGACCTCCATGCAGCCCCACTAGCGACCACCCTCGACGCCTCTCATTACTGTTACCGATAATGATAGGAAAGAAAGAACATCACAAACTCGGCCTTCGAACGCGTCCGTCATCCCATCCGTCAAACGAACATTGACAGCACACCCTTTCCTTTCCCTGTTCGGCGATCCTTTCCCCGGGAATACTATCCAATTTCTTGAAAACTGCAGGTCATCATTCTATCCGTCTTATACGCTTCTTCCACGCCATCGCCGTGGTGGCACTGGCAGTTGATATCGCAGCAGACGTGGATAGGTTCGGAGGAGTCGTTGATGTAGCAGAACCCCGAGGCTTGGCGTTTTTTTGGCGCGTCGCAGACCGCCTGCCCACTTTATGAAGAGGGAAGGGCACCGGCCTTTTTCTACAACAGCCTTCGTGGGTAGTGTGACAACCATGACGCGTGTTTCACTCATACAGTCATTCAAGAATCAAGATGGCCCTTAAACGTAAAACAGGAGATGGATTTGTGGTGCATGGGGGCCAGGAACTTCAGCCGCCAAAGACATCAGAAGAATCAGAGGTCAAAAAACTGCGCGTCAACCCACCACGTAAGGCAAGAATGGCGCTTGTAGTGGAGACACCCATGTCGGAACCCGTTTTGCCAAAGAAAACCCGTGCGTCGCGTAAAAAGAAAGCTGCTGATCCGACCCCACAGGCGGGTCTTAGTCAACCGGCTGCACTTGCAGCCAAAAAGCAACGCAAGATTGCTGAAGAGGTGGAAGCGTCGGTCGAACTGGAAGATGGACGGCTAGACAAATTCCTTACTATGACAACAGACGATCTCGCTAGGCTTTTAGGTGAAATTGCCAATCACGGTAAGGTCAAGACCTCCGCAATCAAGAAGGCCAGAACTGGCCTTCCATCGTTCTCAGGTGCAGAATGGAGGGCATTCGCGATAACCTTTGGCTTTCCTTCTACGTTGGATAATGACCTATTCGAGCGGGCTTCAACCCCCGTGTATTGGCTTCCACCATCCATCCATAGATCATGTTTGAGGCAGCATGGCGTACGCAAGATGTCTACCAGGAGCGCCAGGTGCAGAGGAGGGAAGAGGCAAGGTTCAGAATTATGGATCCGGTATGCTAGCAAAAGCGTTTGTTATCCTGATTCCTTTTTGATCTTAGGATATGCCCAGTACCTTGTTCACACCATAGGTCTCTTTCAAGGCCGAGTAATTGATAAACCAGAGCAGGAAATTCTAGAGACTGAGTATGCTAGCAGTGGTGAAGTCGAACATGAGGTTTGTATTAGTCGGCATTGGGATCTGTCATTCTCACCACTGTCCTATCCAGATCTTCATGGTCGGCGGAATCCTCTTTTTCATCGCCGAATTCAAACTTTATTTGTCTCTGGAGGACAACATAACCCAACTTTTTCTCGAAATGCTGTGTATGTCTGTTTTTCTCTGGAATTCTTAGTCAATATTCATCTGGTTGGTATACAGCAGCTGCCAAATTGAACAAGGAAGTGGATTTTGGGAAACTACGCATATATGGCCTTCTTACAGACCTATTTGAATTCCATTTTTACTCTTACAATCCTCTTACCAACAAATTTGCGTTTGATGAGACCCTAGTTGTGAACATTACGAGAGATGTGGCGTTCACCGACATGATCCCAGGTATATACCTTTCCCTGCATACATGGCTCACAGTTGACCAAACTCGTCTAGTCGCCAATAAGATATTCAGTGTGATATTAACTGCATATATTGATGGTCTGGAAGCGACACTACAGCGGAACAGTGATAGGGTAAAGGAAGGAGATGTTAGTGTCTGTGTTTCTCCTGTATTTTGAATGGTGTTTATCACATTTGTAGGTTTCGTCTCCAGGCTCTGCACCTATCCAACAAATGCGGGCTCAGAAAATTCCATTCAAACCAGAGGTACAAAGTGATACATCATTACCACTGATGTCCAGCCCATTGTAAGTCTGCATGATTTTCACTCTAAACATAACCTTGCCACTCACCTTCCACGACAGTGGACGGAAGTCGACTGACTGTTGGGAAACTGCATTACTGTTTGCGCAGCAGTGCTGTGATAGGTTCAAGGAAAATTTCGAAACGATTGAGGATGTTGAAAGGAATTCAACTGAAGCATTGGAAATGTTGGCCAAGAGGCAAGTGCTGGTTTTCACTGCTGTATTCCTTTTGCTAACTATGTTGTGCTGATACTAGTGTCCGGTCTATCCCTCGTGTCTCACATTTTACGGGAAGAGACGACCCTTCCTCTTTGGAGGAGATCCGAGCTCTGGCTCATAGCAAGGTGCACGAGAAGTTCCTCGATGATTAATATGTAGGGACCATGATTCTGTAACCCTGTTATGACAGGAATACCTCACGCATTACCTACTTCCTTATTCTGCGTGTTCGTACCCTCGTTCCTTAGTCATCCTGCAGGCTGTACGTTTGTATGTTGTCCCCCAGATGGGCATTGAGAGCGAAAATCACAAAGTGAAAGTGCTTGTCCAAAACCTTTGCTCTTTCCTGGAAGGCCAATAGAGGCCAATTCACCTTACTATCCGGAAAACTGCAGGTTAAGGATAGATCACAAATACGCATATATTTCCAAGTAATGTGTTAAGCAATAAAGAACACCAAAAAGGGTTGCTTCGGCTATGTTGTTTATGTTTAGAATAAGGAACAAAAGACATGGGAAATCTTGGGAAATGCGGCCGCATTAGATGGGGTGAATGTGCCAAGAGAAGGAAAGGTCAAAACACAAAAAATTGTCTATTGTTCGTATTCAGAATGGAAGATATAGTACAGGGAAACACAAACATAGAAAATACAGCCACTTGGGCCGCGTTCCCATGTTTGGCCCAGTTTGGGTGGGGGAATGTGACGGAGGAGAAAGACAAAGGCAAAACACGGAAAACATGGCCATTACCATGATGTTTTGGCGTTCAGAATGAAGAGGATGGTACAGGGCAACTTAAAAAGAGAAAACCAGCGGCTTGGGATGCGTTTTCTGTGATTGTGTGGAGGAGTAAGGCAAAGGTAAAAGGCAAAAAACACGCAATAATTATTTATGGCTGTTTTTCGTGTTGGGAATGTATGATATCGTACAAGGAGCCCAAACAAAGGAAATACAGCCACTTGGGCAGAATTTCCGTGTTTGGGTGGGAAGAGGTAACAGAAGAGGGAGGTGTCCAAATTACGGTCATGTTTTTCGTGCTCAGAATGGTAGAGAAGCTAGAGAAGAATACAAACACCAGAAAGCAGCCGAATGCAACTCACTTTTGTATTTGGGTTCATTGTATGATCGAAACTCACGAAGAGCTTTGGCGTGGTGCCAAACCCTCACTCAGATGCGTTGTAGCTCTTCGCACTGCCATCAATGGGAGGCTATTCTATCAATATGAGTGCATTCGTCAGACGAAGTGTTATAAATCAAATACGATAAATCCGGAATCGAATATCTCCGCAGGAGAGAAACCACCAAGCCAAGCCTCAAGGCCGCCATCCTTGTTCGGCAGTGAAAATCATGGACAGCAATCTTGATCAAGATGGTCTAATCGCCAACAAAAAAAATTTGTCTGAGTGCCTTGATGGACGAAAAGTACGAATGCTGCCCAAGAATGAACCGTGCACAGTATAATGTCAAAGAGACCAGAAGACGGGTAAGAACTTCTATTTTCCTGTGTGTAAGCCAGATGAATCAAAGGCTTTATTCTTCAAGAGCTTACCGTCGTATCGTCTACTTGTAATTAACCAACAACGAGCAGTCGAGCTAGACCTCGAAAGAGAAACACTAACAACAGGCAGGGATATACCCCATGAGCCCAAACGTGACACTGACATACGGTACTAGTGATAACTTCTTCAGCTGCACATAATTAACAAGGATTCCGTTTATGCTCGTTGAAGTGCTTAACGATGCGATCTTCACGAGCCCACATGTGAACTTCATGTCGGGCGTCTCCAAGATGCGAAGCGAGGTAGGAGCCAAAAACTCCCGCTCCGAATATGAGGACCAGGCTTCGAATAGACCATCGTTGCAAGAGAGGAGGGTCTTTGAGAAGATGTAAGGAACAGCCGACCACACAGACTAAATGAAGTCATTTAGCCGCATGCAAACCTTATTTACAGTGTCGACCTGTGTCTGTATCGTAATCCGGAACCTGACCCTATCCTATCGAAAATTTTATGCACAAAAACGATTTTGGTTGAAACATATACATTGGACTACGAGAGAAAATCAGAAAGATTGCATGGAACCCAAGTTGCTCTGACGCAGATTGATCCAAGTGAATTTTGGGTGAGAGCCACTTTATTGTCAAGGAGCCTCAACTTTCTTCCTCGGTTTTGGCGGCATCATCCAACCCTTGAAGTCAGCCTTTTCATCCATCAACCGCGAAGGGACACCTATTTCGTTTAGCCTTTTCTTCAGATCTCCACGAAGCTTGTAGATTCGGTAAAGGCATGTCATTAATTGCAAAACTTGCAGGGGTTCAGTCAAATCGAAGGTGCACGTGAAGCGATCGATTATGATGTTAAATCCCGTCTTGTGATCAGAAAGTTACACCACATCAACAAGTTTTAATCCAGAACTTACCTTTCGCTGGGGAGTACTGTCATTCGACTCATTCTTTGAGGACTTCCAAGCCATAATGATTGTGCCTCGAGTTCCAGCAGTGACAAGGCCCCAAACAGGAAAGTCGGTTAGTCCAATCGAAGCAAGAAATTCGACACCAAAGATACAATACATCTGTATTTGGTGGTAGGCTTGCTCGAGACTACAAGTATTCCGTTTGTATTCTGCAAATATGAACGGGACATAAAGCTTTGGAAAAGTCGTTTCAGGAACTGGTGGTGATGAAAAAGTGGGCAAACTCGTTGTGATGCAAGGAGCCATGATGCAGGCTGAATGTTCTTCTCCTTGCTTCTTGACGCTTGAATTCGCTTTTCTTGTGTCACGGTTGTCCTTGGTTTCCTTTGAGTCCTTGCACTTCTTCTTGATCGTTGGGAATTTCGAGACGAGCTTGAAAAATGAATCCATCCATCCAACCGATTTATTACCATTGGCTCGCTTCTCCGAGGTCCTTGACTCCCTAACAAAGTAATCCAAGCAAGCTACACCGTCGACTCGTGCTCCGGCTGGTTCGTAAGCCCTCTCTTCTCCCTTTAACGCATAACCTTTGCCTTCGATGGACGAATGATTAGTAAGCGCAGAGGCATAGGCGGCTGATGCCGCCAGAATTACGGCCGTCGGCAACTTAGAATTCTTTGCTTCTGTTAGTTGCTTCCAGGCTAAATCTTCCAGTAGGAGACCCTGGTATTCAGCCAGAAACAGAGACCCAAGTTCAACGGCTCGATTTTTGGGGAAAGGAATAGTTTTCTCTACGCTATGATACAATTTAGTAACAAAAAGGCTTAAAAGAATGGAGGAAACGAACAAAAAAGCTTTTGATAGTGTTTCCTCAGGGGAACAACAGGAGACTTTAAGAATGTCGTCCCACGCACTTCTCATGGCACTCTCGCTTGCTTCACTGATCCCAGCTTGGTACTGACTGGCTTCAGCGTTCGCAAGCGCTTTGAAGAGGACGGAAAGGTGATTGATGATGGACAAACCAACGTCGTCTTCCATTTCAGGGACTTTTGCGTTGTGCTGCGTCTTGTACAGTGTGTAGTCTTTGAAGAGTCTATCTCGATGACCTTTATAGACCGGGTCGCATTCAGAAATGTATGACTGCAGAATATATTGTTAGCGCTCATCCCGATAACTTCCAAATAAACATACAGCATCGGTCCATTCCTTGGGCCAGCAAAATTGCGTAACCTTGTCATACAGGTCAACCATTTCATTGATTTGGCTTTGCAACTCTGTGTCTGAACCAGCAATCTTGATTCGATGAAGCCGAAGTGTACGTCGATCCCAGAGCCAGGTGTCTGTCCCCCGCTCCATGTCCTTAAAATCATGCTTAGGAGTCAGATTGGCAAATCTAGAAGCAACAACCATAAGAACGAAGTTAATTTGGTAGTAAGAAGCCTCACTCTGACGCGCTGTAATAGCTCTTCGCACTGCCGCCGTCGTTAGAATTCTGTGATGGTGCAGGAGAAATTTGCGGAACCTGAAGCCTTTGGCTGGAATCTGCAGTAGTGGTGCTAACACGGGAGGTCATTATATCGATGTGATTGCGTTCGTCAGAGGACGTTTTATAATGGCTAAAAATCAAATACGATAAATCCAAAATCTTTTATCGATAAAACTCAGGAACCTACTCGGATATCTCCGCAGGAGAGAGGCCACTAACCCAAGCCTCAAGGCGGCCATCCTTGTTCGGCAGTGAAAGTCCTGCACAGCAATCTTGACTGAGATGGTCTAATCGCCAACAAAAATTTTTTGTCTGTGGGTGCCTTAAACCCTGTCTGATGGAAGAAAAGTAGGAATGCAGCCCAAGAATGAACCGTGCACAGTGCAATGTGCTGGCGGGGTTACAAAGGTCAAAGAGGCCAGAAGACGGATGGAAACCTCTATTCTCTTGTGCGTAAGCCAGATGAATTGGAGGCTTTGCCCCGAAAATATGAGTTTGCCTGTTGTGCAACAAGTTCAAGAGCTTACCGTCGTATCGTCTACTTGTATCCAACCAACAACGACCTTAGCAGTTGAGCTAGACTTCGAAAGAGAAACACCAACAACAGGCAGGGATATACCCCAGACGTGACGCTGACATACAGTACTAGTGATAAGAGCATCAATCACATCTTCGTCAGCTGCGCATACAACCGGGAATTGACAATCAACGCGTTTTCCATGCCCGGGAAGAACGTGTGCGTCAAAAGGAATATCCAGCGTTACAAACGAGTCCTCTGACGTGGATGACGTGCTTGCTAGACGCCTCAAGTCAACGTTTTGAGCAAATATCCGGACAATAAACACGTACAATTGCAGTATGATACGGACCTATCCTCATCCAGCTTAGTACCTTTTGCGACGCGAGTACAACGAGGGAGATAAGCGGAGAGGAGAACCGCAGCATTGCCCTCCAATTCTCCCACTTCAGAAATTTCTGACTTGCTACTCGTTCGTGGCATTAAAAATGGGACGTCTTCCCTAGATATTGTCAAGTAAGATCATAGAGAATTGCGTTGAAAAAATCTTACGAGATGAAGACGTCTTCCGATATTGCAATGCCAAGTATTGCGATCAGTGATATCCAACTTGTCCTCCATTGCTGATGTGGGTTGCAAGAGGATTCTGCTGCCTTCGCCATCTGGACGATTGACAGCACGGTATCGATGACGTCCGTGACCGGCCTTCCTAACCATTCGCCTGCATTGTCTTCAAGAGCAAGAATTGACGACAGCAAGGCTTCTTCGTACACTTGACGAGCGCCAGGCGAGAGTCGGTTTCGAACCTCGTCCGATTCAATGTATTTTGGGAGAGGACGCGACAGCTGAGACAGAAGGTCGACGACATCTTTTGGCCAATATTCTGTGTCCTTTATATCATGTATAATGACCTTGGGAGCGGGCAACATAAGCGAACTACGACATAAGTACGTTTGCGATCAACAAACGCGAGTAAAATATTTATCCCCGAAAAGTGTACCAGATCACGCGTGCTTGATCCGACAGTACAAATGAATGTTTAAATTATGAAAGTCGAGAGAACACTGTCTCGTGGTCGGAGACTTACCAGCCGTTATGAATGCGATACAATTCATACGGAACCTCCGCAAACAGATGCGACGAATCAATCTTATAGGTCCGGTATGTTGCTGAGGTACGGCTTACGAATAGAATCCGCCTTGGATTGACCAGTTGAGTTGTTATTGCAATATTCACCTTGTAATCCGCCGAGGCCCGAAAAGCGCAGAGGCTTGAGCAGCAGGAAATTTTTTTGTTGACGGTTATGAGGTAAGAATCTGAGCACAAAGGATATAGGGTGCAATTCGTTGTATAATGGTTAGGAGAGGGAATAGTACTTCATGTTTGTGTCGTAAGTTCGCGATGTATATGTGGAGCGGCTTAGCTTTTACGAACTGGTCCTCCACATCATCTGGCAGTCAGTCTTTGAGGACGCATGATAGGTCCTTCATTTGGAACCTGTGTTTAAAGAAACAGGCATTGTGAAGAATCATACTTGTTCTGCCCAATTCAAGACATCAATATGGGAGATTTCTGAGGACTGCGAGGGATGCTAAGATTAAGGGGTAGAACGAGCAAGAGGTCATAGACGTACTATGTCGACTTTATGTCCAACCGATTCAGACTCCAGCCGTTTCTTTGAAGTAATTGATGAAAATTATTAGCTGATGACCAACGAAGTACTTTTCACTTACTTGTTCAGCATCTCGCACCGTGGACTTCATACCTGCACGGAGTTCGTCAAGCTTTATACTCAAAGCATCACATTTTCTGAATCATGACAATAAAATAAGGCGGCCAAAGGTAGCAGATAGCAAGGCGTACTGATGTAGAGTTTTTGTCTCCTCATTTCTGAGTTCCAGTTGACGACGCATCATAGATTCGAGGTGTTCACGAGCCTAAAAGACAAGTCATGATGTGGAATTCCACGGAAGAACAAGTCGTTACCTGGATCGGACGCAGATCATTTGCTGCAGCCATCAAGTTCTGACTAAGGACATTGATCCATTCAACATGACGGCGCCATTCGGGTGGTATATCTGGTGATGTCGGAGGGGGGATAAGGAGGGACCCCATTACCGCAGAATACGTGACTAGTAAAGAACGCAATACGGCTTGTAGAGCTGGGCGACGGTCTAAAAGATAAACCTCAGATAATGAGTAACAAGCAGATTTTAATATATAAACCGATGGTAGGATCTGGTGGGTAGAGCTGATTTCCACCCAGCTCTTCGAGAGATGGTATCGTTTCCTTGACCTAGACGGCAATTAAGCGCATGCCTTATTCCAGAGCTGAAGAGTCGCACAAACCACCTATCACCGAAGACATCATAGTAGGCGTCTGGTTCGTCCAAAATCCAATCTACGCGCGGCTTCTCGAGCTGAGTTAAAGGCCAATCGGGAACATCAGGTTGGTCATGTAAGATTTCTTGCTGATTAGGCTCAGGCTCAGTAATGTCGCCAGCTCTCTCCTTAAGCAAAGCAAGTAGTCTTAGGTTGTGCGACGCGTATTTCGTGTAATGTGAAGGTGGGGAAGGGAATGGGTTTCTAAGCTCTCCGGTGTCTTCCTCCATGAGATGAGGCGTGACAATTGCCATGACAAATTGCTGCCGAATTCGGTATGTCACATCAGTATCTCTATTTTTAGATCCGCGTTTGCACTATGTACCACTACAAGGGGCTCTCAGCTGCAAGGTTCGGTGAACGTATCACCGCCCACTATGACCCTTTTTCAATCTTCAATCCCTCTTCCGCCTATTCCGGATAACCTAATTATTCCTCAGTTCATTCTTCGCGAAGATTCACCGCTTAGGCCCGTGAGGCCCAGGGATGTGCCCTATTTTATTGACGATAGCAGTGGACGTGCATACAACTACGAAGAAGTTCGTCCTTTACATGTGTCCTTCGCACTGCTTAGTGATGGGGTTTACATTCAAGGTGCACCATCGAACATTCGGACTCGCAAACGCATTGAGTATCTTATGCAATATTGGTAAGTTTCATCTCTATATAGTGTCTGCAAATTGTGCTGAAGTGACTTTGAAGGTATCAACGATGTCGGTTCGTCCTTTTGCTTGTAATATTATTGTCCAAGGCTCAGAACATTCCTGCAGTCTGCATTTTTAGTCCTAACCATGTTGGTAAGTTCGTAGTCACTTGACTTGTTAAGATCCGACCTTATTGCAATTTTAGATTATGGCAGTTGTATTTGGGCCGTCCACACATTGGGCGGGATTGTCACGTAAATGTCTTTCAGAATATACATAGCCATTCATCTTTTATCCTTACAGCCCTGCAAATCCGGGGTACACTGCCGACGAGCTCGTGCATCAGCTTTCTACTAGCAAAACAAAAATCATTATAACACATCCAGTTTGTCTGAACACAGCGCGTCTTGCAGCCAAGAATTACGGTTTGGCGGAGAGTCAAGTAATATTGATTAAGGAGGAGGGAGCACCTCCAGGAGTACCCTTCTTGGACCAACTCATCGAGTTTGGCGCTAGTAAGCCAGAGAACTTTCGAGCCGTTCGCTTGAAACCTGGTGAAGCGAAGACTACCGTTGCCTTTTACTCTTTCTCAAGTGGGACATCAGGTGAGACCCTGGTCGAGTCTCAGTTTTCTTGCCAAATTATGCTGACTTCTTCACGGCTTCCAGGAAAACCGAAGGTATTATCGCCACCTTGTCAATGAAAATGAACATCTTGATTGATTTCTATTACTAAGGCCGTGGAAATATCTCATTATGCAGTCATCGCAAATGTCATACAAATGGCGGCTCATTTCCACATCTTTGATCCCTCATGGTCAGAAAAATTATTTAGACCAAGAGACGTAGTCTCAGGAGGTGATCACCAATTTCTTGACTTCTCTATCCATTGCTTACTGTTCCCACGTAGTTCTTCCCTTCTTCCGTAAGTTGCTTACCCTGTCAATCATTCGGGTCTAAGTTGCTACTACTAGATATCTATGGACTTGTTGTCGCTGTTAGTCAGATTCTCCCAAACATGCTGATAGCTGATTCTTTGCTTCAAGATGCATTTTACATTATTTTGTGGTGTAAGTCTTTTCTTGTTCTATCCCCTACTAAAATAATCATTATATAAACAGTTATCCATAGTTCCTGTCCCAAAGTTCAGCTTCGCGGAATACTTAAAGAGTATCACCCGGCACCGTGTAACACATTTACTGTGAGTTGAAATGCAATAGTAAACCAGCCTGCAGCCAACCATCCTCCCAGCTTGGTTCCTCCGCAAATCGTACTTCTGTGCAAGGTTCATTCGCACTTCAGCCTTTCATTGGTTCTTACTCACGAACATTTCAGCATCCTGCTGTCAAGGGGCACGACTTTCGTCAAGTGAGGTTTTGCATCTCTGGGGCTGCGCCGCTGAGCGGTGCCCTCATGACCCAAATTTCAAAAGTCTTCCCAAACGCAGTTATTGGACAGGGTTATGGAATGACTGAAACAGTTGCATCCGTTAGTTTACTTCGACCCGACGCAAAGGTTGGCAATCTTGGCAGTGCTGGCTTGCTCATTCCAGGAATTGTGGCAAAAGTTGTCAAACCGGATGGTAGCCTTGGGAAAGAAGGTGAGCAAGGGGAATTGGTTGTAGCTGGGCCTGCTATGGCGACAAAGTATCATGAAAACCCCGCTGCGTACGTCTAGTCAATGATTGTTGAGCAACTTAATTGCTCAAATGACGTAGAACGGCTGAAACCTTCGTTGATGGTTGGGTACGCACTGGAGACGAGGTCATCATCAAGGACAATGAGGTTTATATTATCGAGCGAGTCAAGGTAGACCAAAAGTTGCCTCGAAAATAATCTGAACCTCTGATTTTTGAAATAGGAAATCATTAAAGTCAAAGGGTTCCAAGTGGCACCCGCTGAATTGGAAGGGCATCTCCTTCTACACCCACATGTCAGAGATGCCTGCGTAGTTGGAATTTCAGACGAGTATAGTGGGGAAGTGCCACTGGCGTTTGTCGTTCCCAGCCAGTCAGCCCTGACAGAAATAGAGAAGGGCAAAGATGGTGCTGGGAAAGTGAAGAAGGAAATTGAGAAGGTATGTACTATGCTCTTCCCAATAGTTGTTGCTGATTTTTGAGTGGCCACTGTTTCCTAGTACGTGTCGGATGCGAAGGCAGCGTACAAGTGGCTCAAAGGTGGAGTGGAATTTATTGATGAAGTGCCGAAGAATCCGACTGGAAAGATTGTATGCTATATTCTAACCTTCAACGCGTTCAGGAGCTC
>Ga0307514_10001876_pt1 | contig 23194 bp, 28 predicted proteins | sample 16_EM_MG_FD_203088 | JGI IMG/M metagenome (GOLD analysis project Ga0307514, IMG submission 203088) | Populus trichocarpa ectomycorrhiza microbial communities from riparian zone in the Pacific Northwest, United States - 16_EM | ecosystem: Host-associated > Plants > Roots > Unclassified | place...
TGAAACGGTCCCTAAATTTGTGGTTATCGATAGAGAACCTTATCCACAGAAAAAAGTATATCCTTACAATGGTCTGGCTGTCTCATTGCTGTCACCGCTCTCGTCGGAAGACCTCCTGATTGGTGATCCAGTGTGACGATCAGTTTCTTGATAGGTACCTCCTCTTTGGGTCCGTTCCACTCCTCAGGCTGGACAAAAACCTCCAGAACCTTTCCAGGCATTCTCGTCTCAAAAGAACATATGACAGACTAACGTGAGCAAGTAGACGAGTTAAGTGATGAATTTGATGTAGAATTAAACTGACATACTTGTTCTGGGAAGAATGAACTTGCTTCTTCAATAATCTCCTCGAGTAACGAAACGCAGTGACGGAACACTTTGTTTCCCAAACCCGGAGTGGGTCCAAACAAACGCCCATCCATCTCATCCAGGGAGATGTATTGGAAACCAAAGATACGTTCGGTGTTGTGATATGTAACCATAACGCCATCCATATTCCCAATTCGAGCTTGGAAGCTTTGTGAAACAAGAAAATCATAAAAAAGAAAAAGAAATCAGGAACCGCATTATTTACCTGTATTTCAGGAAACCCGAACGAATAAGATCGTAATACTCCCTTTCAAAGCTCTCGAAGATACCAGTTTGATTTTTGATCAAGTAACCAGAATTTTCTTCATAATTTAGAATATCCATTCTAACTGAGACACATGCCCGAGTCTTGATGTCAAAAATGCCTGTTGAAGGTAGGCGACTGTCGTGGCAGTCAAGCTGTGAGCGCATGACAAATTTTTGCGACTGAGTAGAGCGGTGAGATCGTCATCAGCTTTCAAAGACAAAACAGACCTTCGCATAGCGATACGCCTGTTTTCGTGAAACTTCGCCTTTCTGAGAAGGAGATGACTCGGATCGCATAAACTTCTTGAAACCCTCAGGATTCTTAGTCAAGAAATTTTCTAACAAAGTCCCCTTCGAAATGGTGAGAAGTGACAGGTTTGCTGACAGAGTGAGACTCACCAGCCAGGTCAAAACATTTTTATCAGGGTCATCATGATCTGCTGAATACGAATCAATGGCGTAGACTCCGTCTTTATAATTTAGCAAAACAGAAGTCGGCATCCGTTGTCCTGATGTGAAACTCGATGGCTAAAGAGAAGCATTTGGCCATGCCTGTGATAAGAACCCAGTAGGCACATACCTGATTTTTAAAGTGTTGACTTAGACTAGAATAATCGACATCCTTATACTCAGATAACAAGAAGTAGGTATGGCATAGCATTCCTGATAACGACGAGGTCGAGCCAGCAAATTTTTTCCCTTCCCTTTTAGCAAGGGACCTTAGTTCCTGAGGGACGAATTCAGTAGTCATAGGTTAGAAAGCGCTGTGAATTGACCTCATCTCGCGAGCTTTTAACGAATCCCGTAAGACGTTCAAAAGCAAAATCGTTTACTTTAGGAATTTTTTGAAGCCAAGGAGTAAAGTTGTACACTCTAGATCGAGGGTCTTGCAGCCAATGAACACCGGGACTGTTAGTGTGATTACTACGATGCGCTTGGAAAAAAGGATCAGGCATACTTGAATAAAACACGATCCAGACCATGCGATAGAGTATCAATTGGCTGTTGTTGCACTATCGGTGCGACGTCTGAAAAGAAGTCAGCAAACCTGGGAGGGCAAAGTCTTATGAGATTCTGACCTTCGAGCGTTTGATCCAACGGCATCATCACTCCAGACCTTGCAACGTCTTGTTTCAGTATGTGAGGGGGCAGTGGGCGGTCTTCATGTAAAGGATTGTCGTCAAATACATTTTCACCTAACACAGACTTGAGCTCGAAAACTCTGTATGACAAGTATAACGCACCTTTCCACGACTCATGGCTCCAAGGCTCTGTCGAAAAACCAGAAGTAGGCGGGGTTTCCTGCTTTGGAGGTAAGTCTCCCAAAGCTAACTTCAAAGTTAAGGATCCATCTTTCGCAGGCAATTGTTTATGGGGAATTCCAAATGACCGGTTGATATCATCCCTCTCCTTGGCCTTCCTAATGGCTCTTTTGGTCGCCTTCTTCTTCTCTTTCAATCTTTGCCGTTTCTCCGGTTTTTTGGATGAGGTGGGGAGTGGAGGTTTTTTAAACGCTGCATACTCGGTACGCCGGTGGCTTGGTTTTGCAATATCTGAGTGAGTTCCTTTATTACTCAGCTCTCCGAGAGTTTTCGACAAAGGAACGCCTTTCAAAACAGGATTCAGCTGAGACGCGTCAACTAGTGGGACTTTTGGACTCGTCGAGGGACCAGAAGAGTCTTGCTGGGTGGCGTAGTGGCGCCAGCAAGCAACCAGCGAAGACTTGAGAGTTAGCGCATTTATGTGACCTGTTTGCGAAACATATCGTGAAAGAGACCTCCGAGCATGCATGGAATAAGACAGCCAGGTTAATTTCATTTTTCCAAATAAAATTGGATATCACGTGGGGGTACAACCCTTTAAGCTTGCTCCTTTTCAGTGGTGCTTCCATTTGATCAAGCAGACCTCTGCAATAATGGGACTTTTCGCAACACTATTTCACTGGTTTGCAGGGTAAGATACATAACTTTATTTCATTCGAAATAAATTCATCACGACGCAGCTTGCTTTGGTCAAAGCAATGTGAAATAGCTGTTATTGGGTTACAGGTATGCAGACATTTGCCAATTGTACAGACCAGCGAATTGAAACACAATATAGGCTTCCGGGAAAACGTCTTTCGTCAATGTAATCACATCGGGTCAAGTAAGCAACTTGATGTCAATGGTGATCTTGCACTCATTGGAGGTTGCATAGTGGAGTGAAGATGTTGTGCCCACAGTCGCATTCAATTTCAGAAAAATCAGACGAGGGAATGTTACGATGAAGGTTTGGGACGTAGCTGGTGCGTCCTCAAATACTTATTAGTTGATTCGTTTGACTTCACTTTTTTTCCAGGGCAACCAAAATTTCGTTCCATGTGGGAGCGGTATTGTCATGGCGCAGACGCCATTGTGTGCGTGAATGACCGTGAATCATTCCCGATACACTAACGTTTTGAAAGCTTCGTGGTAGACTCCGTTGACGTCAGTATGATCACGTTTCCGTTCAATACTCTATCTGATGAATATCCAGAAAGACAAGTTCAACACAGCTCGTTTTGAACTTCATCAATTAATAAACCAGCCTACTCTCTCTGGCGTGCCCCTTCTAGTGGTAGGCAACATATTCAAGTAAGAAAACGGTCTTATTCTCATTCCCAATTAGCTTGGCAACAAGAACGACCTTGATAAAACCGCTGCTGTGAATGAGCTGATTGGAATACTGTTCGTGACAACTTGATACTTAGTTTTCCTCTATCACTGACTTGATGTATCAGCCAACTCGACAAAATTGCGGATAGACCCGTATCGGTGAGTAGCCTTGCTTTGTTATGCATATTGAATCTAAGAGATTGCTTAGTGTTACTCCGTGCGTTACAAATTCCCCGCGTTTTTTGAGTCTTGCATGTTAAGTTGAATTCAGTGCTCAATGAAAAGCCAACATAATTTGTACGTCGTTTCGAACGTATGTTGTCTTCACTCATTCAGTTTGAATTAAAGGGATATTGTCCTTGAATGGCTGTCCAACCGCGGCCATTAGTCAGTATCTTCGAATGCATTCTGTATACATAGCGCACAACATTAGGAACGTGTAAACTAGAAGCGGGTATTGGCGTTATCATTATTCATTTCATTCAGCAATGTTCCATTGGCTACCCATAATGCTGACAACCGTATTGTTCTGCCTTCTTATACGAGGTAGATCAGGAACCCCATCGCAATAATTGCCGGCACCGAGTTCGCAATAGCCTTGGTAGCGTTGAGAATTCCTGGCAGGGGTCGGTCATCGACGTTTTGCCATTTGTACGGTCAGATTGTCGATGTACGTTTGTAGAGTTTCGTTTCCGGATACCAGCTTGTTCACATCTTTTTGTACATTCTGCACTTTGGCTAGCAGAGCTGGTATGAGAAGAGGTCATTTCAGCTTGACCTGGGTTTTGAAGCTGATGATAAACAAACCTTTTAGATCCTCCTGACACGCCAGAATCTCCCTGGAGGACAGCATGTCAGCGATGAGATGTGGACGAGAAGTCAGTTCCAACACACCTTATAGACTGTTCCTTCCTGACTGTTTCCTTCACAATAGTCATATCATTCTCCTTTGGTGAGAGGACACCCCAAGCCGGTTGTTCGAGCTCATCGAAATCCATTGCGATGAAATATTGTAACTGTTGGAAACTAAGATGATCAAGCGGACTTTGAACCACGACAGGTTGACGCGTACAGTCGCGCCTCTATTTCCACCTTTTTGAAAATGTCTCTAGCTGGCTCTGAAATTCTTCTGGCGTTCAAAGCGGGAAGGGCTTTTCGCAGGGACGGCACAAATACTGTAGAGCCGAGTCCTGCTAAAGGTGCCGTCTATGTGACGAATGGAGAGGATGGGCTTCTGCATTTCATTTGGAAGAACCGAGTCACGAACAACATCGAAGAGGTATGTATGCCAATCGGTTTATGGTATCTATCACTGTTGATACATGTGGCACCCATTCAGGACCTTATATTATTTCCCTTAGACGCAGCTTTTGTTAAAGTTACTCAAGTGACTCCCGGACGGGTGTATGTCCTCAAGTTCTCATCTTCCAATCAGAGGCACTTTGTGCGTTTCCTTTCATCGCCTATACGAATTGTTCTATATATCTTGACTGCTTATATATATAGTTTTGGCTGCAGGTATTATTTCAATTACTAAGTAACAAGCCAAACCATATCTCAAGGTGATGGTAGGATGCATCCAGTGCTCGCGACAACGAGTTCATAGAGAATCTCAACGGATTGCTGCAAGATCCAGATTATGACCTCAGATGGACCATTCCAATTACCTTAACATCACCAGCTCAACCATCGTCGTTGACTGCACAGCCGGCTGCCCCGTCGTGCGTCTTTCCATTTTTTAAGATTTAGAAACACCATCACTGAGTCAATCAAAAGGTCAGGCTCTGCGACAGGTCCGGCAGGCTTCCAAGCCACTCCAGAACAGTTGGCCACTCTTTCGCGAATGATATCCTCCATGGCAGGTGGATCACAAGCACAAGAACCAGGTTTGCGCTCTTCTCGCCTGCAACGATGTGTTCTGATAAGCTAACAACAATTTAAGAGCTATCTTTGACTGATATACTTACACCGGCGAATCTGTTACCTTTGTTTACAAATCACCCCGAACTAGTTCCTGCACTTTTCCCTCACACGCCACCCGACTTGCCAGTGCCACCTTCTGTCGAAGCATTGCAAAGAATTATTCAGTGAGTTTTCAACCTTGTAGATAATACATGTGTTTATGTTTGATGTTGCAGTTCTCCTCAGTTCAGAGCAGCAGTGGCAAACTTCGATCAAGCTCTGAGGACTGGCATGCTAGGTGGTCTAGTACGCACACTCGGACTTCCTGAAGAGGCAGGTACGGGTGTGGGGCCATTCTTGAGGGCGATTCAAGAGCAAGCCGATAGAGAGCGAAACACTGAGGGAGATAATAACACGATGGATACAGATTGAAATATAGATTTCAGCCCGCTCATCCTCCTTGAAAATCCCTCTTCTCAAATTCGAGTCTCTATTTATCAGGACTAATCAGTTAGGGTGCAAGGCAAATTTGAATGTCACAATAATATCATCTTTGAACCGCAGCCCCAACGCATAATTCCCCAAAACCTTGGGGACCAAGATCTGTAGACAGCGATTCTGTCTTCTTGATGACCGGATTAGTTTTGGGACAAAATACGCTCTGGATGAGAGTCGTGGATAATTTCAATTAAACAAATTCCCCAATACAAACACACTATAAGAGCGATAGATTATCTAGCTAAGAAGTTATGGAGCATAATTAGTACAGGAATGAGAACCCATGCTATCACAAAAATAGGACACGGTCAATCCACCACTTCCTCGGCATCGCTATCGACCTGGGCAGCACGTTGGCGACGTTGGTGAACCTTGACCTTCTTCGCGAGTGCCTCATCCTGCACGCAATCCAAAAACCGAAAGCGCTTATTGCACCCAGAAGCAGGGCACCTTTCCGGCATCGCAGGATTTTTAAATATCGACAGAATTGCATCTCTGCTGAAACTGTGTCCACATACTTTGCTGAACGAAGGTCAAAGAACGTATGGTCAAAAGAAACTGAAGAAACTAACGATGTCACTGGGTTGGCGAGAGGCGTTAAGGTGATCGGGCAGAGGAACTTTTGTGTGACGCCACCCATTTCGAGCTCTTCATCAGAATCAGAATCATCGCCGTTTTCTGCGGGGCAGTGCATAGTGAGGGGATGCAATTGTTATGTTAAGGTACCACTTGCCTTTGCCAACAAACTCTGTAATTGGAGGCATGGCTTCGTCAGGATGATGGACTTCCTGCAAGTTACATTCATCGTCGGATAAAATCGAAAAGAAAAAAAAATGTACCCAAATGCTCGAATGAAAGTCCATGTATCTCTGGTCCTTGGCGTACTTCTGACGAGAGGTCTGGCCTGCATATGCATCTATCCTGTCTTTGACTTCTAGTTCGTATCGCTCTGTGGCATCGTCCTATGTGTTGATGAGTCGGTCCTTCCAAGCAGAAAAGTGAGGGCGGACATACAATAAGTTCACCACGAGCAACTTTCTGATACAAGGCATCAAGAGCTTGAGAGTGTGCCATCATTTCCATTCCAACGTCAATAAATTCCTTGATACCGTCATCTAATTTTTTGAGGGTCTAGAGAATTGGTCGTGAATTTGGCTATGTGTGCAACATGCCAAATTTCTTACCTTGGAAGTATGGATGTCGGTCTCCCCTGCTTCCGCCATAGCGCCAGCGACGTCTTTATAAATATCACATCGTTGATTGATCTGCCGTCGCATAGAATCCCAATCTTGAGAGATGCCTCGCAACCGTACCAGATGATCCTTTCGCAAGGGCTGGTCAGTGAAGTTCGCAACGTCGACTGTATGTTCTTCGCCAGAGTCATCGTCCATATCAACGTCTCCATTTGCGACGCCATCTTCGGGTTCAGCAGCACGTTGTTTTCCTTTGTTCTTTTTCTCTTGCTTTACGCGAACCGGACGTGGGTTATCTTCATCGCTAACGTCAGAATGATGTCCATTTGCTTGTGTCAAACGAGCATCTTCTATTTCTTCGGAATTCTGTTTGCGCCTGCGACGCGTCGATGCCACTACAGGCATGTTGCAGGAGATATTGTTGTGGAAACCAATTACTTACGCGTTCCATTTGTTTGGCAAAATCGCGTTTCACAAATACACATTGTAAAACCTTTCCACATTATTATTTGCTTTGCGCGATGTTTTCTAGTCTGTGGACTGCCTCTCGCGCTTCATCACTAAGAACAGCATATATTTACAAGGCAACGCAATACCCCCAATGCAATATTGCAGCGGCATTGCTGTTCTCTCGCTCCTTCCACGCTTCAGCTATCGCTTCGAGAACAATAAACCAATCCATTCGCGCGAAGAGGATACCTAAAAAGCAAGGCAAAGTTAAATCACCACTCTTGGAGAACTGTCCACAACGAAAGGGCGTCGTCACACAGCTGATTATCGCTCAACCTAAGAAACCGAACTCTGCAAAACGGAAAGTCGCTCGTGTGAAGCTTACGACCGGGAAGTCCTTGATGGCTTACATTCAAGGAGAGGGACATAACCTTCAAGAACATAGTGTGGTTTTAGTGAGAGGAGGTCGAACGAAAGATCTGCCAGGTGTTGGGTAAGTCAACTTTCGTATCGGGTGGAAACATATTCTTACCTCCGCAGTTACAAACTTGTTCGTGGTGCCCTCGACTTCAGTGGAGTTGTCAATCGTGCGACGTCCCGCAGCAGATATGGGTATGTTACAAAATAATGCCACGCTCACTTATTCTAACTATTCACAGTGTGAAAAAACCGAAGAGAAAGTGACATATGAATTATTTATACCATGCATGGTAGTATAGAATACTCGATTCAGAATCCATTGCTTGAATAATTAAATTATCTACGTTGCCAATCTGATCACATTTCCTGTGTCTCTCAACTTTGCCTCCCTTTTTGTCTGTGTCCGCATGATTTTCTCGATCTCCGAATTTATTGCCCAGCACCAAGTATCGCGTTCAAGAACACTCCTTGTTTTGAAAATCATCACCTTGAGTTTCTTGGAAAGCCGGGAAGAGGTCTTGGTATCAACGGGAGAAGTCGTTGGATCCTGATCAGCATTCAAAATCTGCAGATGAGGCCGATACCAGATCATAAACAGCATATCTTCCTCTCGGTCGTCAGTCTCAAGTCCATCTCCATATCGTCTTGGAGCAGGAGGAGCATTGGGATTGTATTGACCCTGAGGTAAAGTTTGAGCCGCGAAATACCCAGAGCAGACATAAGCCTCGAGCAAATTTATCTTCTTCCGCATCGACGGATATACAGTGGAATGGCCGATGCGGAAAGATACCAAATGACCAGCAACAAGCAACAACTGGACTAATCTGGACAACAGCAACTTGAGAATGATTGAGCATGAAAGACAGATGGTTTTAACACACTCATATTGACCGCGTAAGCCTTTCTTCATATATATTCTGCCGCCCTTGACAATAGGTTTGCATCCTTCAAGGATGCACCAATTGTATAAAGTATCAATAGAAGCATATGGCGCTGTAACGCCGTTGTCCTCTGGAGGGACTTGTTCGTCCTGACAAACACGAGTTAGCGGAGTAAGGCGTGGACGTTGTGCTTGCGCAATTTCAATTTCCTGTTTCGCGTCAAGCCGGTGGCGTCTTTTCCAGTAAAAGGCCAGGGCCCTCAACCTCTCAATCCACTCAATCGCCACCTTAGACGAATACCCCTAATGAAACTCTGAGAAACAGAAAACACGATTGACAACAGAAATACCTCGAATCGCATTACATGCCCAGTAGTAAGCAGTAATTCAAATGAGCGGCGCATTCGTACTTGTGGGCGATCAGAGGCATTTTCAAGGACTGCTTCCCCCCCTTCATCTGCATCGTCTTCTGGAGATCGCTCTTCCCTATGGGATGTTAAGAAGATAGAATCATCAATTTGCTCTTGTTGACCATGCATTTGCGGTGGGGAGTGCTGGAACGCCCTTCTGACAGCTACAATCGATCGTAGATCCATCATACCTGTTGAAGTTAAGATCTGGTTAATTCCACGACGGATCTCGATATGCTTCATGGTTTGAGCGTCAGAAGAGAGGGTCGGAGAAGGACCGGGAGGACTTGGTGGAAAGGGGGTGGCAGGGTTTAAAAAGAAGAGATAACCAGAATGGCTGACGAGATATACTGGACGTTTTGTCTGCCGGTTAGATCTAATTCGGTCTAGGTATCCCTCGATGGCTGGTGGCTCCTTAACCTTTTCCCCGTCCTTCGCGTGCAGTAAATCTGGAGCGTGCTCCGCCAGCCGTATTTCCAGTACGGGTGTTCTTGTAGCCTGTGCTCATAAGTGACTGCACATGCGTAGAGTCTTGAACGAAGTACCAACCAACGTAAAAGCCAATCCACATAGTACGGACCAATCTCGTGGCTTTCCAAACACGTCCTCGTCCAGCCAGACCCAATCAAGATTGGCTTGGAAACGCCAGGCGAGTTGTGGAGATTTTCCATCGTGTAAAGCCTTCTCTATCAGATACTTGTAATCAGGTACCTTGTGCAATGCCTCCATACACAATTGAATGATGTTATCCCTTCTAAAGACTTTGTAAAGAGCGCTACTGATTGTACCTGGACTCTCTGGGACGTCAATGGTGACCTTCGTATTCAAACGAGGATTGTGTATGTGGACGGATCTTGGAACATGGCCGCCCTTCTGACGCCTGTTAAAAATCTAAGAAAACCCTAAAGTGGTCATGACAATGTCTCGCACCAGAGTTGCCAGTACCAATCATAGGCTCTTGACCTACTTCTGAGCTTGAAAACAAAGATATCTGTACCATCTTTTGCATGAGAGAAAGTCCACCGAGTCGCATTCTCATTAAATGTGCTGGTCGTTGGCGCACAGGTGATGCAAAATGTCAGATCGACAAAAGAGTACAGAGACAATCGCGTTCTTGAGGAGTTTAACGGGATTACATGTACAAGTTGTTTGTGTCCACTAGTCCACTCTCTGACTGGGATGGCCTAGAATATATGTCAACGACAAAGGATGATATCAAGGCTCAACACGAACGTAGTCATTGTAAATTTCGACGCTATCCTTGCGCCACACAACAAGGAATTCCCCCCAGTCCCTATACTCAAGATTCCTTGTCATGCGATTTATGTTGTCGTCAAATTGTATGATGCCTTCTGATTTTGTGTAGTCAATTCTGACCAGCATCCTGTCTCCCCATGAAGTCAGTGGTCGTTTGCCATGCACAACGTATGGTCGAAAAATCACCTCGCAAGACAACATCCCCCCAACGAAATTCGCTGGAAGTTGGACTGCTCGGCGAGTCGGGTACTATTGTGGCAGCAAGACTTGTATTAGGATCCACTGTCGCCTTCGTCCTTTCCAATACATCCTCAGGCGGTGCGGGACCGGGTGTAGATGGACCCAAATTGTCCAATGTATTTGTGTAGTGAACTTTGGCCTTCCCTTTCAAGTCCGCCTTCGAACTTTGGCCAGCGGATAGTTCCGACGGGAACTTGGGTCCATCGTTTTGCACCGAAGGACGATTCAGGAGTATTGAGTCGGACTGGGCTTTATGGAGTGGATTACGCTCGGTGGTTAGTGCTGTGACAGGCAGAAGGGGTGTCGAAGAGACTGGATAATTCATTTCTTCCTGGAAGTGGGCAGATCCCGCAATTTCCGGACCCTGAGGAATGGTGGAAGGTGCAGTCCCAAAAGCTGTCGTAGGCGAATCGCCACTAGCCACTGCTCCGGAAAGTGTGGAAGAGGTATTTAGATGCCCTTGACTCTGTAGAATATCCACGCCTAGCAACGTTCCAACTTCAAAGCTAGTGCCGAACCATCGATTTGTGGCACTAGGCTGCGTTTCGCTCTGGCGTTGATGACGACGGCGCCATAACTGTCCCCATTCACTATCCTCCCATCGTTGAACCAATTCATCGACCATATCCTGCTCCTCTCCTTCCCTCCAATCATCTGCGTTTCCGCCATCATGGAGGAAGATATTAAATGCATTGTCCTTCAAAAGGCGAGTGACTTCTTCGCTTCTATCTCCTCTATGCTGCTGGTCTGCATCTGCATTCAAGGAGAACATACTACCAATGGTGAGTTTAGACCGTCTGGATTGACCCTCGATACGAGCAAGAACGCTCTCTGGCATTGGACCAATGAAGATTCGCACATTGCCAGTTGGAAGAAAGCTGTTAGACCTTACATCCATGAGAGCTGAGTTTGCATCAAAACCTGGAAAGCTACGTTGTGTTGAAGTCGTGCGAGTAAAGTCATGACACAGGCCGGACAACTGCCATTTTCAGCTAGCCCATGTTTCATCATCACTTCGAACTACATAGTGGTAAGTATAGATTATGAATTTGAGTTGGGACTAATTTGATGATACAAGATTATAAAGTACATAACTATAAAATATTTTGGGCAACACTAGATGAAGGACTTGTTACTATACATTGTTGGGTGTCTCCTTGCTCATCTTTTGCAAGACTTCATGGGATTCAGCAACATAATCTTCTGCTTCTGACCGTTGGAACCTGTGCATGATCAATGTTGAAAAACAAGTGGGAAGTAAAATGAATTCATTCGTACTCTATCTTTTTGCCCTTCACGTGCATCCCCGGTTCCCGCAAAGCAAATGGATTCACATCCTCCAACGGATCCAGATTTGCAAGACTATGGTTCACAAAACGATGTGTCGTCTCATCAGACCTGACAGCATAAATGACATCCAACATTTTAGCATCAGGCGGGAGACGCCAATAATCTTTGGCAATATCTGGAGCTGGTAAATCTGACCTAAAGGAAACGCTTCACGACGGCTGAGATGGAAATATGCAGAAAAAGTCACCATTCGGGAATCCTTCCAGCTTCGAGATCCTCAATGCACCTGGTGCTATATGGACAAAGTTGGCTTATTGGTGCAAATAAATGGTTTGTTAAACATACTATGTGACAACAGCTTCTTCCTCTAGATAGCCAACGAACCGATGACAAATTCGTGGCGAAACTAGATAGCACGAGACTTGACGGGGGTAAGCATAGACAAAACGAGTGAATGGAGGAGAAACGTACAGAAAAGGTTGTAGAATACACCCTGAGCTCCCAAGATAAGTAAGCGGAGGAAGTAAGATGGTTGCTTGAGCGTCATGAAAGTCCTGCGAAAACCATCAATCTAAATCTTTATTCGGGCGTCAACAACTAACATGAGGTGCATTCTTTCGTTTTCAGCCTCCTCGAGGCATGTATGGATCCTGAGAAACACAGTCAGAATTTGCTGCTGGAATTATTCCAGTAACTCACCATCCACTATCACGACGCTACAAGTCTACTGTCAATATGCGAGAGACTTAAAATCCGTATCAGGCGTACCATAAGTCTGAGACTTCGAAGATGTCGAAGAGTAGCTGCAACCATGCCAGGAACACCAGCGATACTCTCCAAAAAGAGAATACGCTATGTGACGAAACGTCAGCAGCTTGGCTGTAAGTAACAAGGTTTAACAACGCCCACGATTAGCCACTGCTTATCGTCCAGCATAAGTCCAGTTTTCCTCATCTCCTCTAAGCTCATATTAGGGTCTAGAGGACCTTGGACGTGCTTGTATCCAGACACAAAATCAAAAATTGTCCGTGCGAGCCGAATGAGACCAAATGCAACTTTGTCTCCCAGGGTGTGAGCTTCTCGATGAAGGACCTGGTCGAATTCTAGAATTAGACTTGATTTGGAAACCGGAACACAATCGCAGAGACGGACCTGGACAGACTTGAGCTCATCCGGGGTATATACTGGGTGAAAGAGAACCCAATCCCCACGGAATTTTTTTGGAACTGTGCTAACAGCATTAGGCTTCTTTAACTCTGATGTTGTTTCGTTTGAAGAGGGTTTGACGAAGTCGTCTGCAAATGGTCTCTTAATTGAAAAAACAGACATTCTACGTATCACTCACGTTGATGCGGTGGAACCGCCTGTTGGTGAGACTTTGTAGAAGTTAAAACACCCTTCAGAACATGGGCAGTGGATATAGATCTGGTGTGAGGTCTGCAGAGGGATACACTGGCAACTCCTCGTTTTGGTGAACAAGCAAGGGTCGGCGCGACACGCATCAGTATTACCCTAGCTTCCATCAAGAGAAGACAAAGTGTCCGAACTTCGAAGTGCAATACAAAATGCTACAAGTGTGATGTTGGCCGCCCTACTCTATTTATGCTATTCCGCACATTCCGTTCCGTTCCGAAGTGGTGTGGTCATATTCCGGTCAACGGACAATGCTGAATCCTGATCTCAATTCAGACTCATAAAAAGACGAGCGAATTCAACACCAATTTCGATTGGGCCCAATAAATTGCTGGGCTAGAAGGTTAATCAGGTTTTGAACGGTAAGTCTATCCTTTGATAGATTAATTTGCTATCAATGGTTGTTAGAAAAAATTTTCATACCATATGGCCATAGCCCTTTCTTCTGAAGCCTAACCGATCCCAAAGTGATCAAGATGGACTTGCGAAAGGGAATCCTTGCTGGTAGAACCTAACAGCATTCTTTCGGCGAATGTCGGAATTGAGCCTTATTACATAAGCTTATTTCTTCGCCTCCATCCCTGAAGCTTGAAGATTCCTCAGAATAAGTATGAAACTAGGATTTTATACGAATTCCTCGTTCAACTCAAATGCAACACGGATGTCTCTTTCCATGTCAAGCATTAAGATTGTTGAAATAAGGGTTTTATACAGAAAAGAGATTAGGCTTTTTAATAATGGTGAAGCAGGGCAACGATAGTAATCGAACCTATGGTCCACATAACTCTTGCCTGTAGCCGGACAACCTATTCAAAGATCCGAACAGAAAATGAAGGAATGTATAGAGAAACGCCTCGGTGCATATCTTTTCCTGAAACACCTACCACTGTCCGACATTTGACGCTAGCCTGTGCTTCATGTCAATGCGAACGGATAGAGTGTGATGCCCACGGGAAAAATCATCTTACTGTCTCTCAGCACATGGCTCATGGTCGCCTCGTTTTTGAAGACAAAAAAGGAGCATCCCCTCTTTCTTTGGGCCATTTTGGGTCTCCATGCGTAGGAGGTCTGCCCCTCCTGGTCGACTGACACAATCTGAGATTGTCTGCAAGACTTACCGCAGCGGCCGTGGTAGGACATCATCTGACTTCACAAAGGGGGCAAGTTACTTGTTTTGCGGAGAAAGGGTCCAATCTTCCTGGAGTGACGGTGTCTGTTTCGACTTCTGGAGGCACGAATACCGGTAAGAAATTCTCTGTGCTCTTTTTTACACCCGGTACAAGGGGTACTTGGATTGAGTATGATCCGGAATTGCGTAGAGTTGGTAGTAGAGTACCCGACAATTGGCTGTTAGCATTCTACAATCACCACATCATGAAACATGTTAGCGGGGTACAAGTGGTCTTGGGAGTCCTCTGGGCATACTGGTGCCTAATCATCTGAATAGCTTAATGTTGATGGCTAGTGGAATTCCTTCAAAAATAATTTGAATAGAATTAAAGAACAACCCTTTTATATGCTGCATTTCCTTGATGGTTCAGTGGACAGAATTTCATCATTTCTAAATGCAATATGCTTGTATACCTTTAAATAATTTGTGGTTGAAGACGGAAAACAGCTTTGTTGCGTGTGGTTTCAGCCTGCCCAATTTCTCAAATAAATTCAGGGATTGCACTAGGTAGGACACAACTCTGACCGAGAATTTGGCTTTGACCTTCAAAGAGTCTAGACTGCTGTGCTGGGTGTATTGAATCCAGGAGAATAATAACCACTATACGTCGACGATACGACATCCCTGAACCGAAAAGAGAATGCCAAATCAGGTATGTTTACGTAATGATTCGATTCCTGAAGTGGTTTCCGCATTGCCGCTTTTGGTAGAAATCGTCGGGCCAACCCATCGTTTTGGCTTCGGTAGCTGATGAGCTATAAATCGTCAATCATTTTTCAATCCTATGGCGCGCATGTGGCCACTGATAAGGGTGATGTTCTTCTGCAGTAGATTGAGGATAAATGTCGGAGGTATTATGTCTTTCCCTCATGTACTTTGACAGACGCCGGAACGGGGTTATTCTTCCCACATAAAACACTATTTACGTGAGGCCCATCCTTTAGATGGTTACTTTGAAAACTTGTTAGTACGACTCCGTTTTCTTTTCTCTTCTAGAAGCATGCAACGGAAAAGGATGCAGGGATGGTAACAAACACCGAGGAATCAGTGTCCCGAACATAGGCGAAAAGGCTGGCTCCGATTGTCCCAGAACACCGTGACTAAGGTATGTAGTCGAGCTAATACATATATTCAATGAGTAGCCGTAGGAGGCATTGATTCCGCCAATGACTCGGCTGTTAGTCTCAGGGCTTCAGTTTAGCTCATCCTCGAGATACACGTTGACTCGAGGCCAATCCACCGTCCTACAAGTCGAGAATACTGCAACACACTTCTGAAGTGGGCCAGCTGATGTTTTCCACTAGCACTGACCACACTACCTAGATAATCGTGAACGACAGTATTTCGTGCTTTTAGATATTGGATTGCCGTCACAACAGTCCCTTCATTCGCTACAAGCAGCTGGCTGCAAGAAATGTACGAAATCATATTCCGCCGATGAAGCCCTGAGACAGCTGTCTAATTAGGAAGGTACAGACCAGAAACTCTGAATACTATACTGAACCATACAAGTGGAAATGAACTCACGTGTGGTCAGCCGTAAAGAGTGGTTTAATTGAGCATTGGAGTGAACGAGGCGTTTGCGTTCTATCTTCAGTCTCACCCCAGCTATCTTGCGGTTAAATGAGGTATTGTGCGGCTGTGTGGAATTTGGAGGATTGAAATTGTTGTCCTGTAGTATACAAGATGCTTGCCAACTTCTATGGAGGAACCGGACCAGCAGAGCCTATCTGCATCAGATGGTTTAATCCTTCGGCGATAACCACGAATCATATCCAGTGCCAAGTTATGCCAAATTTGAACTATCCAATAGATGACATTAGGATAAGAAAACTTATTAAATGGCCTGTCCACATGATTGCAGAAATAAAGTATCATAGAAACTTCGATAAGTCTATGAAGTCGGACATCGAAACTCGTTAGCGTTCTATCCATACCGAGTCCGCGAACCCTGGAGAAATCCTTAAACGTGATCTTCATCTCGGATGAGTTATTCAAGAGTAGAACTTGAGGTGCATCCAGAATGTGAAGCGATGCAAGGATGTCGTATATCTTGACTCGCTAGTCACGATGTTAAATCGACGTATCGTGCCAAATAAAATGCCGAATGAACCAAGGCGGGAAGAAGCTGCTGTTTAACCAAGAATAAACAATATTTTGCAACTGACGCACATACTCTGGGCCTTTCCACTGCACAGGGGGCTGCGCGTCTATCGTAAACCTATTAAATAGAGCGTCTGAGAGGTGGTCCCTACTTGTGAGATGCCGCTAAAATTGCTAATAGGGTAAATGTCAGAAAGGATTATGAAGAAAGCTGCAGCCAATTGAGGCATTTCAGGCTCCACACAGTGGACACGGTATGTCAGTACGATCAAAAAGGTTTGGGGTCCATTGTGGAATATTATCAGAGAAGGAACCGGACCTACTCCCATTCCAAAACCTAATGGAGGCATTTGGGGTTCATTTTGAACCTCGAGGTGGAAGAGCCAGACCGCGGATATGATTATCGATACAGTCCTCGAGAGATACTGGTCGGAATTGGCTAAGGGAACAATGTAGAAGCAGGAATATCATTGAAGGTTATGATAGCGGGATTTGAAAGGAGATAATACGTGTGGCAGGGGATACGTGCTTGCCGCCCGGCCAGAGAAGCAGGTCGTCTGTTGGTGGGTAGTTATGTCGCCCCAAGTCTCTGACATGAGATATTCATTTCCGAGAGCGTGCCAGTGGAGATATGGGTATGTTTTGGGAAGGAAACATTAAGCGAAAGCTGGGGGATAGAAATTGTAGCTCGACCCAAAGCGAAGTCAGGCACAATGACAGATGAGAGCATTTGGTGAGAAAAGCAAGATGACATGGACAGTTGATCTTCCCTGACATTTTTTGCAATGGGTCCAATGGAGGAAGGAACCAGAGAAGTCATGCCAAACCAGAGCCGCGTGTATATGGGGATCGAACACGACGCAGGGGTTAATATTGGTTCCACACTGAGCTAAAACATGAGAAGCGAAGATTAGCTGGCGAACCGGAAAGAGGGTCTGAAAACGAATGGTTGGCCGATAACAAAGTCTAAAACGAGACAGAGAAACCTAGTAGGTATATATCCTGCATTTGACAGAGAAAATATTGAGCAAAGACTAGAACAGCGGTATAGAGCAACGAAAAACAGAATACATGGGTCAGGGAGAGAACAGATCGAGTTGAATACCGAAACCGGTAAACGAGCCGCCGTCCAAGCTTTTTTGGACCCAATCAGTACAATACACCACCAAGTGAGTTATAAAGAGCTCTTGCGATACCAGAATAATTTTACTGATAGTACTCTGCTGCCATGGACTACGACAGATGTCTCTCCGCAAGTAATTCTCGTTACTACGACCCTTCAAGTTGGTATACTAGTGCAGGCTATTCTGCATCTGGTACTTCTACAATGTCTACTTATTCTATCAGAGATCAACACGACTATCCCTCCCCAGCACCCTCGGACCCGTCTCCAGGACCTCGCCCACACCAGGTCGTCGATTCGTATCCTTCCCCCAACGACTTCTCAGTGGCTTCATTCAATCAAATCGACTCGAGCATCGGACCTCTGAGGTCTTCACGCAGACACATCACCGTCCGGCAGAGCAGTCATAACCGTCGTTTATCCCTTCCAATAAATGGTTTGCGAGAAAACGACACATCGGTATTCCCCTCTGTTTTCTGGATGATTCCTTGTTTTATTTACCGTATCTACCTTCTCAGATAGCAGACGGGATCCTCCCTCGTGCCGAGTCTCCACTGAGTCGCTATGGAGAGAGGTCTACTCCCACTTTGCCCTCAATCTCTCCCTCCTTGTATCAGCCTACCACGCCGGTCTCGATGCAATCTCCATTCTCTCCTTTTGACAAGGGCCGGCGTTCCAGAACGCGGTCCGCAAGTAACTCTGACCACCATCCGCACTCCCCTGCTCTCAGCACTCACTCTGGCCAGACTTCTCATTCATCGCCCCGTGTTACTGATCCAACAACACGTGTTACATCCAGTCGAGATGCCACCACTACGAGATCGAAAAGGAAAGAGAGACATCACAAACATAAGTTGAGCGATCAAGACCGGAAGGCTATCTGTATTCACCACCAGGACCACCCGAATGCTCGTCAAGAAGATATTGGCACAGTATTTGGTGTCGAACGTAGTACCATCAGCAAAATCCTTAAGGATAAGGACCGTTGGTTAAACATCTCAGACGATGATCAAGCGAATGAGCTAACATCGAAACACAGGTAAAAGAAACTTTACTGTCTTTTTTTGTAGCAGATGTATTGACTTTGTGAAAGACCTTCTAAGTTTCCCGAAGTCGAATTCGAGATGGTCAAGTGTCTGCAGGAGTGGGCGGATCGCGGCGAAAACATCACTGATCAACTCATACGCCAACGCGCCCTTGAAATTGCCCGATCTTTTGGCATGCCACCGGAGAAATTCAAAGGCAGCTCAGGTTGGATAGAGAATTTCAAGCATCGGCACGAAATTCGTCGGGGGGAATGGCTCAAGGCCAAGACGACGTCGCAGCCTTCAATGTCATCCACCACGGCGGCTTTCCCGGTCGCATCTCCGCTTGAGCCATATGGCCAACAACGCATGCACTCTGCAGCCAATGTATCGACACAAGATTCACAATTTAGGACAAGGCCTTCCGCATGGGCTGACGGCACTCCTCAACCCGGGAACATGGTCATCGACCCTGCGCTACAGTCTGCAGACTCCTCACAGCACATTATGCAACCCGCGGCTCCCATCCAACATTCGCCAAATGTCACTTATGGTGTCCGATACGGCACGCCGCTTCTCTCAGCCCGCGAAGAACCCCTGCCGCCTACGCTGATTCAAGCGGAGCAGGCGCTCGACCTTCTGCTTCATTATCTCGATACGGCTGGACAAGAGGTTTGCAAGCCTGACGAACGGCAGCTCTTGCATCATCTGAAATGCGCGATGTTCCAGCATGCAAGCGGCATCCCTTATCAGCGACCCACTTGAAGGAACAGCTCCGTCCGACGCGCACATTCGAGCATGCGTCTTAGTTGTGGCCTGTCGCCTTTCGAACTTGTTCTTCTCCACGTTTTCTTTCCAAAAAACATACTATTTGACCCCATGCTTTCCTTCGTGTAAGCCTTTAGCCATCGCTGTATTCACGACTGCGGTTTCAAGTTCGCTCATTCGTACATCCCATGTTTTACGTTCATCATATTCGCCAATGTGTTTCTCGCATTTTCTGTACATGTGTACTACCAATCTGTTATCGCATTCCCTACATGCATGTACTATTCTTCTGCTTTCTATGGGATGGCTTTTTTCCCACTACATCCCCAAATTCCAATCACCCGATCACATTGATATTGTAACACATAGACGCAACAGTGCGGATAATGAGAAAGCTTGTACATGTGATTGATGAAGACTGCCCAACGTAAAAAGCTTGCTGTCGAAAGCAGACCACTCTCTGGCAGTAACATAAGTTATACAAAAAGATGTATGTGCCAGATCAAGATCAATTTAATATGGCAACCAAGCAATTGAAAATTGGAACTAATATACAGCACGAGGAACTTTCTACTCAGAGGAAGAATGATTTACTAGTAGTAGCCAAAAAGTACAGGAAATGAATGTCCAAAAGATGGCGGAATGGGACGAGTACATGTGGCGGCAAAAAGAAGGTAGATGACATGCAGCAAATGATGCGTAAAAAAACTTCATATCCCTGTGGGGACACATCCTCATTGTCCGTAAATGTTTGGTCTAACGTGAGCACCGGTGGTCGTTCCAAAAGGCTGCGGACAGAATAAATAAAATGGGGTTGTCATGTTAAAATGAAGGTTGACCAACATGTGATGACCCATTCGACCTGTGCGATTGCTGATCGTCTAGAATTAATGCCTGGGGACTATGCGACGGATCGCGAGGTGGAGAGGGCACAACCCTAGATGCGGAGGCCATATGGTTAAGCTCCAGTTCCCCCAAGCGCGCGCGGTTGAAGAGACGGCTAATCTCGTTGGCCTGTTCGCCAGACTCTTCATAAGCATAACTGTATTGATTGAGACCATCGATGCAATTCGAGACTTCCGGGCGTCCTAGTCGGGCAAGGAGATGACCCGCTAGAATTAAGATAATGTGCATCACGGCAGTGTCGAGTCGCTGTGCAAGGTAGATAATCACATCAAGAATGCGTGCCGCAAGGCTTACCAGGTAACCATTCGATGACAATACACCTGCAAGGCCTGCGATGCGGAGGGCACCATGCAAAGCCTCTTCCGCAACCTTCCGCTTGGCCGCTTCAATTTCTGCATAATTTACAGCGTAGTCAGAGTTATTCATTGGCTCTTTGATCCCAAAGTCATCCACGGCATTGAACAAAATGATCCACATAACATGATAAGTGGCGTCGCTGGCACATGAAGAGACAGCCTATTGATTGACTATGAGTATTCTCAAACACCTGCAAGGGCCTTGAAATAGACTCACGGAAACGAAATCCCATTCTCCTTCAAAATTACCCGGGACTCCGACAAGATTCAAGTACTTTTCCCTCCAATCTAAAAACGCATTTACAAAAGTGCATAGAGTTTCAAAAGGAATGCCATCCGATTCAGTAGAGGGTCGCCAAAATTGACGTGACATGTTACGGGCTGTGCGAGCAAGCGAGTGGGACGCTCGGTAATATCCCTATCACAATAGTGACATCCCGTATTAACGTAATCCTAGATTGAATCTTACCAAAAACTGTGCGAATAGTTTTGAGATTTGTCAGTCTTAGTCCAACTGTCAAGGGAACTGAATTTGCTCACCTCCAACTGCTCCCTTGGAGATGGGGAGTTTCCTTGACCATCCCACGAATCCACTGGTTCTACAGTATAGAAGTCGATGTCATAGTCATCGTCATCTAATACCGGCTTCCGCCGATAATAAGCAGAGGCATATGCGTCACATATGCATGTCATCCACCACGCAAATATCATGGTTCCTCTATTCTCTTGATCTTGAATGCTGCCCATCACCGATTTATGATTAATCTTCGTTGCGGCAGCTTTAGTCTTAAAAGAATTCAGAGGATATGGAGATGCTTACTCCGAGGTCCAGTAAGTGCCGCGTTGCTGCGTGAAGCCAGAATCCATGGTGTCCTACGAAAATACTATCAGTCAATTTGACTTGATATCAAGCTGAATCCTTACCACTCGGATCGTCAGGATTTTCTGAGATATAATTAGAAGTTTTCGATAGCCATGATGAAAAAGTCACTTACGGCTTTGCAGTGGTTCAATTAACAAAGCAATAACAACATGGTCAGACGATGGTAGCCGGTGAACTTTCAATGCTTCTGCAAGGTCTCGTGCACGATCAATCATAGTTTTTGCCATTAAGCTTTGTCCATTCGGGCGCTTTCTATCGGCGATGAGCAAAGGGTGCTCAGAAAATTTAGTACCCCAAGCGATAACTACGGCCACAAGGGCAGGATGTAATGGGGGGATATTGGTGGGCGACGCCGAGGGTTGCAGTTGAAGGCGGCTTCGAAATTGCTCCGGGTTCAGAAGGGGGATGCGAGTATGAACTATCTGAAAGAAGACTTCCACAAGATCAAGGGTGAACCTGGATAGTGTAATTTTTATCAGAAGGTAAAACAACCGAATAGAAGAGCGTGAAAATCGAGCAAATATCGGAACGTAGAGTAAGATGAAGTGTCCGAACCCGGGTAATATATAACCAAATGAACGTACTCTGCCCTAAATTTTTCATCTTCTAGTTTCGATGCCAGTTCACCCCAAGGGTCGTACAAAGATTTAACTGATTTGGGAGGAAACGCTGAGACCTCTCTAATGTAATGAGTTGAGGATATGGTTTCGATTGTGTTCAGCACAATATCATAAAACTTACGTGTGTTCCGGAGGGGCAAAGATAAATCCCAAGACATCTCGAGTTGGTGTAGATGTAATTATTGGCGGTGCCAGGCCGTAACGGACCATAAGAGGAAGGTTCGACGGCAGTTCCGAAAACGGTAAGCCGCTAAAAGAATTAGCCCCTTCAATCATTGAGAAATGATTCAACTCACGATCTAGAAATGGCAGGGGATGGCGTGCTATAGTTCGTGAATCAGTAAAGATTCAACAAAAATGATGGTTCACTGCCACAAAACGGTTCCGAAGTGTACAACAGACCTTTGATTTGATGAGTTTACATTTCGAGATCTTCTACTCATGGCCTGAGTACGTTTCCTTTCACTCGTCGCTTGCTGCACATGATGTCTAAACACAATGAGTAGATATTTGCAGCCAAGTATACTCGGATACCAAACGTACGTGCAGGGACAGTTTTTTGATAAACAATGCTACGAACGGAAATCAAAATTTTTTCGACTGAACGTTGAAGGAACTACCTGGCACTGTCAGAAGAGTGAGTATACTATTTGCCTTCAATACGACAGAAAAGGACCTTTTCCTGCCCTGCTAAGCGGTTGCATTTCACTTTCCGGGACCTGAGCGGTCCAAATATCAGGACAGGTAATGAATAGGAATAAAATCAAGAGGATAACCTGCAGGCATCGCAAGCAGTATTTTGTTTTCTGGGAGGCGGGAGAGATTTTGCCAATTCATGTATCTGATTTTGCATGGAAAGGGTAGGCAATGTAAAGCCTATATTGGTCAGTCAAGGATTCCGGTGGTACTAAATCGGTAAGCTGACCTTGCTGCTGCTGAATATGAACATTTTGAATGGGATGTATACCGTGCTGCATACTGTGAGAGCGGATAGTAACTTAATTAGTGCACCCGCTGAGCATATATATAATGGGGTGA
>Ga0307514_10001877_pt1 | contig 23188 bp, 21 predicted proteins | sample 16_EM_MG_FD_203088 | JGI IMG/M metagenome (GOLD analysis project Ga0307514, IMG submission 203088) | Populus trichocarpa ectomycorrhiza microbial communities from riparian zone in the Pacific Northwest, United States - 16_EM | ecosystem: Host-associated > Plants > Roots > Unclassified | place...
TGTTGACGCTCTGTTGACGCACTGTTGACGCTCTGTTGACGCTCTGTTGACGCTCTGTTGACGCTCTGTTGACGCTCTGTTGACGCTCTGTTGACGCTCTGTTGACGCTCTGGTGATGCTCTATTGACGCTCTGTTGACACTCTGTTGACACTCTGTTGACACTCTGTTGACACTCTGTTGACACTCTGTTGACGCTCAGTTGACGCTCTGTTGACACTCTGTTGATGCTCATTTTTAGGTGTAGCAACATCCACATTACCCATAGTGCCTATAAAGTAGGCCAATACTTTGATTATGGGTAAAAGCCGTAACACAGCCCTTGGATTATGCAGGATGCAACACCCACAATTGTTGACGCTCTGTCGATACTCCTTTTCAGAATGGGGCTGCGACCATGTCACTTTCTCTTTTGCCAATAAAAGCGGCCAATACATTAATTATGGATAACAGTGAGCAAATCGCTTTCCAAATAACTTGCTTGCGAGACTAAACATCATCGATGTTCTGTTGATGCTCATTTTTAAAATGGGGCTGTTACCGTGTCGCTTCCTCTTTTGCCTATAAAGGCTGCTGATATGTTGGTTATGGATAACAGCGAGCGAATCGCTTCCCAATTAACTTACTTAAAAAGACCAAAAATTGTTGATGCTCTGTGGATGCTCATTTTCAGAATGTGGCTGTTACCGTTTTGCTGTCTCTTTTGCCTAAAAAGGCTGCCAATACATTGCTTATAGATAACAGCGAGCAAATCGTTTCCCAATTAGGTTGCTTACATGTCCAAAAATTGTTGACACTCCAATGACGCTCATTTTCAGAATGGGGCTGTTACTGTGTTGCTTCCTCTTTCACCTATAAAGGGTGCGAATATATTGGTTATGTATAACAGCGCGCAAATTGCTTCCCAAATAACTTACTTACAAGACCAAAAATCATTGACACTCCATTGACTCTCATTTGTGACATGAGGCTGTGGATTAACTTACTTACCATACCAATGATCGTTGACGATCCATTGATGCTCACCATAAACATGTCCTAACTGTTGTTGTATGGTTAATAGTGTTAGCCACAGTTCCAAATTTGTGAGTTGGTTCCGGGTCTGGTTCCGACCCGGAACCAAACCTCTTCAACGGGTCTTACCACACGAAAACCCGGACCGTTGCAATTGGGCCGGTTTTACCACCAAAAACCCCGCATTTCAACATTACAAGTTTGGCTCCTATTAAGTATCTGAGTTCTGATCATATCATGACACAATCAATATGTAAATTGTGCAGTGTTACGCGCTCTTTCACCTACCGCTTCAGATTTGCAATCCGACCAATATTTGTTGAGACCCGATCGAAAACCAGCGAATTTGACTTGAAATTTGGCATTATTTCACAGCGATTCTACGAATATTGGTCGGATCGCAAATCTGAATGCGGGAGGTGAGAGAGCGCTTAAAACTGCACAATCTACATATTGATCATGTCACCAGACAATCAGAACTGAAATACTTAATTGGAGCCAAAGGTGAAGGAACCGAAAAGTTGGAACCGCGATACAGTTCCAACCCAGCCAACAACCCCCGGTTCTATGTCAGGTTCAGGTAACCACCCCGCCAAGACAGAGTGGGTCAGGTTCCTTGGCGCTTCGAAACCCAGACCGGGCTCTCGGTTCGAGTTCCAACCCGGACTGACGCTGGGTAACCCGGAACCATTGCTAAAACTAATGGTGAATAATTTTGTATAATTAATCATATTGTCAATACTGACAGCCAGTGTATAATTTATATGAATACTCAGTTGCATGCAACTGCTTTCTGGCATTTCAATTTCTGATCAACTGATGCACATGTTCTAGGAGCGATGGATAACGTAGCGCTGTCACATTCCAGCACTTTCAGCTGGCAATTTACCACATTTAGATCCATACACTCATTTTTCATTAATATAGCCTAATTTCCTTATTTTGCCTTATCCAGTTGCTTCTCCTCAATTTCCATGACCTACCATAAGCAATGTTCAACATGTTGACTATGTGCACCAGGTCTGAACGCAGAGTTATGTAGTTGGATGTATGCATAAATGCAACATGATGGTGGTCATTCTTACAGATTGGCATTGCGCATTAACCGCTCCTTCTAAGACTTCTGTGCCATCACTGTTACGGGGGTATTTTAAGTCCCAATAATCAATACAACATTTATTAGATTAAATACAGCCGCCTATCTCCTTGCCCCTCTGTCCTCGTCTTCCCAGACGCTATCTTGTATATTTCTAAATATAAGAGCTTCCCACTCTTCCTCGTCGGTCCAAGGTAGCGCGTCGGACCGCTCTTCGTAAAGTAATGCACCGGTAGTGATGTACCTGTGCACTTCATATCCGAAACCTTCGATAATCGCTAAGTATGAAAGCACGCGGGAGATGTGGGTTAAACCCTGCTCGTTGTAGTACTGTATGAGATCTCTGAAAAGTTCGACGACCCTCTGTAGTGCGTACTGAGAATGTGTTGGTCTCAACGAACTCATAAAGAGCGAATTCACGTAGAGAGAATAGGGATGTAATTTTGAAGGTAGATAGAATTCTTAATAATATTTTAAGGTGTTCTTCGCTGGTAATGTCTGACTGTGGATTGCTGCTAGAGCTTGATTCTTTCCATTGTCGGGGACAATGTGAGCTTTTTATAATCGGATCCTCAGTTCAAGTTTGACTTTGGTTTTCCGTCATGACACCATTATTGTTTGATAGCTTATCTCCGGAGACAACTGGTGTGCTCCATTGATAGTGCCACGAGTTCCCCTTGGTTATCGTGTTCATGCATGAGTGGTTATCCCTTATCGGGTCATCCCCATGATCATGATATCAACCGCAAATAATGACAGCTCATAACCTCATGTTCGACATCTTGCTTCCCATTTGTTCAGTAGCTAGAACATCTGACGACTTTCTTAGTCTTCTCAGTGCTTAACACAATATAGCATTAATAGCTCTTCACTATTAATTGCCTCACCATTTAATTTGGCTATTTGGCATTGTGTCAGAGATTTAATTGGCGACCAACTGATACTCCGCTAGCATAGATAATGACACGTCAACCTTGAATTCTGTGACGAGTATGACGTTGCAATGCATATGGTCTTAACTCAATAAGCCAGTTTGCTTCTGGCCTCTTATCTTCAGCCAATGTCATTAATCCCTCAGACACTGCATGCTAAGGTCTTGACCTTCCATAGACCGGGGAGTGCCGCAAGTTCTCTCACCGCTTAGCGCGTGAGCTTGCAGATCCCTCGTACTCGCATATTGCAATAACGTCAGCTGCACACATAATTCTGCGTAATCGCATCTTAACTATATGTTGTCCCGCTAGACAAGGTTTAATAGGTGTGGCCAATAATTATGCGCACTGCTGAAGGTTTTTTCACTTCCCAGTTTAGGAGACATAATTGCGTCATCATAGTTGAATCTGCTAGTGTGACCTTAGTCTCCACTAATTGATCGACACGCGGCTCAAGTGTAATTCTGCTAAGAACCACTTGACTGACAAACATGTTCAAATATTCGCATGTAGGTGTTTTGCATATGAGTGTTGTAAAGATATGTCACATGTACCTGCTTCGTTCAAACATGTATCATTACTGCTGCTAAAGGAGAACCCCTAACAATCACTGACCCAAATTTTGTTAGTAAATTTTGTCTCCAATTTAGATTACACGTTCTCACTTAGCTGCATCTGGGATGACAATATCATGTTGATCAATTGTCAATCAACTCGGTTTGGAGTCAAGAAATTCTGTATGGCACATACGACCCTTGCACATACTCAGACGAATTATCATGTCTTACAATTTGGTCACTGAAATTCAACAAATGCGGATACGTAGCAAAATCGGTACACTAATTACTTTTCGCAGAGAAATGTCGTCAATAATCTCAAATTATCCAGGTAGTGTAAAGATGACAAACGAGCCATTACAATATGTTCATCTGAGTCCAATTCCTGTATGGTAATTAGGTAGGGATGTTATATGCAGGGGTAAAACTGAAGGATGTAACAGGCTTTGATTTCTTAATCAATAACGAATTGGGTACCATGTTGGGCGTGAAAGATGAAATGCATATGTGGGACTGTGGTTTCCCGGATGCTAATCTCATATGGCTACTTTCTGCTTGTGAAGTGCCTTGCGGCATTGCGATTTTCCGCTGACACTATCGCGTATCTCCATCAGTGCTCCAAATGTTAGCAGCGCAGTAGCAGGTGCAAACTGATCCATTCGCGGCTTGATGATTGCCTCATCAGCAAAATGTCATTCGGTCCGGAAGTCATCTGCAAATTTCTCAGACACTCCGGTAGCCCTCGCCAGTGCTTCTAAGTACTATCAGATGCTCCCAGCCCCTCCTGGAACTTTGCAAAATGCTCTCCGACTGTGCAAGGGCATTTTCACGTGCTCCTGAAAGCACCTGCAGTGATGGAGGTGTATTCAGGATGCTACGAGATTTGACTATTAGGATATTCAAGTTTTGGAGCTGCGGAGACCTCTGTGCAGGTCTGCGGGAGACTTGGTTCTGTTTTCCCACACCAGTGGTTCTTAGGGTTCCATAACCACAAGGCATTTCATCAATCATACTGGTCTTTGTTACAGGTACAAGATTCGCTACATCATACTATGGCATGTATTATCTAAGTCTCTCTATATATATACATTCGGAGATACAGGAATGACGGAGATGGACTCACCGACAGTCAGTATATATTTCAGAGACCCCGGGGTAGATAGACATCTCATTATACGATGTACACACTCTGTTTTGCCCAGCTTCGAGGTGCGCCTGAAAATGACGATCGAGTGAACTCAGGGATACACTCCGAGGCCATGATCAAGGGAGTTTGGAGATGCACTTGGAGGGAGTGATCGAGTGAGTTTGGAGATGCACTTGGAGGCCGCGATCGAGCGAGTATGGAGATGCAATTGGAGGCTGTGATCGAGCGACTTTGGAGATACACCTGGAGGCTGCGATCAAGTTAGTTAGGAGATGCACTTGGAGGCCGCGATCGAGCAAGTTTGGAGATTCCATTGGAAGCCGTGATCGAGCAACTTTGGGGATACACTTGGAGGCCGCAATATAGCGAGTGTGGAGATGCACTTGGAGGCCGTGATCGAGCGAGTTTGGAGGTGCACTTGGAGGCCGTGATCAAGCGAGTTTGGAGATGCACTTGGAGGCCATGATCGAGCAGAATTGGAGGAGTACTAGGAGGCGGTCATTCTGGAGGCGGTAAGTTGAGGAGGGAGGTGTGACGGGACCGGAGACTCTATTCATTGGTTAACTCGTAATTGTGCGAATGTAGAGAATTGAGTACAACATGGTCTGCTGAGAGATGAGACTGGCTGGAAGCTGGAGACAGTGGATCTTGAGATGATGCAGTACGTGGTGTATGCAGTACTCAGTGAATACTGTACTCGGTGTATGCTGTACTCGGTGTATGCTGTACTCGGTGTATGCTGTACTCGGTGTATGCTGCACTCGGTGATAACTCTTGATCATGGCATGGAGAGATCGAGAGGGTTGACTTGACTTTGTGTTCTTAGGTGATGGTAGAATTGAGGACAAGAAAGAGAGAGATGAGTGAGTACGGGGGAAATGATCATGAGAAACTGGGACTTAATATAGTTTCGTGTGTGAGTCAATTTACCATCCCCGATACAGCAGATATGAGTCCCAATCCGGCGTGGAATTGCACCGATACGAGGTCATCCCAGCCCAATCCGGCAAGTCTGACCCCTGATTACTCATATCCGCTCGTATCCTCCCCATCGTTCTCATCTTCATCCCCCATCTCTATAATCATCGCAGAACACAAAGTTAAGTCATCGCTCTGTATCTCGCCATGTCATCATAATGAGTCAGTGGCACCATGTATAGCATACAACGAGTATAGCATACACTGAGTACAGCATACACCGAGTACAGCATACACCAAGTACAGCATACACCAAGTACAGCATACACCGAGTACAGCATACACCAAGTACAGCATACACCGAGTACAGCATACACCAAGTACAGCATACACCGAGTACAGCATCCATCCAAGATTGTTTGTCTTCCCTTCATTCTCATGATTACGTGTTGACTCCTGACTGTAGCTTCAGCTTCCGGTGTGCCTCTTCATGAGAGGTCAAAGGTAAAGTCACATTGTCACATTCCCACGGTTGCAAGTTAACTAACTGATGTAAGGAGTCTCCGCACCCAGCGCGCTGTCTATCGACTGCCTCCCAGTACTTGTCCAGACTCCCTTGATTACGGCCTGCAAGTGGATCGCCAAACTCGCTGGATTATGGTCTCCAAACTCGCTGGATCAAGGCCTCCAAGTGAATCTCCAAACTCGTTCGATCACAGCATCCAAGTGTATCTCCAAGCTCGCTCAATTATGCCCTCCAAGTGCATCACCAAACTCGCTTCATCACAGCTTTCAAGTGTATCTCTAAACTCGCTCGATTATGGTCTCCAAAGTCGCTCGATCACGGCCTCCAATTGCATCTCCAAACTTGCTCAATCGTGGCCTCCAAGTGCATCTCCAAAGTCGCTCGATCACGACCTCCAAAGTTCATCCCCAAACTCGCTCGATCACGGCCTCCAAAGTGCATCTCCAAACTATCTCGATTACGGCCTCCAATTGCATCTCCAAACTCGCTCAATCGCGGACTCCAAGTGCATCTCCACAGTCGCTCACTCATGGCCTCCAAAGTGCATGTCTCAACTCGCTCGATTACGGCCCAGGCGTATATTCCTGAGTTCACCCCATCGTCATTTTTAGGCTCGCCTCGAATTGCTCTCAAACACCGCCTGCAGCCAGTCCAGATATACTGTGTGTAGATGGGTAGCTATATAGATACACAGATTCATAGATGGGAATACGAACTGAATACATGAGATTTTAAAATAATTGAACGATAAGTAGTAGCCATGATTTCCAGATGCACCAGCAGTGTTTCGAAAGAAGATGTTGTTTTTCCCAGACTGCGCTACTGTGATTCGAGGTGCTCCCAGACTTATCGCCGACGCTCTCAGGTTTGTCCTCGGTGCTCCCAGGTGCTCTGAGGCTTGTTGTCGGCGCTCCCAGTTACTCTGAAGGCCGGCAGGAATGCCCTCCTAGGGTCTGATACTCTCCTGAAATTGACGCATCTAAGTTTATACTTCACATCCTCTCAGACACTCCTAGAGGCTTCCAGTGCCTAAAATACATTTCGCTGATACTTAACAGTCAATATGGCTGTTCTGTACCTCAAATCTTACTAATAATGCAAGACGAAAAATCGTTCACACTCAACTTCAGGATGTAGCAGGGAGTATCTCTCCGGTTGTTTTGATTATAATGACAGCCAATAAAGCAAACAAAGACAATTATGTACCAAAGTTGATATATTGCGCATGACAGTAGGATATCTGAATACGACCATTAATAGAAAAACCCGAAAATGAGAAATGGACATTGGAACAGACGGGTCTAGCTGAACCTGTCAACACCCGCTGGTTGGCAGGTAATGGTACGGGTTTCGCCCACCACAACGCTGCAGGTCGCGATTTAGGATGGTTCTGGAACCGAACCGAACTGAACCGTTTATCTGATCCAAACCGTGACCACTGGTGGGTTACGCAAACCCATTTCAAATACTGGTCATCAGCATTCTCAGGCTTCTGGTTGGCTCTGTCTAGTACTCCTAGGTGTGTGTAAAGTTCTCTCCGATGCTCCGAGGTGTTCCCAAACTTATCACAATCCCTCCCATTGTACAGCTGTACCAGTCATCAGAGATCCCAGGTACTCCAAAGGCCAGCCGGAATCCCCCCCTGGGGTCTGATACATCAGCAAAATATAAATCAGTCCGGAAGCCACATGCAAACCTGTCAAACACTCCTGTATCCCTCACCAGGGCTTCTATCTACTTCGGGATGCTCCCAGGCCCCCGTGCAGCTTTGCAATTTGCTCGCGGACTCTGCATGAGCAATTTCAGGTTCTCCTGAAAGCACCTGGACTTATGGAGGTGCATTCAGGATGCTACGAGATTTGACTATTAGAATACGAAAATTTTGGAGCAACTGAGACCTTAGCACAGGTCTGTGGGAGACTTTGAGAGCAGCTGAGATCTCTACTCAAGCTCTGCAGAAGAGTTGGTGCCATATTCTCACAGCATTCATCGGCAAAAGTGCAAATCGACTCTAGACTGCGCTATGTGCACACGCACACACGCGTGGCTCATAGCAAGCTTCCTGTGGACCCCTGCGTGAGGCGCAGCCTATAGTCGTCTATAGTCGATCCATAGAGATGTGCGCGTGGGCCTATGGAACTATTTACAGCTGGCGGCCGGAGACGGACCTATACCTGCAGTCTTTGCTGCTATACCGGTACTGTGCACTATGGCTGAGAGACCACTTCATATCCTGCTTGAGAGCCTGCTTGCGAGCCTGCTTGAGAGCCTGCTTGAAAGCCTGCTTGAAACCCTGCTTGAGAGCCATCATCAGCAACATGTAAATCGGTCTGGAAGCCACACGCAAAAGCACCCAGACACTGCGGTAGACCTCACTGGTACTCCCAAGTGATTCCAGATGCTCCCAGGCCCCCCTGGAGCTGAGCAAAGTGCTCTCAAAACTCTGCAAGAGCATTGTCAGGTGCTCCTGAAAGCACCTGCAGTTATGGAGGTGCGTTCAAGATGCTACGAGATTTGACTTATAGGATAGTCAAATTTTGGAGCAGCTGTGACTTCGAGAGCAGCTTGAGACCTCTGCTCAGCTCTGCGGGAGACTTGGTGCCGTATTCTCACAGCTGTGGTTCTTAGGGTTGCATAACCACAAGGCATTTCGTGTATCAGATTCGTCTTTGTTAGTGTCCCAAGATTCGTGACATCATAATATGGCATGTATTATCTATCTAAGTCTCTCTCTATAGATACATACAGCCAATCTGGCTGCAGACGGTACTGGAACGTAGCGAGTTTGGAGATGCATTTGGAGGCTGAGATCGAGAAACTCAGAGATGCACTTGGAGACCGTAATGGAGCGAGTTTGGGGATGCACTTGGAGGCCGCAATCGTGTAACACAGAGATGCACTTTGAGGCCGTGATCGAGTGAATTTGGAGATGCATTTGGAGGTCGAGATCATGTAACTCCGAGATGCACTTGGAGGCCGTGATAGAGCGAGTTTGGAAATGCACTTGGAGGCCGAGATCAAGTTGAACTCAGAGATGCACTTGAAGGCCGTGATCGAGCGAGTTTAGAGAAGCACTGGGAGGCTGTGATCGAGTAACTTAGAGATGCACTTGGAGGCCATGATAGAGCGAGTTTGGAGATGCACTTGGAGGCCGAGATCAAGTTGAACACAGATATGCACTTGGAGGCCGTCATCGAGATAGTTTGGCGAAGCACTGGGAGTATGTGATCGAGTCACTCAGAGATGCACTTGGAGGCGGTGATAGAGCGAGTGTGGGGATGCACTTCGAGGCCGAGATCTAGTTGAACTCAGAGATGCACTTGGAGGCCCAGATCAGGTTGAACTCAGAGATGCACTTGGAGGCCGTGATTGAGCGAGTTTGGAGATGCACTTGGAGGCCCAGATCATGTAACTTAGAGATGCACTTGGAGGCCGTGATCGAGCGAGTTTGGAGATGAACTTGGAGGCCGAGGTCGTGTAACTCAGAGATGCACTTGGAGGCCGTGATCGAGCGAGTTTGGAGATGCACTTTGAGGCCAAGATCGTGTGAATCAGAGTGGCACTTGGAGGCCGTGATCGAGGCAGTGTGGAGATGCACTTGGAGGACGAGATCCTGTAACTCAGAGATGCACTTCGAGGCCGTGATTGAGCAAGTATGGAGATGCACTTGGAGGCCATAATCGTTCGAGATTGGAGGAGTACTTGGAGGTGGTCGATCTGGAGGCGGTAGATCGGGAGGGAGGTGCGACGGCAGCTGGGACTCTGTTTATTGGTTAACTAGTAATCGTAGGAATGTAGTGAATTGAGTACAACATGGTCCGCTGAGAGCTGAGAGACTGGCTGGGAGCGGGAGACAGTCAATCTTCTGATGATGCAGTACGCGGTGTATGTAGTACTCACTGTATGCTGTACTCGGTGTATGCTGTACTCGGTGTATGCTGTACTCGGTGTTAAGTCTTGATCATGGCATGGAGAGATAGAGAGGGATGACTTAACTTCGTGTTGTTAGGGGATTGTAAAGTTGAGGACGAGAAGGAGAGAGATGGGGCAAATCATCATGTAAAACTGGGACTTAGAGAATTTCGTGTGCGAGTCAATTCACCATCCCCGATATGGCAGGTACAAGTCACGATCCGGGGTGTAATTCCACCGATACGAGGTCTTCCCAATCCAATCAGGCAAGTCCTACACCTAATTTCTCATATCCGCTTGTATCCTCCACATCGATGTGATCTTCATCCCCCATCTCTCTGTTTCTCATCCACAACTCTACCATCATCGCAGAACACAAAGTTAAGTCATCCCTCTCTATCTCTCCATGCCATGATCATGTGTTGACACCAAGTACAGCATACATCGAGTACAACATACACCGAGTACAGCATACACCGAGTACAGCATACACCGAGTACAGCATACACCGAGTACAGCATACACCAAGTACAGCATACACCAAGTACAGCATACACCGAGTACAGCATACACCGGGTACAGCATACACCAATAACAGCATACACCGAGTACAGCATACACCAATAACAGCATACACCGAGTACAGCATACACCGAGTACAGCATACACCGAGTACAGCATACACCGAGTACAGCATACACTGAGTACAGTATCCACCAAAGATTGTTTGTCTTCCTTTCATTCTCATGATTACGAGTTGACCCCTGAATGTGGCTTCAGCTTCTGGCGTGCCTCCTTACACGATCGACCGGCATCAACTAGCTCGCCATGAGAGCTCAAAGGTAAAGTCACCTTGTCACATTCTCACATTCGCGAGTCACCTAACTGATGAATAGAGTCTCAGCACCCGGCGCGCCGTCCATTGACCGGCTCTAAGTGCTCGTCCAACCTCGCTCGATCACGGCCTCCACAGTGCATCTCCAAACTCGCTCGATCACGGCCTCCAAGTGTATCTTCAAACTCGCTCGATTACGGCCTTGAAATTCGCACAATTATGGCCTCCAAGTGCATCTCCAAACTCCCACGATCACGGCCTCCAAGCGTATCTCCAAACTTGCTCGAATACTGCCTCCAAGTTTGCACGATCATGGCCTCCAAGTGCATCCACAAACTCACTCAATTGCGATGACGGAGTGCATCTCCAAGTTCATTTGATCATGGTGTCCAAGTGTCTTTGCAAATATGGTTGATTACTGCCTTCAAGTGCATCTCCAAACTCGCTCGATCATGGCCTCGGAGTGTATCTCTGAGTTCACTGTATCGTCATTTTCAGGCACCCCTTGAATTGCTCTCAAGCACCGCCTGCAGCCAGTTCAGATATACCGTGTGTAGATGGGTAGCTATATCGATACATAGATACATAGATGAGAATACAAACTCAATACATGAGTTTTAAGCATCGTTGAACGATAAATAGTAGCTATGATTTCCAGGCGCACCTGCAGCGTTCCCAAAGAAGATGTTGTTCCCAGACTGGTCTACTGTGATTCCAGGTGCTCCCAAACATGTCGCCGGCGCTCCCAGGTTTGTCGCCGACGCACCCAGGTGCTCCCGGGCTTGTTGTCGGTTCTCCCAGGCTTGTCGCCAGCGCGCCCAGTTACTCTGAAGGCCGCCAGGAATGTCCTCCCAGGGTCTAATACTCTCCAGAAATTGACGCATCTAAGTTTTCACTCCACATCCTCTCAGACACTTCTGGAGGCTTCCAGTGACTAAAATACATTTTGCTGATGTACTTTCCTGAAATTGATATTCCGATAGCAAGAACATTTCACCAAAAACAGAGGTGGAGTAATTATACCAGTACACCTTGAAAGTCAAGTACCGAGGGTTATTAATGACAAGCATTTACACTTGTCATGTTACAGGCAAGATTGTTTGGGGACTAGAGGTTCTTTCTGTATGGCTTGGGGACAAGCCTAGTGGGAGGTGAGGTAGTGTTACGCCTTTGGTGTTACAGAAATATTTCTGGGATCATACTACATCACTCAATTGATCATAATATGGATACTTCATCTGGAATTGCAAATTATCACTCAGAATTCCGTTTTGCAATAACTCTTCGGATTTGTTCACCAATTAGCCAGATCTCCATTACCTGAAGTTCGTATCCATTGATCTACAACAAGGGTCAGGCCAGGTCCAGGTACGTTGCATATCATTATTTAGATCGATAATGGTCGTAGAATCAATATTGTGAATGGTTACTCCCTATCGGCAGGAAACCTAATTCCTAGTCGCCGAAGAAACAACTATTCACTCATGCTCCAATGGTTCATTCCTAATGAGATTAGATGTTGTCAATATCAAACCGCCATGGCATCTTGAGGTATGCACAGTTATATACGAGGTAAGTTTGTAACCAATCATCAACATATTGGAGCCCAGTTAACCGAATGGACGTATATGAATCAACCGTTATTTCAATCACACCTTCTTGGTCTGGCCAAATTGGACTTGGAATTCATATGTCCTGAGTGGCGCGGGACAGTCTCCGTTCAAAATATGGCAAAACAGCTCAGTTGTAGATTAAGGTACATTCGGCTCCAATAAAGCATAGTCAAATTACGGGATCTGCCGTATGCCGCGATTCTTCAACCATTACATATGCGGTCTGTGTATGAGAGGGCACTCTCACTGGCTCTTGGTGACACAAACCTATTTGTTGACAACTGGCTTCAGATAAGCTTGGATCCATACAAGGTATCGCCAATAGCAATATTGTCGCAATACAAGTATATTACCTGGATGAAATAGGTAGTTTTCTTGGGAGTTAGAACTCAATAATCAATGGTAGAAAGCAAGGATTATAAGGCAGTTACATATGTGAACGCTGAAACAGGCTTTGCCAGTCTTAGAATAGTTATGGGTGTGGATCATCTGATATATATCAGCAATACTGACATGGTGAAACCACGTCGATAACACACTATTGAATATACAATCTACATTATGATCTATCTACGGATACCTATTGACCTTCTTGACCTGGAGGTTAAGCCATAACTTCATTCCCAAGTATTATTCATTAATTCTGTATCGAATTGAACCAGGATACTTCTCTCTTGAAGTCCAGAGTTGTACATTCATTCTTTAGTTCTATATCACAGATATATATATCAATCTTTATACTAGGTTATTCTTTGTACCTTCATCAAAGGAAGTCGTTGATCAGGAAAGGAGTAAGATGATACTCTTGAGTCGGCACTACTCCTTCTGCAGAGGCAAAACTACTTTGCTGTGTCTTATAAGACAAGTCAATACCTGGAGTCATTGCATTCGAGGACAGGAGGTCCCGGGTTATACCTGTCAGTTGCTGGGACGATTCTCTCCAGTCCGAAGGGAGTCAGAGGACCAGCATGTTAATGTCTTACATCAGAGGATCATATGAGTAGGATACTCTTAAGTGGTTTACATCAGTAAACTGATAGTGTAACATGATACTCTTTAGTCGATACTATCTATTGGAAGTAGAGAACAGAACAGCTACCTTGTACCCTGTTTGGTGGTAATCCGTATACCCATCTAGAGTGAAGCCTTATCATTCTTCTCTTTATCAATCTGAAGTCATAAGGGGCTTTTGTTGAGTATGACTTAGGGTGGATATCCTGGTGTTACACAATTTCACCAGTACTTCTAAATATTTGCAGATTCTTCCAGGTCCCCCAGAGCTATCAAAGTACTCTCAGACTCTGTCACAGCATTCTCTGGTACTCCTAAAAGTACCTGCAGTTATGGAGGTGTATTCAGAATACTATATAATATGACTTATATGAGAGTCAATTATTGGAGCAGGTGAGACCTCTGCACAAGACAGCAGCAGACTTTAAGAGCAGCTGAGACCTTCACACAGCACTGGGGGAGATTTTATACCCTGCTCTGACAGTATTGATTCTTCAGGTTCCATAACCACAAGACATTTTGTGGATCATATTTGTGTTTGGTAAAGTTACAAGATTCTCAATATCATAATATAGCATTTACCAGCAAAAAGTGAAATTGATTTCTGACAAATGACCCCACCCACCAATCCTGCTCCACATTTTGCAAAAGTCTTCCGAGCGACAGATTTGCAATCTGCCGTTAGGTTTCGAAGTATTCAATAACGTGATCCAATCATCACAACTTTTCGAAATCTTGTTTAGCCATTTGATTAGGCTAATTTACTGCACTTGCTTCTTTCATGTTGGTCCTCCAGATTTTAATCATTTTGACAGTTTTTGAACTGTTCTATTGATTTCAAGAATAGTCTTATCTATTTGATCTGTTGAGACATCGATTATACAGAAGCATGCACAACTCCCATAAGAAACATAAAGACACTAAAAGTAAACACATCAAATGTCTATATATCACGGCAACGATTACTTCAAGCATAATGTTAGGGGGATGCCTTGAGTAGCAGTATATACCTAAGCACAGCCATAGATACTATTCTTTACTAAGATTCTCGAAAATAATTCTCCAAACTTTTTCGAGCTTCTGCTGATGCTCTTGCATTTGACATTGTTGCCTTCTTGCTTTCTTGAGTGGAGTCTTCGTTGGTGGTTTCAGATTAATGCGACCTTTCCGAGTTCGCCGTAATAAGTTCCTAACATACTTGTAAACCTCAGTATCTTATTCTTCGGTTTCAGGTTGCATGGAAATTCATTGAATAGCTCTTCATATGGCCAATATTTCTCTTGCTGTGTTATCGGATATAATATTCGCTGATGGGAACCTCTGGTTATGTAGGTAATAGACAAGTGCAGGTTGTAATCGCACCAAGACTGTAATTCACCAAATACACTGTGCTGCAAACCAGAAATGTCTTTCGTAAATTCTATGGATTGACAACTTAAAGGTCGACATTAATATGTCTGTTTCTACTACGAAGGTAATAGTCATCTGGAAGTGGAGCTGCAGCTACAAAATGCTAATACTATTTGTATACATATAATAATAGGTATAGATATTATAAAAACACAATAATATTTCAGATTCATCTCTCGCTGGTAGCTCTATCTGACTGTCCGCTGCCGGAGCTTCCTTCTCATTGCCTAAACAATGTATTCTCTGCATAGTCATCTTTGAGAGTGTGTACACCTACACTTCGATGCTATCACACCCCTGCATATGGTAGTACTATCGTGGTGATGACATACATTCTTCCAAATTCGACCGGTATCAAATAGCGAGGCATCCCTTCGATTATCCTGTTCATGCGATGTGGGTTTGAAGTGTTACACTCCGGACAAGAATCAGGCCATTTATCGCATGATGTCACGTCAGACAATGACCCAGATCATAACTTCAACTTGGACATTATTCCACACAGATGGTCCGATAATTTGAACATCACCAGATCATTGTCAGCAGTGCTTTATTGCAATATATATGAACAATTCGTGTCAATAAATGCCTTGCCATAACCTGGATATTTGGTATTGCATTCAGAGTAGTAATATTATTATGGTTATGTGGCAACCAACCCCAACTCTGCCAAAGTAGATTTTGACGTGTCAGCTCCACATTAACAGTTGAGTCTGACACTGCAATGCAGACAAACTTAAAGCAATGAGCACGTTTGCTTCTGACCTCTTATCTTCAATTGACATCATATTTTCCTCAGTTACACTATGCTTATGCCAACACCAGTCTCTTTGACCAGACAGTACCCAGATGGTTCCTACTGCCTGAGGCAATAGGCCTGAAGTCCAACTTGACTGCATATTGGCTAATGACTGCCTAGTAGTGTTACCAACAGGTCCGGGTAATCCGCCAGTGGTCCGGGATTGGACCGGAAAAACAGTTTGGTTTGGTTCCAGACCTGTCCAAAAACCTAACCCACTGTGTCTTGGTGGGGTTGTTACCCTGACCCGACAAAGAACGGTCAGTGTTTGGCCAGGTTGGAACTGGACCGTGGTTCCAACCTTACTCTTCCTACATCTTTGGCTGCAATCCAGGTTTTGAGTTCTGATTGTATCATGTCATGATGAATATGCAGATTGTGCAGTTTTACGAACTCTTTCACCCCCAGCATTCAGATTTGTAATCCGACCGATATTCGTTGAGTGACTGTGAAACAAGGGCAGAGTTCAAGTGAATTCCGGGGGTTTTCTATAGCGACTCCATGAATATTGGTCAGATCGTAAATCTGAAAGTGGGAGGTGGAAGAGCGGCTAAAACTGCACAATCTACGTATTGATCATGTTACGATATGATCAGAACTCAAATACTTAACTGATGCCAAAGTTGTGAGGTTGTAATGTTGGGTTGTTGGTGGTAAAACCGGCCCAATTGCAACGGTCTGGGTTTTCGTGTGGTAAAACCCATTGCCACAGTTCTGTTCCGGTCCGAACTCTTACCTGGAACTGCACTAGCCGGTGGGCACCTTTTCTAATACTACTGCTTAGTCTGCAGGTCGGAGTAATCTCCAGGCCAATTAGACACATCCCGCCAGTATCTGAGTATAGAATGTGGTTGCAAACTATGTGCAAGTCTGAAGCAAGCTCCCCCACTATAGTGACATAGCTGCATCATAAAAAGTGAATCTGCGAAGCAATAAGACCTCTTTATGAAATCGACTCGTGACATACATGTAACCCTGCTGAAAGCCACACAACGGGTATACTTCAGATGTCATGGATAGGTGTTATTCAAATCACATTACTAGACAGAGAGTAACTCCATGATCCGGATGGAATGAATTATTCACATACTCTTATTCCTGTTGGAGGGAAACCGCTAACACATCGGATCGAAAAATCTATATTTTAAACAAAATGAAACCATTCAAGTCAATACTGTTGATCAAGTACCACCACTTGCTATCTGGCTGCGGCGTCAGCGGAAGATGGTTGACAGCCCCTTGGATAATGCTTGAAGGAATGAAATAAGTAGTTCCAACATGGAACAGAGTTTTACAACTGAAGCTTCAGTTGTGCAAGGGTTGCATCAAAGGTTGATATCTTTCCAAGAAAATTACTATATTATCTGTCTCACGTACAGGCCCTGATGCAAACGTCTGAACCAATCAAAGACGCCCCATAACACTCGAGTCAGCATCCTTGTTGACAAGAAAACCCTTCATCCATGTGGGAATGTGTCCAGTAGTTGACTTAATGTGGCTATCTGGACTTGTTCCAATCCAGAGAAGTATTGTATCATTTCTTGGTGGCTATTGCTTGCTCTACATAGTGGACCCAGTGCAACGAACCTTACAAACTGTCTATGCATCATATTGAAATGATGTCACTGGAATTGCTACCGTATTATACTGAATGTAGTTTGCACCATTGAAATGACTGAAGTACTGATCGTGATTGACATAGTCTGTGAAGTTGGCAAATCTCTTGAAACACCAAGCAATCTGATTCTGTAGCTCCCCTTATGGCATTGCACACCACTCAGCCAAGTAATCAAGGGTCTCAATGTCTGGTTGCGGCATGCTCATTATTTGCTTGATAGGCAGTTTGGTTTGCAGCATGTTGTTGTCACGACGTCGTTTTGCAGCGTTTGCATTCAGCTCTCCATATTCAAACACTTGCTTTTGGGATTTCATTTGCAAATTCTGGAAGGTGGTCTCATGACGATTTGATTGTCAGTACACAATTTTCAGATTCATCATTGCTCTTTCTGGGAGTTCAGAGCTTGCATTGAAGAGGTTGCCAAGCTGGCGGCTATAGTCATCAAAGTGGTTGAGGAAATGCATCTGTATAAAGTTGAAATCCATTACATGGACTAGATGTTGTGCCATTTCTGACTTGATCTGGATTTAATCTTTATCAATGTGATGACCCTTTGCAGCTGCAGAAAGATTGTTCCAAGCAGGGTTACTGTCCTGTTCCCCCAGTTTGTCCATAGTAAGCTGTGTTTTCAAGGCTTCTGAAACCATCATTGTAGATTTACTGGCGCAGAATCGACAGAAAACATCTTTGTGATGAGAAAACTTCTCCTGATGATCTTCCATGTACTCCATTGTGGCTTCAGTATGGTACCGGAACTGTATCATATGGTGATGATAGAGTAAGTTCTGGACCCCTAACAGGTGATTTGTGAAGGGAAGAATTTCGCTCGCCGAAGGGTTGAAAAGAGTTGCTGCAAAAACTGGGACAATCACGCACCCAAGTGCTTTCATCGTCTTACCACTCCACTGCATCAGCTGGCTACAGGCCATGTTGAATCGAACAAAGCTAGGATATGGAGGCATCATCGCCCAGAGCTGGTTCAATTGGTCAATTCTGAAATGTTGGTTGAGAAAGAATGTTACCCAGTCGATCAAATGCTAACACTAACAGAGATAGGTGAAATGAAGAATATCGGGTATGATAATAATCATCGGGTAGATGCATTTTATAGTCTAGAAGATGCCTTCTAAGGTTCCAACTACTCAATTTTCCAGATATTGACTTGCTTCCCATAACTCTATATCGTCTCCCTTAGTTGTGAGTATTATCTTTTGGAAGTATAGCCGATAGTCTTTGAATTTCCATGATGAAGAATTGCCTTCTCATAATGATGACTTTGGTACTTTGCACCCAGGGCAATGGGGCTGCTTGATCTAGTGCAAGTGAATGTTTTGAAGGTAGTCAGCCATCCATACACAGATGATGGGAAAATATTGCCCCATCCGACTATCTGGACAAAGCATGGGCTTTCCAGGTTTGAAAGCGCCTTGAGAGGATGAAAAATAAACATGTAGACTTTCCTTAAAACCTCATGATTGTGGCATTGTTCTTTTTTCATGACAGTTGTTTGGCTTTGTCCTTGAATGTGATATATTGGAGGAATGGGTGTTACGGCGGTACATAGATCCCTATAACTATTACAACATTCATTAGACTAAGTACAGCCGAATATCTAATTCCAATATCCTTGCCTTTCCCAAGACTCAACCTTTCATGTATAATAACAGCTTACCACCCATCCTTGTCCTGCCTAAATTGTTCTTTGGAAAACACTTCAATGGCAACAATCCTGTAGCAATGTATCTGCGAATGTCTGCTCCAATCCCATGTATAACAGCTGAGTACAAAGTACTTGGGAGATGTGGGTTAAACTCCGCTCGTTGTATTAGAACACGAGATCTTTGATAGTATTAACAACTCTGAAATGTACATAGTGAACAGGTGTGGGTGTCTTCAAACACATAGAAAGCGTATTCATGCTGGTGATTGAGAGAAGTAATTTTGGAGTGTAGTTTGGATAGAAATGTTAATAATATTGTAAGGTGTTCTTGGTAGGCAATATCTGACACTGGATTTGTAACGGACGGGGTCAGGCGTAGGTGATATTGGTAACAATGATGTGATATCAGAAAGCAGAACAAAGGCTCGATATTCGTTTTGAGGGACTCAAGACAAGGAAAGAGTTGAAACTGGTTCAAAGTCGTAATCTGCCTTGCTATTCAAGAGACCAAGTATAGAGAGAAGAAAAGGAAATCCTCAAACACCATCTCAACCTCTCTTTATATACAGTTCGTCTGCCACCCTCGAACCATTCCTCATGTGTTGCTGTACTATCTGAATCTCTTCTCATGATTTTACACACCATCAGTACAACTGTTATCAACAAAACCATGCCACATCATCCGGTGTCACAACACCTCAGACCACTTCGTTATCATAACAAATTATACTGCCACCATTTTACCGCCATCTCATATCATCTCCGCGTCTCCCAACATCTCTGTCATTCTGTAACCCAATTCCTTCCACACCCTCTCCATATATTCGCTATTACTTTTAAGTGTTTTCATACCTTTCCAGCATGTATCTTCATATCTCTTCAGCACCATGACAGTATCCCCTCCTCAGGCTCAAGGGTCTCTGAGAACATTCTGCAATGGACCGGGCTTCCCTGGATAACGTTGATGAAATTCCCCAACTGCTTGTAGCCCATCCACAAACTTCACCGGCTCCCAAGTCAGGGAATCATAACCCGTCCATCGAACCAACTTACTGTAACAGATTCTGCTACACTCGGCTATCCTCAACACCGGATACTTGAAATTCCTCCTCGCTGTCAACCTCCACAGGTGGGGGAAGAACTACCCTTTGTCCAACCAATGGATCATCCACCGCAGGATCCAGAAGTGAAACAGGCTGTACTCGATGAATACGTATGGACACAGCTAACTAAAGCCCATAGGCATATGTGGAAATCTTTGAAAGAACTGTAAATGGTCCCAACCGCTTCCAGTCCAACTTCCGGATTGGTCGGGTAGTTCTTATATTTTGGGCATCCAGCCAAACTTTAGATCACACCTAAATCTTTGGTAGTGTTAGCAACGGGTCCGGGTAACCCGCCAGCAGTCCGGGGTTCGACCGCAAAAACAGGTCAGTTCGGTTCCAGACCCGGCCAAAAACCCGACCCGCTGACTATTGGCGGGCCAAACCCGCACCTGTACCCGTCAAGCCGCGGGTTTCGCCGGGTTTGGCTCGACCCCTAGGTTCTAATCTACGGTTCTGCGTTTCGGGTTTCACATTTATGGTCGCATTCAGATATGCTACTGTTAATCGTAAAATATTGACATTGGTACTGCACGGTTCATTTTCGACGTATTAGCCGCCTTGATGTGCAAAACAAGCATACTCACATGCCCAACCACATCCTGAAACTGAGCGTCAACAGAGCGTCAATAATATTTGGTCTTGCATGTTTGGTAATATGAGTGGTGCTTGATCACAAGCATCCAGAAAGAAGGATATGGCAGCCTTTATAGGCAGATATGTATGGTATATTCTAGCCACATCCTCCAGGACAGTAACAACTTATTTCATTTACAGAGCTACCACTAAGTATTCTTGAGCCTTTTAGCGTATAATAACAGTCAAAACGATATATATAGACAATAACCGCCACATCGCACTGTGATTAACCATGATGGAAGGCCAACAATTGTTGACACTCTGTTGATGCTCATTTTGAAGATGGGGCAGGAAGCGTTTCACATTCATTTTTGCCTATAAAGGCAGCCAATAATTAGTTTATGACAATGTGCAATCTGTCGCCCCGCAGATTACCCATGATACCTGACCAACAATCATTGACGCTCTGTTGACGCTCATTTTCATGATGGGGCAGTGAGGGTATTGCACTCGGTTTTGCCTATAAAGGTAGCCAAAAATTCCTTTATGACTGATTACAACCTGTTGGAGGTGTGATTTCCCAGGATGCATGACCAAAAATCGTTGACTCTCCGTTGACGCTCATTTTCATGATGGGGCAGGGAGGGTATTGCAATCTGTTTTGCCTATAAAGGCAGGCAGAAATTACTTTATGACTGACTACAACCTATCGGAGGTGTGATTTCCCAGGACGCATGACCAAAAATCATTGATGCTCCATTGACGCTCATTTTCATGATAGGGCAGGGAGGGTATTGCAGTCTGTTTTGCCTAGAAAGGCAGCCAAAAATTCGTTTATGGCTGAGTACAACCTATCGGAGATGTGATTTCCCAGGACACAGGACGAACAATCGTTGACGCTCCATTGACGCTCATTTTGCCATGGCTGTATCCTCAATATGCAATCAATTAATTTGGTACAGTCCATCATTCACATTGTTTTGGCTGCCTTTCTGCCATTTTCATTTACTTTCTTCTTGATCACTACATTGTTCTTTAATCAATACATACATATATATGATAATAATCTCCAAAATCCCATGTCTTTCGGTCAATGCTCGTCATCAGTTGCAGGATCGCTCAATCTGCTGCTTTTGTCTTCAAAATGAATGTTAGCCGCATTACCACACAACAGATAGTGTACTAACCTTCATCAGTCAGCATATCTGGATCAAAATCGGTATTGTGCTGAGTATCCTCATCATCATCGAAAAATTCCGCACAGGGAAGAACTGTATGCGAATATGTATATCTGGCCAGCAAATGGACGATTTCAGAAGGTTGAGCTCCGGAAGTGTTACCGGTTGGGGCGGGTGGCTTGCCGGGCGGGGGTGGAGTCGGCTCTGGAGTCGGCTCTCCGCGTCGGGCGGGTGGAGGTGCACCTGTTCCTTTGCGTCTCCAGTGTGTCTGCGGATTCTTTGAAGTGCCATTTTGGCAAGGAAGGCAGCCGGACGTTTGGTTTTGACGAAGCATTGCCGGGTGTCTTTGTATTGCAGCCTTCACCTTGTTGTGCCCAGGAAACTCAACACCCTGCTTCTTCTCTTCTCAGACCTCGGCGCGTGGTTTCTTAATGAGATATTTCGTTTTCTCTATTGTGGCACGCGAAAAGCCTTCTTTGGCCATTTTAGCCATATTCAAAGCCAGGCGCATGTTGGACTGTTCCAGCTGTACCTGATCTCCTTGCCTTGCCATAGTTGCAGACATGTTGAAAACCTACAAGACATTAGTTGCTGCTTCTAACAATGAAATTCGGCTGTTACCTCTACCATATACGCTTCCATAGCCTCCTCTAAGGTGATTAACGCCTGCTTGGTCCACTCTCTGGGATGCTTTTCAGGAAATTCATCTGCGAAAATCCCAGAGCTGACAACATCATGATGTTCGATTTCGCGGACTGTGCGGACAAATGCCTTTGTCGACCATGAAGGTTTCCTGTTACGGGCAGCAATAAATTCATTAAGTAGCTCTCGACGGAAACCTGCTGTACGTTATACAGTCAATTGACCGCCAATTGCCTCGATATGGATACACTCACATTCCACCGCATGCGGCTTCTTATTTTTCCTGCTTCCAGTCTTGCGGACGATTTTTAAATGTACATCCTGGGTGATCTGTTTGGTGGCTGCATTGGCAGCATCGCGGTGAACTAACATGTGTCTGCGCTCTTGTTGTGTGCCAAGAATTTCTGTATTTGATGTAGTGTCCGCCAATCTGCCGGTATTCGATCCGCTCTCACCTGGCAGAGGTGGTTGTGTATCCATGATGTGCTGGTGTGGAATAGGAGAGGAAGATGATAATGAGAGGAAGTGGGAAGCCCTGAGGACTATATAGTTAGCTTCATGTCAGAATGGAATAAGTAGCAGCCAACATGATCGTTATGCTCAAGATGAATCCTACTGAGTATGGCTGCAAGTTGCAGGG
>Ga0307514_10001878_pt1 | contig 23182 bp, 18 predicted proteins | sample 16_EM_MG_FD_203088 | JGI IMG/M metagenome (GOLD analysis project Ga0307514, IMG submission 203088) | Populus trichocarpa ectomycorrhiza microbial communities from riparian zone in the Pacific Northwest, United States - 16_EM | ecosystem: Host-associated > Plants > Roots > Unclassified | place...
GCCGGAGACCTGACGGGTGAGGCGCTGTCGTACACCTACGACGAGCTGCAGCGCCCCGTAGCGCTCAACACATCACTGAGCGGCGGCAGTTACGTCTCGGACGTCTCCTACTCCCCGACCTCCGACCTGGAGCAGCTGGAGCTGTCCACGGGTGTCTCGTCGGCACCCAAGACCTGGATCACCAACACCTTCGAGCAGGGCACGGACCGCCTGGCCAACTCGCGGGTGGACGTGGAAGGCGCGTCGAGCGTCGCGTACGACTCGGACTACACGTACAACGCGATCGGCGACATCCTCTCGATCGCCGACACCCCGACCGGTGGCACGAGTGACGTCCAGTGCTTCACGTACGACGGTCTGCGCCGGCTGACGGACGCGTGGACGTCGTCGGTGACGTCCGGCGGGACGTCGGGCACGGGGGCCTCGGAGAGCGCGTGCTCCTCCGGTGCGTCGTCCTCGACGGTCGGGGGCGTCTCCCCGTTCTGGACGGAATACGGCTACGACTCGATCGGCAACCGCACGAGCGATGTACGGCACGGTGTGAACGGCGGGGCGACCGCGACCCGTTCGTACAAGTACGGAGAGGCGGGCTCCGGCCCGTCCGGGGCGAAGTCCGGACCGCACACGGTGTCGTCGGTGGTCGAGACGACGGCTGCGACGAGCACCACCCCGCAGGTCACGTCCCAGGACACCTACACCTATGACGTGTCCGGCAACACCAAGACACGTGTCCTCGGCGGCGACACCCAGTCGCTGGACTGGGACAAGCAGGGCGAGCTGACGACGGTCACGAATGCCGACGGAACGGTGACGTCGTACAAGTACGACGCATCCGGTGAGCGGATCCTCCGGGACACCCCCGACGAGAAGACGTTCTACCTGCCGGGCATGGAGCTCCACCTGGCCAAGTCCACCTCCGCGGTGACGGCGACCCGCTACTACTCCTTCGGCGGCACGACGGTCGCGATGCGGGAGGCGGACGGCGTCCACTTCCTGGCGTCGGACCATCAGGGCACGGCGGAACTGGCGGTCGACGCGAAGACGGGCGAGACGACACGACGCCGCACGGGCCCCTTCGGCAACGCGCGGGACGAGTCCACGTCGTCGTCCGGCTGGGTGAACGACAAGGGCTTCGTGGGCGGAACGATCCAGGAGTCGACGGGTCTGACGACACTGGGCGCGCGCGAGTACGACTCGGACACAGGCCGCTTCATCTCGGCGGACCCGATCATCGACTACACCGACCCGCAACAGATGAACGGCTACGCCTACAGCAACAACAGTCCGGTCACCTTCTCCGATCCGAGCGGGCTCAAATTCTGCTCTGACGACCATTGCGGCCCTGGCGCCGACTACACCGTCAACGGGGTCTACTACTCCATCCCCGGCCACAACGACGGCTGCGGCGGGTGCTCGGGAGCCAACGACCCCTCCGCCAACGCCCCCGCCCACACCTATCGGATCAGCTCCACGCCCCCTGCGGCGCGCCAGGCCATCGCGGCGAAGGCGGGAGAGGACGCGGCCAAACAGCGCGCGATCGCCGTCGCCAAGGAACTAGGCGAGATCATCGCCGACGAGTTGGGCATCACGGACGCGCTGGACTGCTTCACCACCGGGTCACTCGGGGCTTGCGGCGCCACTGCGGTCAACGTCATCACGTCGCTCATCAGTGGCGGCCCGCTTGGCCGACTGGTGTCGAAGTACTGGTACCGGGTGAATAAGGGCTACGCCCTGATCAAACGGATCGGAGGCTTGGCCGAAGACCTCTGGGACAGCTTCCAAGGGTGGCGGAAGAGCAAGAAGGCCGTGGAAGCGCTCGGGCAGTGCAACAGCTTCACGCCGGGTACCCGAGTGCTGATGGCCGACGGCTCGACCAAGAGGATCGAGGACGTCGACATAGGGGACGAGGTCCTCGCCACCGATCCGGAGACCGGCGAGACCAAGACTGAGAAGGTCACTGCCGAAATAAAGGGCACAGGGCTCAAGCACCTCGTCAAGGTCGCCGTTGACATCGACGGCAAGAAGGGCGCCAGGACGGCGTCGGTCACCGCGACCGACGGGCATCCGTTCTGGGTACCGGAACTCGATGCATGGATTCAGGCCACCGATCTTGAGTCGGGCGAATGGCTGAGCACCAGCGCGGGAACGCGGGTCCAGATCAGTGCGGTCAAGCGCTGGTCGACATCGACGGCCACCGTTCACAATCTGACCGTCAGTGACGTGCACACGTACTATGTGCTGGCGGGGGAGACGCCGGTCCTCGTTCACAATTCCAACTGCTCCAGTAATGCCAAGATTCTTGGTGAGAATCTGGAGGCATCCGGGGTTACCCGGCCTGCGGATACTGCCGCGCATCACATCGTGGCCAGTACCTCTCCGAAGGCCGCAGCGGCACGGCAGCAACTCGCCAAGTTCGGAATTGATATCAACGATGCAGGCAACGGTGTGTTCTTGCCGCGAGGATCGGCGTCGGCTAACCCGACAGGTGCATCAGTTCATTCGCGAATTCACACGAATGACTACTATGCCTACGTCAATGACTTGATCGGCGGTGCGAGAAACGCCAATGAAGCCCGAGACGTGCTGGGCCACCTACGAAGGCAGCTGCAGGGCGGGCACTGGCCGTAACTGAGTGCGTAGTCTTGCCGTGGTGCGGCAGCGCCTCTGTGGCCGCACCACGGCAAGGCGGTAGGGATCTTGAAGCGAGCGAGGGAGACAAGGGATGAGGCGACCGATCGACTCTGCGCTAAGCGTGGTGCAAGGCATCGTTGAACAGCTGGGATCGAGTCGAGAGGTTCCAACTGCCGAGGAAGTTGTGGCGACTGTCCGCAGCTTCGAGCGAATTGGGTTCGACGTCCCGACCGGCGCTGACTCCGATGGATTCCTCTTTCAGTATGGCGAAGTAAACTGGTTTTCTGAACCCACCTTCACGGTGGGCTTCGTGCGTCAAATGGAACTCGTTGACGCCGAAGGGGAGCACGAAGGGTACTCGCAGGTTCAGCTTGAATATAGATATCGAGTCGATGCTGACCTGCGGTCGCTTGAAATCCGCAACTCCTGGTGGTTCCGTGAGAGTGGGACGCCGTTCGATGAATGGCTCGAATCGGTGAAACGGGATCCCGTTTGGAGTGTCGTTCGAGAGAAGATTCCTGTGGAATTCGATGTCTCGCAGGAGTTGGCCTGAATTTGACCGTTCGGGTGCATGGCTGCGCTCGCAAGTAGAATTCTGCGGCTGAATTCTGGATCGCCTGACGCGGCAAACCGATGGGCCCCTTCCGGATTTCCGGAAGGGGCCCATCGGGTGTTTGACGGCAGTAGCTGACGGCAACGTCAGCGGACGGTGGCACCGCAGAGGGTGGGTCGTCGCCGTCGTCGCGTGTCGGCTCGTGGCCAGCAGGGCCGTCGAGGACGGCGCTGAGGGTGTCGATGGCGTCTCGCTGGAGGCGGAGCCGGACGTGGGCGTAGACGGTGGCGGTGACGCCGATGTGGGCGTCGCCGAGGAGTTTCTTGATGACGACGAGTTCGACGCCCTGTTCCAGGAGGAGGGTGGCGGTGGAGTGGCGGAGGTCGTGGAAGCGGATGCGGCGGAGGCCGACCTTGCGGAGAAGCGTGATGAAGGTACGGGTGAGGTTGGTTGGGTCGATCGGCCTGCCCTGCGGCGTGGTGAAAACGTGCCCGCTCTCCTGCCATTCGTCGCCAGCTCCGTCCCGCTCCGCCTGCTGTTGTTCGCGGTGAAGCTTCAGAGAATGGAGGCAACTGGCGGGGAGGGCGATGCGGCGTTCGGAGGCCCGGGTCTTGGTGGGCAGAGTGTTGAGCCCGCCTGCGTTGGTGCGTTGGAGGGTGCGGCGGATGGCGGCAGTACCAGCGTCGAGGTCGATGTCTTCCCAGTAGAGGCCGAGGAGATCGACATCCTCGTCTACGCGGCAGTCTTCCTCCACGAGGCGTACCCGCGGCTGAACGAACTCCTCACCGAACGCGCCGCCGAAGGCTGCACCGTCCGCATCGCGATCGGGGACCCCGACAGCGACACCGTCCAAGCCCGCGGCCAGGAAGAGCGGTTCGGCCACGGCATCGAATCCCGCTGCCGCCTCGCCCTCATGCACTACAAGCCGCTCGCCGACACCCCCGGCATCGAAGTCCGCACCCACGCAACCACGCTCTACAACTCCCTCTACCGCGCCGACGACCAGCAACTCGTCAACGCACACGTCTGGGGCGTCAACGCCTACGCCGCCCCCGTGTGGCACCTTCGCCGACACGAGACGGGCGGCTTGTTCGACACCTACGCCGACAGCTTCGACGCCGTGTGGGCGACGGCAACCCCCGTACGAGAGGAAGGCTGGCCGTGGCTCGCACCGAGTACTACGACGACCCGAACGCGCCCAAGCCGAACAGCATGGTCGTCGCCGCGTCCGCCGTCGTCACCGACGATCACGGGCGCATCCTCCTCCAGCGCCGCCGCGACAACGACCTATGGGCCCTGCCCGGAGGCGGTATGGACCTCACCGACTCCCTGCCAGGCACGGCCGTCCGCGAGGTCAAGGAAGAGACCGGCCTTGACGTAGAGATCACCGGCCTGGTCGGCACCTACACCGACCCGAAACACATCATCGCCTACACCGACGGCGAGGTCCGCCGCCAGTTCAACGTCTGCTTCACCGCCCGCATCACCGGCGGCCGGCTGGAGATCTCTGACGAGTCCACCGAACTCCGGTTCTTGCCGCCAGAAGAGATCGAGCAGTTGCCGATGCACCACACCCAACGACTCAGGCTCCAGCACTTCCTGGAACAACGTGAAAGGCCCTACCTGGGCTGAACCGGCTGACGGCAGTAGCGACGGCAACACCCACGGATTTTGCCGTGCCGAGTAGCCGAGGGGAATCTCACCCCTCGGCTCTCACAGATCCGTGCGTAACAGTCTCCCGTTACACGGCTCTTGTCGCTCTGATCACCAGCCCGAGGCGGCTCTTGCGGTGTGACGCCAGTGCGCGAACATCCGCGGGTATCGCTGGGCAATCTCCCGCAGCTTCGCGAGGGCCTTCCGTTTCGCCGCGAGCCGTTTGTACTTCTGGCGGATCCAGCGCACCAGGTAGGCGTTGATGCGCTGAAGGAGGGGATCAAGTTCCATCGGGCGGAACCGCCCGAAGTAGTTGATCCAGCCTGCCACGACCGGATTGATGCGTCGGGCGAGCTCGGGGAAGGACAGGTCCGAGCGTGTGTGCAGGTGCCAGGAGCGGACCTGCGCGCTCATCTTCTTCAGGGCGTCCTTGCTGACCGCCGGGTCGAACGACAGGAAGAGTCTGCCGTGCTTGTCCCGGTTCTTACGGGCGCGGAAGGTGTATCCGAGGAACGTGAACGCCGTGTGCTCGTAGGCCCCTTGGCGTCTGCCGTCCTTGCAGTACACGATCCGGGTTTTGGCCGGGTGCAGTTGCAGTCCGACCTCCTCCATCCTGTCCGTGAGCGCGGCCAGCACATGCCGGGCCTGCCGCTCGGAGACGCAGTGGATCACCGCGTCGTCCGCATACCGCTCGAACGTGACCGTCGGGAACTCCCGCTCCAGCCACAGGTCGAACGCGTAGTGCATGAACAAGTTCGCCAAAACAGGAGAAACCGGGGCGCCTTGCGGCGTCCCTCTCTCCCGGCTCAGCAGGCTGCCGTCGGGCAGTCGAAGCGGGGCGGCGAGCCACCGCTTGACATACAAAATCACCCATTCGGCGTCGGTGTGAGCCTCCACCGCCTTGACGAGCAGGCCCCAGGGCACACTGTCGAAGAACTTCTGGACATCGAGATCGATCACCCAGTCCTTCTTCCAACAGCGTTCCCTGCACCGCTCGACCGCGTCCAGCGCAGACCGTCCGGGCCGGTATCCGAAGGAATCAGGGTGGAATGCAGGATCCACCCTCCGCATCAGATGCCGGGCCACCACAGTTTGCGCTACGCGGTCGGCAACAGACGGAATCCCCAGGATTCTCGCGCCGCCTCCATGAGGCTTGGGAATCTCCACCATGCGCACCGGCGGCGGAAAGTACGAGCCCGACGACATCCGATTCCAGACCTTATACAGATTATTCTTCAGGTCCTTCTCGAAGTCGGCGATGCTCTCCCCATCCACCCCGGGTGCACCCTTATTCGCCCTGACGTCCTCCCACGCCTCCTTCACTTCCCACTTCGAAATCTCAAACGACTTGACCTGTGACTTCAACTGGTCCATCGAACTCCTCCCGGAGAACATCCGGTTGATGCGATCAACTCAGTCACGAGCGACCCGGCCCCTTCGCTCCACCCCCGTTACAGGGGCTTCCTCACTACTACGAGCCGGTCCGCCAGCGCGTCCCGCTTCGGTACTCGATCCCTTGCGGTGACTGCCGCTTGGGACACTCCCTCTCGCCCGCCACGAGGGACGGGCAGTATCGAGACGCGCCTTCTCCTGTTCCGTGCGGGAGCCGCAGACCGGACTCACATCGCCTACATGCCGGACACCACCTGGCCAGTAGACGGGTATCCGCCAGGCTCATCCCGGAGTTGGTTGCACACCCCGGTTTCGATGTCATCTAAGTCATTACGACACGTCCGCAGCGATTCGCTTGCGCTTGTCTTTCCGATCCCCACCTGACGCCTCTTACGACACCTTTCCCTCATCGCTCACCACGACAGTATTCAACTGCCGCAGCATGAGGCGGTTTGAAGCCTCCCCCCGCAGGGCGGCTCCGAAGGGCCCTAAATTCCTTCATCTCCCGCACAGCATCGCAGAATTGACTCCACCTACATAAAGCAATTCCTCGCGTTCAGGACACAAACAACCACGGACACCAGCGGAACCCGAAACCTGCGCTGACCAGCGAAGGAGCAGGTGAAAGGGTGCCGCGCAGCACACGTACTATGTGCTGGCGGGAGCGACACCGGTCCTGGTTCACAATGCAACGCCAGGCCAGAAGTGCGACCTGACGCTGGGTGCGGGTCCGAATGCCCGCGAGGGAGTAGGCCTGGAGAACGGTGACATTGAAGCCGATGGCGTTCGAGATCTGATCAATGAATCCGGAAATGCGCACGGCTGTCACACTTGCGATGCCACGACGCCCGGCACGAAGTATGGAGACTGGATTCCAGATCACCAGCCGCCGTCTAGCCTCGTCGCTCCCGGGTCTCCCCAGACGGCGTATCCGCACTGCTGGCCCTGCGCCAGAAGACAGGCTGGGGTCGTCTCACAACTGTCACAGGCAAGGAGCAAGAAGGAATGGTAGCTAGTAGCCCCTTGGTTGCATTCCTCGCAAAGATCGAGCACGGATGCCTGATCTTGCGGGATGCAGGAAGTGACGATGACGTCAGCGACTGGGATCCGACGTCTAGCAGCTGGTATCGAGAGGGTAGTTCCCTCATCTTCAACGTTCAGGCCGGTGTCGATGGTCCGATCGAATGCGAGGTGTGGAAGTCAGCTCCCCCTACGGCGCTTCCTGCGAGACTGTTCGAGGCGTCGCTGCCATGTTCGTCCGGATGGCTCGTATTGCACGATGCGAACGATTATGTCCGAATGCAATTTTTGGGGTTCCGTGACTCCGTGATCTGCTCGGTAATGGTGGATGATCCGCAATTTCCGTCAAAAGTTCAGATCTTGCTGAGCGCAGAAGGTAAGTAGCTTCTTGGCGCCTACAGGAACGGGCGAGGTCCTATTCGGGGATCTCGCCCGTTTCCCGAATGCGGCGTGAGGGCGTCGATCCACTGGGGGATGTCGACCTTCCCGCGTCATTCCGTACTGCAAAATTGAAGCCCCGTCAGGTGCGTCCTGGCGGGGCTTCTGCATGGGGTGAAGGCAGTGGTTGACGGCAACGTCAGCGGACGGTGGCTGCGCACAGCGGCGGGTCATCGCCGTCGTCGCGGGTCGACTCGTCGTCGGCAGGCCCGTCCAGGGCGGCGCTGAGGGTGTCGATGGCGTCGCGCTGGAGGCGGAGTCGGACGTGGGCGGAGACGGTGACCGTGACACCGATATGGGCGTGGCCGAGGAGTTCCTTGATCACGACCAACTCGACGCCCTCCCCCAAGAGGTCTGCGTCCTTGGCCGGTGAGGCTTAGGAGGGTGCGGCGGACGGCCAGGCGGCGTGCTGTGGGGGCGCTGCGTGGTGCCATGCCCTCGCTCCGTTCGTACGCCTGGGCTGCCGGGCGGGTGGCTGCGGCGTGAGGGGGGTCGAGTCGCAGGCGGTCGATGCGGGGCGACGCTATCGTGGAGCGAGCGACACGCTCTGTAATCAACGGAGGGTCGCGGTGCCCACCATGACCGAGCGACCTGCACCCCTAGACACTCCTCCGGCCGGAGCCTTCGAAGACATGCTCCGGATCGTCAAGGAACTGGACACACCTGACGGCTACAAGGCCGAGCTGATCCGGGGGAAGATCGTCGTGTCGCAGTGGTCGAAGCTGCGCTACCTGCGTCCGATGCGCAGGCTGCGCGCGCAGGTGGAGGCCCACGCCCCTGACGGGCACGTCACAGAGACCTCGCCGTCCCTCTTCGTGTTTCCTCCCTCCGAGCGCGGATCCGGCCCCGATCTCTTCGTCGCCGACGAATCAGCGTTCGACGCCGAAGGCCGCCACGCCGACGGTGCCGCCCTCTCCCTCGTCGCCGAGCTGACCTCGGACTCCACCAAGGACGCGGACTGGCTCGACAAGCTGGACACGTACGGGCGGATCGTGCCGGTGTACCTCGTGCTCGACATGCAGGTGCAGGAGGTGTCCGTCTTCTGGGACCCGTCTCCCAAGGGATACCGATCGCGGACCAACGTCCCGTTCGGGCGGCCCGTGCAGGTTCCCGCTCCCTTCGACTTCGAGCTGGACACCTCGGGATTCATTCGCCCCGCATCTGAAACCGGGCCCGAAGCCGATTCCGGTCACGTCCCCGACTGAGGTTCGTCCTCTCTCGCATCAGCCCCTTCGCTGACATCGGAAAGTCGAGGTCGGCGGGGCGAAGAGGCGGGCACTGTGCGGGAGTTCATCGGCGGAATTCGACGAGCCGCCCGCGCACCACGCCGGTTGTGGCTCGCATCACGCCACGCGTGGGCATCCCTCCACACAGGACGGGCACAGCTACCGGGCGCCCCCTGGACAAAATAGAAGGTTAGGCTAACCTAATCCTGATTCCGCCACTCATCGTTGGCGCGCTCCCAGTTGCCCCCGTACGCACGAAAGCAGACCCACCCATGTCGAACGCCAGAACCGCCAACCTCTCCCGTCGCGGCCTGCTCGCCACCGGCGGTGCGCTCGGCCTCGGTGCCTTCCTGGCCGCGTGCGGCGACAGCGACTCGGAGAGCGGCGGCTCGGACTCGACGACGCCCGCCAAGGCCTCCGGCCCCTGGTCCTTCAAGGACGACCGCGGCACCACCGTGAAGCTGGACGAGGTCCCGACGAAGATAGTCGCCTTCACCGGCGTGGCCGCCGCCCTCTTCGACTACGGCATCGACGTCAAGGGCGTGTTCGGCCCGACCACGACGAAGGACGGCAAGGCCGACGTCCAGGCCGGCGACATGGACGTCAGCGGGCTGACGGTCTTCGGCAACGTGTGGGACCAGTTCAGCATCGAGAAGTACGCGGCCTTCGCGCCCCAGGTGCTGATCACCACCACCTTCGACAGCGCCGGCACCCTCTGGTACGTGCCCGAGGCCTCGAAGGACAAGGTCGCCAAGCTGGCCCCGAGCGTCGCCGTCTCCGTCTACGACCGGCAGCTGACCAAGCCGCTCACGCGTATGTGGGAGCTGGCCGAGTCGCTCGGCGCGGACATGAAGGCGGCCAAGGTCACCGACGCCAAGAAGCGCTTCGAGGCGGCCTCGGAGCGACTGCGCAAGGCCGCCAAGGCCCGTCCCGAGGTCAAGGTGCTGGCGGGTTCCGCGGCGGACACCGTCTTCTACGTCTCCGGCACCAACCTCTCCGCGGACCTGGAGTACTTCAAGGCTCTCGGCGTGAACTTCGTGGAGCCCTCGGAGGCCGCCAAGAAGGCGACCGGCGGCTGGTACGAGAGCCTGAGCTGGGAGAACGTCGACAAGTACCCGGCCGACATCATCATGATGGACGACCGCTCCGCGACCATCCAGCCGGCCGACATCACCGAGGCCACCTGGAAGAAGCTGCCCGCGGTCAAGGCCGGCCAGGTCATCGGCCGCTCCCCCGAGCCGATCCTGTCGTACGACAAGTGCGTGCCGATGGTCGAGAACCTCGCGAAGGCCATCGAGGACGCGAAGAAGGTCGCCTAGGCGCTCCGCCGGGAGGGCCGAAGTTCCTCGCGCCCCTCGGTAGCGCCGCCCCGCCCCCTGACCATGACTCAGGAGCTCACATGACCACCGCCATAGCCGCCCCGTTCCGTTTCTTCTCGCTTCAGGTCGTACGGACGAGGCGGCTCGGTCCGTCTCTGGTCCGGGTGACCTTCGGCGGGGAGGATCTGCACGCCTTCTTCTCCGACGGGCGGGACCAGTCCCTGTCGCTGTTCCTCCCGCACCCGGGGCAGCCCGAGCCCCTCGTCCCGATCGAACTCGGTGACGGCTGGTGGCAGGGGTGGCGTGAACTCCCGGACGACGTACGCGCCGTGATGCGCTCGTACACGCTCCGGGCCCTGCGACGCGATCCCGACGAGATCGACATCGACTTCGTGCTGCACACTCCGGCAGGGCCGGCCTCCGCCTGGGCCGCGCGGGCCGCCGCCGGGGACCGGATCCTGCTGCTCGGGCCGGCGATCGCGGACAACCGGGCGATCCGTTTCCGGCCGCCCGTGGACACCGACCTGGTGGTCGTCTGGGGCGACGAGAGCGCCGTCCCGGCCGTCTGCGCCATCGTCGAGTCGCTGCCGGCCGGCACCCGCGCCCGGGTCTGGCTCGAGGTGCCGCACGCCGCCGATGTGCACGACCTGGTGACCGAGGCGGACGCCGAGATCACCTGGCTGGTGCGGGACACGGCCCGCGCCGAGGCGTCCCCCATGGCCCTCGGCGCCCTTCGCGACGCCCGACTCCCGCACGCCGAGCACCCGTACGTCTGGATCGCGGGCGAGTCCGGGTGTGTGAAGGAGCTGCGCCGGCACTTCGTGCGGGAGCGGGAGGTCGACCGGCGCAGGGTGACGTTCGTCGGCTACTGGCGCCAGGGCCTGTCGGAGGAGCAGCTGCGCGAGCGGGAGTGACCCGTCCACCGATGTGACGGCGCCGGGCTGGGTCCGAAGTGACCGCAGTCACGGCAGGGGTGAGGTTTCGTCAGCGTTACTTAGGTTAGGCTTACCTAAGTTGAAGCCGAGGCTCCGTCCTGTTCCCCGCCCCACGGACCGCCCCCACCGGAGGACCCGCAATGCGCTCGCACCTGCTCAACGACACGACCGCGGAGCACTACCGCCGCTCCGCGACCGAAGGCATAGAGCGGGTGGCGGCCAAACTCGCCACCACCTCCCGTCCGTTCACCGGCGTCACGGTCGACGCCCTCTCCCCCCGCATCGACGAGATCGACCTCGACCGGCCGCTGCACGACACCACCGCGGTGCTCGACGAACTGGAGGACGTCTACCTCCGGGACGCGATCTACTTCCACCACCCTCGCTACCTCGCCCACCTCAACTGCCCGGTCGTCATCCCCGCCGTGCTCGGCGAGGCGATCCTCTCCGCCGTCAACTCCTCCCTGGACACCTGGGACCAGTCGGCCGGCGGCACCCTCATCGAGCGCAAACTCATCGACTGGACGACCGGACGCATCGGGCTCGGGGAGAACGCCGACGGCGTGTTCACCTCCGGCGGCACCCAGTCCAACCTCCAGGCGCTGCTGCTCGCCCGGGAAGAGGCCAAGCCGGGAGGGGGACGGCGGGAAGCGGCGGACTCCTTCTCCGCACTGCGTATCTTCGCCTCCGAGGCCAGCCACTTCAGCGTGAGGAAGTCCGCGAAACTGCTGGGCCTGAGCCAGGACGCCGTCGTGCCGATCCCCGTCGGCAACGACAAGCGCATGCAGACCGTCGCGCTCGCCCACGAACTGGAGCGCTGCGAGCGGGACGGCCTCGTCCCCATGGCCGTCGTCGCCACCGCCGGCACCACTGACTTCGGCTCCATCGACCCGCTGCCGGAGATCGCCGAGCTGTGCGAGCAGTACGGCGTGTGGATGCACGTCGACGCCGCCTACGGCTGCGGACTGCTCGCCTCCGTGAAGCACCGGGACCGTATCGACGGCATCGAGCGCGCCGACTCGGTCACCGTCGACTACCACAAGTCCTTCTTCCAGCCGGTGAGTTCGTCGGCGGTCCTGGTCCGGGACGCGGCCACCCTGCGGCACGTCACCTATCACGCGGAGTACCTCAATCCGCGCCGCATGGTGCAGGAACGCATCCCCAACCAGGTGGACAAGTCCCTTCAGACCACCCGTCGCTTCGACGCGCTCAAGCTGTGGATGACCCTGCGGGTGATGGGCGCCGACGGCATCGGGCAGCTCTTCGACGAGGTCTGCGACCTGGCGGTGGAGGGCTGGAAACTGCTGGCCGCCGACCCGCGCTTCGACGTCGTGGTCGAACCGACCCTCTCCACCCTCGTCTTCCGCTACATCCCGGCCGCCGTCGCCGACCCCTCCGAGATCGACCGCGCGAACCTGTACGCCCGCAAGGCCCTGTTCGCCTCCGGCGACGCGGTGGTCGCGGGCACCAAGGTGGGCGCCCGCCACTACCTGAAGTTCACCCTGCTCAACCCCGAGACGACGGTCGACGACATGTCCGCCGTACTCGACCTGATCGCCGGCCACGCCGAGCAGTACCTGGGAGACTCCCTTGACCGCGCGTCCTGAAACCCCGACCAGAGCCCATGACTTCGTGGGGATCGGGCTCGGCCCGTTCAATCTCGGCCTGGCCTGCCTCACCGAGCCCATCGACGAACTCGACGGCGTCTTCCTGGAGTCGAAGCCCGACTTCGAGTGGCACGCCGGCATGTTCCTGGAGGGCGCCCACCTCCAGACCCCGTTCATGTCGGACCTGGTCACCCTCGCCGATCCGACGTCGCCGTACTCCTTCCTCAACTACCTGAAGGAGAAAGGCAGGCTGTACTCGTTCTACATCCGCGAGAACTTCTACCCGCTGCGGGTCGAGTACGACGACTACTGCCGCTGGGCCGCGAACAAACTGAGCAGCGTCCGCTTCGGCACGACGGTCACCGACGTGACGTACGACGAGGGCACCGAGCTGTACGCCGTGAGGACCACGGACGGTGACGTGTACCGCGCCCGCCACCTGGTCCTCGGCACCGGCACCCCGCCCTATGTCCCGGAGGCCTGCCAGGGCCTGGGCGGCGACTTCATCCACAACTCCCGCTATCTGGAGCACCGGGCGGAGCTCCAGCGCAAGGAGTCGATCACGCTGGTGGGCTCCGGACAGTCGGCCGCCGAGATCTACTACGACCTCCTCAGCGAGATCGACGTCCACGGCTACCGGCTGAACTGGGTCACCCGTTCGCCGCGCTTCTTCCCGCTGGAGTACACGAAACTCACGCTGGAGATGACCTCCCCGGAGTACGTCGACTACTTCCACGCGCTGCCGGAACAGACCCGCTACCGCCTCACGAGCGAGCAGAAGGGCCTGTTCAAGGGCATTGACGGTGACCTCATCAACGAGATCTTCGACCTGCTGTACCAGAAGAACCTCGGCGGCCCGGTGCCCACCCGTCTGCTCACCAACTCCGCGCTGAACAGCGCCCGGTACGAGAACGGCACGTACACCCTCTCCCTCCACCAGGAGGAGCAGGACAAGGACTACGAACTCAGCTCCCAGGGCCTGGTCCTGGCCACCGGCTACAAGTACGCCGAGCCCGAGTTCCTCAAGCCCGTCCGCGACCGGCTGCGCCACGACGCCCACGGCAACTACGACGTCGCCCGCAACTACGCCATCGACGTCACCGGCCGGGGCGTGTTCCTGCAGAACGCCGGCGTCCACACGCACAGCATCACCAGCCCCGACCTGGGCATGGGCGCGTACCGCAACAGCTACATCATCCGTGAGCTGCTCGGCGGCGAGTACTACCCGGTCGAGAAGTCCATAGCGTTCCAGGAGTTCGCCGTATGACCTTCACCTTCCGCCCCCTCGATCCCCTCAAGGACGCCGAGCTCCTGCATTCCTGGGTCACCCACCCCAAGGCGGCCTTCTGGATGATGCAGGACGCGAAACTGGTGGACGTCGAGCGGGCCTACATGGAGATCACGGCCGATGAGCACCAGCACGCGCTGCTCGGGCTCCAGGACGGCGAACCGGCCTTCCTGATGGAGTACTACGACCCCCGGCACCGCGAACTGGTCGGCCTGTACGAGCCGTTGCCCGGTGACGTCGGGATGCACTTCCTGACGCCGGCCACCGACCGGCCTGTGCACGGGTTCACCCGGTCGGTCATCACCGCCGTGCTGGCCCGCCTCTTCGAGGACCCGGCGACCGAGCGCGTCGTCGTCGAACCGGACGTGACCAACAAGGCCGTCCACGCCCTGAACGAAGCCGTCGGATTCGTGCCCGCGCGCGAGATCCAGAAGCCGGAGAAGAAGGCGTTGCTGAGCTTCTGCACCCGAGAACAGTTCCTTCTCGCGACGGGAGTGACCGCATGACCCTCGCCGACGCCGTGGCCCATCTCTCCCCCGAACGCTGGGAGAAGGCCAACCGCCTGCTCATCCGCAAGGCGCTGGCCGAGTTCGCACACGAACGGCTCATCACGCCGGAGGCCACCGCCGACGGCTGCTTCGAGGTCCGCGGCGACGACGGCCTGACCCGCTACCGCTTCACCGCCGCCCGCCACGCCCTCGACCACTGGCAGGTGGACGCCGGCTCCATCACGCGCACCCGGGACGGCGCCGAACTCCCCCTCGCGGCCCTGGACTTCTTCATCGAGCTGAAGCAGACGCTGAGCCTGAGCGACGAGATCCTCCCGGTCTACCTGGAGGAGATCTCCTCCACCCTCTCCGGCACCTGCTTCAAGCTCACCAAGCCGCAGATCCCGGTCGCCGAGCTGGTGAGCGGCGGCTTCCAGGCGATCGAGACGGGGATGACCGAGGGCCACCCCTGCTTCGTCGCCAACAACGGGCGGCTCGGCTTCGGGATCCACGAGTACCTGTCGTACGCCCCCGAGACCGCGAGCCCGGTCCGCCTGGTGTGGCTGGCCGCGCACCGCTCACGGGCGGCGTTCACGGCGGGGGTCGGGATCGAGTACGAGTCCTTCGTACGGGACGAGCTGGGCGAGCAGACCGTCGAGCGGTTCGACGGCGTCCTGCGCGACCGGGGCCTCGACCCGGCCGACTACCTCCTCATCCCCGTCCACCCCTGGCAGTGGTGGAACAAACTCACGGTCACCTTCGCCGCCGAGGTCGCCCGTGGCCATCTCGTCTGCCTGGGCGAGGGCGACGACGAGTACCTGGCCCAGCAGTCCATCCGGACCTTCTTCAACAGCTCGCACCCCGAGAAGCACTATGTGAAGACGGCCCTGTCCGTCCTCAACATGGGCTTCATGCGCGGGCTGTCGGCCGCCTATATGGAGGCCACCCCGGCGATCAACGACTGGCTGGCCCAACTCATCGACAACGACCCGGTGTTGAAGGACACCGGCCTGTCGGTCATCCGGGAGCGGGCGGCCGTGGGCTACCGGCACCTGGAGTACGAGGCGGCGACCGACCGCTACTCGCCGTACCGCAAGATGCTCGCCGCGCTGTGGCGGGAGAGCCCGGTCCCCTCCCTCCAGGACGGCGAGTCCCTCGCCACCATGGCCTCCCTCGTCCATGTGGACCACGAGGGCGCGTCCTTCGCGGGCGCGCTGATCGAGCGGTCCGGACTCGCGCCGACGCAGTGGCTGCGCCGCTATCTGCGGGCCTACTACACCCCGCTGCTGCACAGCTTCTACGCCTATGACCTGGTCTACATGCCGCACGGCGAGAACGTCATCCTGGTCCTGAAGGACGGCGTGGTCCAGCGCGCGATCTACAAGGACATCGCCGAGGAGATCGCGGTCATGGACCCGGACGCGGTACTGCCGCCGACGGTCGAGCGACTGCGCGTCGAGGTCCCGGAGGACAAGAAACTCCTGTCGATCTTCACGGACGTCTTCGACTGCTTCTTCCGCTTCCTCGCGGCGAACCTCGCCACCGAGGGAATCCTGGAGGAGGAGGACTTCTGGCGGACGGTCGCCGAGGTGACCCGCGAGTACCAGCGCTCGGTGCCCGAACTCGCCGACAAGTTCGCGCGGTACGACATGTTCGCCCCCGAGTTCGCGCTGTCCTGCCTCAACCGGCTCCAGCTGCGCAACAACAAGCAGATGGTGGACCTGGCGGATCCGTCGGGCGCGCTCCAGCTGGTCGGCAACCTGGAGAACCCACTCGCCGGGCTGTGACAAGGCCCCACAGACGGGCGGGCCCCCCGGAGTACGGTCCTTCGGGGGTGCCCGCCTCTTTCGCGGTGGAACAATCCCCGTCATGGCGGAAATCATCCAGAAGGACGGCACGTGGGTCTTCGACGGCGACGCCCTGCGGCTGACTCCGGGACGGGACAAGAACGTCAGCCTCCTCCGCAAGACGCTGGGTGAACTCGTCGTCCCGCTGCGCGCGTTGGCGGGCGTCTCCTTCGAACAGGGGAAGAAGACCGGCCGGTTGCGGCTGCGGCTGCGGGACGGCTCCGATCCGCTGCTGCTGGCGACCGGCGGCCGGCTCGGCGAACCGCACGACCCGTACCAGCTGATCGTCGAGTCCGACCGCTACGGCGTCGCCGAGTACGTCGTCGACGAGGTGCGGGGCGCGCTGCTCCTCGACCAGGTGCCGGCCGACCCGGTGGACCGGTATCTGCTGCCGGGTCCGGCCGTCCCGATCTCCGTGTCCGCCGGGGACGGCACCGCGAGCTTCGACGGCGAGCAGGTCCGCCTGGAGTGGAACTGGAAGACGGAGGACGCCAAGGCCGCCGCCGGCCCCCGCGTCCTCGCGGTCACCGACCTGGCCGCCGTGGAGTGGCATCCGGCGGCCGGCCTGGAGAACGGCTGCCTCCGCTTCACCGTGCGGAACGCCCCCACCAAGGCGCCGCCGAAGTACGACCCGAACGCCGTGGAGCTGTGGAACTTCCGCAAGGACCCGCTGATGGCGCTGGTCGCGGCGGCCGTCCAGGCCCGGCTGCCGCATCCGGCGACCCGCGAGGAGGACGTACGGCCGCCGCGGTCCACGGCACTCGCCGCGCCCGCCGTCGAGAACGACCAGGACGCGGTGCTGCGGCGGCTGCGCGAGCTCGGTGAGCTGCGTCGCGCGGGCGTGCTGACGGACGAGGAGTTCGTGACGGCGAAGCAGGCGATCCTCAGGCGAATGTAGCCATCCGGGGTCGAGGAGCGCCTGCCGTGTGTGGTGCCCCGACTTCCGGGCACACCGGCCGTGCGTACGGCGCTACTTGGCCGTGCGCGCCACCGTGAAGTGGTCGACCTGCTCGCCGTTCTCGGCGATGCCCCGTACCTTCAGCGTGGCCGTGCGGCCCTTGGCGGCCGGGGTGACGTCCACGCGCAGGAAGGAGTAGTCGAGGTAGCGCACCCGGGACCAGGCCACGGTCTCGTTCTGCTTGCCGCCCTTGACGTTGATGAACGAGGACACGGACTCGACCTCGTTCTCGTGGCCCTCGTAGGACAGCGGGGCGGTGAACGAGTAGAGGCTGCGGCCCGCCGCACCCGCCGTCACGTACACCACGCCGTCGGTCTCGGTGTACGCCGTGCCGCCGATCGGGAGCTTCTTGGTGACCGCGCCCGCCTTGATGACGTCCGTGCGCTCGTACTGGTGGTTGTGGCCGTTGATCACCAGGTCGACGGTGTACTTCTCGAACAGCGGCACCCACTCCTGGCGCACACCTCCCTCCGAGGCGTGCGATGTGGAGGTGCAGTAGGCGCAGTGGTGGAAGAAGACGACGACGAAGTCGATGTCCTCGGAGGCGCGGTACTTCTTGAGCTGCGCCTCCAGCCACTTGGTCTGGGTGCCGCCCGAGATGCCGAGGTTGGCCGGGATCTCGAAGGAGATGTCGTTGGCGTCGAGCGAGATGATCGCGGTGTCGCCGTAGACGAAGGTGTAGACGCCCGGGAGGTTCTTGGCGTCGGGGCCGTTGTCCGGGAGGGTCCAGCGGGCCTCCTCGCCGCCGTAGCCGTTGGGCGAGTACCAGGCCTCCATGTCGTGGTTGCCGTAGGCCGGCATCCACGGCACGGACTTGGCGACCGACTCGGTCTGGGCGAGGAACTGGTCCCAGATCCGCGAGTCGAACCCGGTGTCGGAGGCCTGGCCGGAGCCGGACGGGTCGGCGTAGGCGATGTCGCCGGCGTGCAGGTGGAAGGCGGGGTTCTGGCCAAGCAGCAGGCTGTTGTTGGCGAGTCCGTGATAGCTGACGCCCTCGTCGCCGAACGCGGTGAAGGTGAACGGCTCCTGGTGGGCGGGGGCGGTGGTGAAGGTGCCGAGGGTGCCCAGCAGGTGCGGCTCGGCCGGGTCGAAGCCCTGGTGGCCGGCGCCGTAGTAGTAGGTCCTGCCGGGCTTGAGGTGGGTCAGCTTGGCGTGCACGTAGTACTGGGTGTGGTTGGCGCTGGCACCGACACCGGCCGGGGTGTACAGGGTGCGCACCTCGGCCTCGATCTTGCGGGAGAGGTCCCAGGGCTGGGCGCCGATCCGGATGAAGGGCTTCTTGACGGCGACCGGGACCTGCCAGGAGACGGTGATCTCGGTGCGCGGGTCGCCGCCGAAGGCGAGGTGGCGGCCGAAGGGGGCGACCAGGGCGCCGTCGACGGTCGCGGCGGCCGTGGCGTCGGCCCGGGCCGGAGCGACGGCCTGTGCGGTGGCGCCCGGTACGAACGCACCACCCGCGACGGCGCCCAGCGTGACGGCGCCGCCTCTGATCATCGTGCGTCGGGAGAATCTGTTGCGCAGGTACTCGTGCTGCTCGGCCATGCTCATGCGCTCGGCGAGCTGCTCGGGTACGCCCATGCGAGGAGTGTCCATGGCGTCTGAAACTCGTCCCCTCAGGCGACAGGTCGCAAGACGCCGGATGGACGATTCACGAACAGGTCCTCATGACAGATTCAACGTTCACCCAAAGAATCCCAACAGACACCTGCCCGAAATCGGGCAGGATTCTTGCGAAACGGTCGCCGGTACCTCAGGATCTAGCGAGTGCACGACGAACTCGTTGATCATCTGGCGCGGTCCACGCCCCTCAACCGGGGCGAGGCACTGCGCGTGATCCTGGACGTGCTCGCCTATTTCGACGAGACGACCGAGGACTACGTCCGTCGCCGCCACCGCGAGTTGCAGGCCCAGGGCCTGGTGAACGCGGAGATCTTCGAACGGATCGAGGCGGATCTCAAATACCGCGCGGTGGCACCGCCGGAGCTCACGCTCAGGCAGCTGCGCCGCATCGTCTATGGCTGAGGGACACACTTGTATGTGCGGAATCGTGGGATACATCGGGAAGCGCGACGTGGCTCCGCTGCTGCTTGAGGGCCTGCAACGCCTGGAGTACCGCGGCTACGACTCGGCGGGCATCGTCGTCACCTCCCCGAAGACCTCCGGCTTGAAGATGGTCAAGGCCAAGGGCCGGGTCCGGGACCTGGAGGCCAAGGTCCCGGCGCGCTTCAAGGGCACGACCGGCATCGCGCACACCCGCTGGGCCACCCACGGCGCCCCCTCCGACGTGAACGCCCACCCCCACCTGGACGCCGAGGGCAAGGTCGCCGTCGTCCACAACGGCATCATCGACAACGCCGGCGAACTGCGCCGCAAGCTGGAGGCGGACGGCGTCGAGTTCCTCTCCGAGACCGACACGGAGGTCCTGGTCCACCTCATCGCCCGCGCCCAGGGCGAGAAGCTGGAGGACAAGGTCCGCGAGACCATCCGGATCATCGAGGGGACGTACGGCATCGCCGTGCTGCACGCCGACTACCCGGACCGGATCGTGGTGGCCCGCAACGGCTCCCCGGTCGTCCTCGGCATCGGCGAGAAGGAGATGTTCGTCGCCTCGGACATCGCCGCCCTGGTCGCCCACACCCGCCAGATCGTGACGCTGGACGACGGCGAGATGGCCACCCTCAAGGCGGACGACTTCCGCACCTACACCACCGAGGGCACCCGGACCACCGCCGAGCCGACCACCGTGGAGTGGGAGGCCGCCTCCTACGACATGGGCGGCCACGACACCTACATGCACAAGGAGATCCACGAGCAGGCCGACGCCGTGGACCGCGTGCTGCGCGGGCGCATCGACGACCGCTTCTCCACCGTGCGCCTCGGCGGCCTGAACCTGGACGCCCGCGAGGCGCGCCAGATCCGCCGCGTGAAGATCCTGGGCTGCGGCACCTCGTACCACGCGGGCATGATCGGCGCCCAGATGATCGAGGAGCTGGCCCGCATCCCCGCCGACGCCGAGCCGGCGTCCGAGTTCCGCTATCGCAACGCGGTCGTCGACCCCGACACGCTGTACGTGGCCGTCTCCCAGTCCGGTGAGACGTACGACGTGCTGGCGGCCGTCCAGGAGCTGAAGCGCAAGGGCGCTCGGGTGCTGGGTGTCGTCAACGTGGTCGGCTCGGCGATCGCCCGCGAGGCGGACGGCGGCATCTACGTCCACGCCGGCCCCGAGGTCTGCGTGGTGTCGACGAAGTGCTTCACGAACACCACCGTCGCCTTCGCCCTGCTCGCCCTGCACCTGGGCCGCACCCGCGACCTCTCCGTCCGGGACGGCAAGCGGATCATCGAGGGGCTGCGGAAGCTGCCCGGGCAGATCACCGAGATCCTGGAGCAGGAGGACGAGATCAAGAAGCTGGCCGAGGAGTACGCCGAGGCCCGCTCGATGCTCTTCATCGGCCGCGTCCGGGGCTACCCGGTGGCCCGTGAGGCCTCCCTGAAGCTCAAGGAGGTCTCGTACATCCACGCCGAGGCCTACCCGGCCTCCGAGCTCAAGCACGGCCCGCTGGCCCTCATCGAGCCCGCCCTGCCGACGGTCGCGATCGTCCCGGACGACGATCTGCTGGAGAAGAACCGAGCCGCCCTGGAGGAGATCAAGGCCCGCAGCGGCCGGATCCTCGCGGTGGCCCACGAGTGCCAGGAGAAGGCCGACCAGACCATCGTGGTCCCGAAGAACGAGGCCGAACTGGACCCGATCCTGATGGGCATCCCGCTCCAACTCCTCGCCTATCACACGGCGTTGTCCCTGGGCAGGGACATCGACAAGCCGAGGAACCTCGCGAAGTCGGTGACGGTGGAGTAGCAGCGCGCCCCTGGCAGCGCGCCCCTTCGAGCAGACGGGACGGACCCCCGCGTGACGCCACAGTCACGGGGGGTCCGTTCTGAACGCCGGGGGCCGGCCGCTCAACCCCCGGCCGGCGCGGCTAGCCCGGGACCGTCACTCCCCGGCGGGCCGCGCGTCGCGGGAGGGCGGTCGGCCACTGGGCCAGCGCCGCCGTCGCGGCGTACCAGGCCACCGCGCCCGCCGCCACGGCGAACCAGCCGCCGGCCCTGGCGAGAGAGCCGTTCCCGGCGAAGTCGGCGATGGCCAACAGGACCAGGGACACGAGGAACAAGCGCGGGCGGTTACGGGATGACCATGACGGGCCGCTTCGCCCGCTTGGCGAGCCGCCCCGCGACGGACCCGAAGATGCGTCCGACGATGCCGTGGGTGGAGCCGACGACGATCGCGTCCGCCTCGTACTCCCGACCCACCTCTTCGAGCTCGTGGCAGATGTCGCCGCCGCGCTCGACAAGGATCCAGGGCACCTCGGCGAGGTACTCGGCGCAGGCGAGCTCGAGCCCGAGGACCTCGGTGCGGTGGTCCGGTACGTCGACGAAGACGGGGGGCTCGCAGCCCGCCCACACGGTGGTGGGCAGCCGGTTGGCGACGTGGACGATGATCAGGCCCGACCCGGAGCGATGGGCCATGCCGATGGCGTACGCGAGGGCGCGCTCGCTGGAGGTGGAGCCGTCGAAGCCCACGACGACGCCGTGCCTGAAGGCTGGGTCGCAGGAGTGACGTGGCTCTTCCGCCGCCTGGGGCTCGGCCGCCGTGTGATCGGCGACAGGCCGCTTGCGGTCCGCGGGTTCGAAGAATTCGTGACCGGCCATGGCTGTCTCGGCGTTGTGATCCTTTTATGGGTGGGACATCAGTGTGCGGGAGCTGTGTCCGGGAATCATCTTCCCAACCTCGTACCCTCAAGGATACGGCGGCACGCCTCCTTAGCCCAGATCCCGCCCACTCCCCCCGCTCTCGGCTTCGCCCGAGCGGGAGCACCCCCCTCGTGGGGGTTCCAGGGAGCATGCACGAGGGGGTGCCCGTAACGCAATGGTTGCTGCGTTGTACAGGCGGTTCGCACAGGATTCACCTAACGGCGTTCCATATCCCACGCACAGTGACCGATCGGTCGAACACGCGTTGAACCCCGAGAGCCACGCCCCAGGGAGCACGCATGTCCGGTCCCAGACCCCGTTCCAAGGCCCCCCGCGCGACCTCACCCGGCCAGGACTCCGCCACGGCCGTCGTCCGCTGGGCGGCCTTCAGCTGTGTCCTGGTCCCCGTCGTCCTCCTCTGGTACGGCAGCTCGCCGGCCGGGGCCGCCGGCACCGCCCTGGGTCTGGCCGCGGTGACCGCGGTGTGCCGTATCCTCCTGCGCCAGTCGGAGCGCGGCGCGGCCCGCCTGCGCGCCGAGGAGCGGGCTCCCCGCCGCGTCACCCACCACGGCCGCCCGCACAGCGGTCAGCACCGGGCCGGGGCGGGAGCTCGTAGAGGCGGACGTCACAGTGGGGGGAATACACCGGTCGGCTGACCGGTTTCCGCGCACGCGCCCGACTCTTTTCAGCCAACTTCTGACCCCCGCACACCCCTTGGCCGAACCACCCCCCAACCCCCGTTCCACCTGCACGGAAAGGGGCTTTGGGGGTCTTCCCACCCTACGTGGATTGGCCACTGCGACAAGGCGCACTTCCCTGCACGCCCCACGAGTGCAACGCTTCGTGATCGAATGCTTCACGCCAAGTTGCCAAGTCGACAATGTGCCGCCTGACCAACTGGTCACGTCGGCGCCACGGGACACAGTAGATTCGATCTTGACTGTCTTACGGCGGGGGACTCGTGCAGGACCGAGGGGAAACGTGCAGGAGCGACACAACCGAGGAGCCGCGACCACCGAGGGGGGCTTAGCAGTATGAGCCACGACTCCACTGCCGCGCCGGAAGCCGCGGCCCGGAAACT
>Ga0307514_10001879_pt1 | contig 23175 bp, 29 predicted proteins | sample 16_EM_MG_FD_203088 | JGI IMG/M metagenome (GOLD analysis project Ga0307514, IMG submission 203088) | Populus trichocarpa ectomycorrhiza microbial communities from riparian zone in the Pacific Northwest, United States - 16_EM | ecosystem: Host-associated > Plants > Roots > Unclassified | place...
GCGTTGTCGCTCGCCACATTCTGAACCAGAGTCAACTAATTATATTACAGGATGCCGAGGATGCATTGAATGCTTTCAATGGAAAGAGTTTCATGGGCACCAAGTTTGTGCCTTCCTGTCTTGCCGCCGTAGAAAGGAACTGACACCCTAACTTCAGCATCGTTGTCGAGTTCGCCAAGGAAAGCCGACCTAAGCGGGATACCTACGACACCGACCGCGCTGTTAGGACTAGAAGACCACCCGGCTTTCGCATTGTCGTGTCGGGGATATCTCGGGACACCAGTTGGCAGGTATGGATTTCCTCGTTTTGGACGTGGCAACACCCCACTTCCACCCCCACCTTTGATCTCCGGAGAGCGCCGGGTTTACGACAGCTTCTTTTGCGACCCTATGATTTCTACCCGCTTGGGACTTGGAACCGTCGTCCGCGCTGTTGGGATTCGTATTGGTTTCCGGACCCCCGCCCATGAAGGCCTGATCTTGACGCAATATTTCCCGCACCATAGGATCTCAAGGATTTCGGTCGCGAGGCTGGAGGGGTTGTTTCTTTCGCTGACATAGACCGTGACAACGTTGGTGATGGGTGAGTACTAAGTTGCTATGTTCTATGGACTGGCCGTTGATGTCGATCACAGAGTCCTGGAGTACCAATCCCGCGAGGACGCTGATCGTGCTGCAAGGCACCTCGATGGAAAGGACCTTCGTGGCCATACCGTCCGAGTTGTCGCTGATGCCGATGTACGCCCACCTTACATGACTTTTACTCCTTTGCTCATCGTTTATCTAGCGTGGCCCCGATAATTATCGCCGAGATGAACGTCGTGATGACCGCCACCGTGAGGATCGTGATGGGTATCGTGGAGGAGAGCGGCCTCCCTTCCGCCGTGAACGCTCGCGCTCCCCGCAATCCCGTCGTGAGGTTTATGACCGTCGTCCGAGGTCTCCCCCACGCAGGGAGTTCGACGACCGCCGGTCGTCTGGCTACGAGAGAAGGGAGGATCGTCGTGCCCCGGAACCCTTTCCTCGCGGCGAAGCCCGTGAAGATCGCCGTCGTGACGAAAGGAAGCGGGATGAAAAGGATGACCGATATGAAGACCGTGCTCCCAGGCACTCTAACGGCGATGCAAGCTACAGGTAAAACTAACACAAGAGTTCCCTGAAAAAGTTCATTGGAGTTTCCCCCTTCGTATTTGGCGAAAGCGGTTATTTTGGAGACGTATGCATGTATCAGACGCCGTGTGGTTTACCTATCTCCCTATATTCCGTTCCGTGGCCCGGCACACTCTCGTAGGACGTGTAGCGCACTCCGGACCTTGTTGACTATTCCTATTGGGCTCCTCTTGCGGATTCCGCAGCATGGTGATCGCTGGCAAGCCTCGACTCCCAGAAACCCTGGCCTCGCGTGGTTCGCTTTTGGGGAGGAATGAACAAGTGCCGGGACTGAAGCGAACTGGTGCCCCGCCGCCACAATCACGGATTCTCCCCTTCAACTGATTGGCGCTCCTTACTGAACGTGGATTCGGGAAGGCCAACCTGCCTGTCACTTCAAGGGGTTGCCTTCTCGCACGAGAGAGAAGAAAGGACCAAGGTTCCACAACCATCAATACTCGAGAGCGATTCGCGTGGATGCAAAAACTGTGGTAAGGCTTCGGTTAGATTCAATTGTAGCCATGTTCTTCGCGTACAAGTTCCTGTTTCCTCCACCAATGCATTTCTACTCTCCCTATCTATCCTGGGTTCGTGGAACGTAAACGAAAAGATTTGAGCCCTCTTCGAGGCCCCACCAAACCAAGTCATGCAAATCTCCGGATTCTAGCTCTGCTACCGTGTCCGACATTTCCAAGTAAAGGTTCATCTCCGCCTTCGGGGACATTTTGAATGTCTTACGAAGTTTCTGTTGGAGGGTTTGAAGTCTCATTGAGGGTAGAGCTTTGATAATCTTTGGTGGCGTTGAGTGTTCGGGGATCGGAGAACCCTTTGTCAGTGAGTTGGATATGCGGTGTACGTTTAAGGCTGTGAGGAGTTATGTCAAGGGGATCTTGTCGGCTCTGCCGGAGTAACGCACTTATGATGCGGTTGTTCAGGTTGTCTTGACGCGGCGCGACGTAAGCCTCCGTCTGACCGTATCCTAGAAAAGGTTTCACCCTTGAATGAACATCAGAACGAGAAATTAGAACGGCAACGCACTCGTGCGAAGTTCTTGGTATCGGGGATGGGACGCGACGACCGCCTCTTCCGTTTTGTACCCCACTTGAGCGACGTAAGAGAGGTAAAACAATTCACAGTCCTCCCGTTCTTTCACCGATATCTGTCAAAGGATGGGCGTGATCGTCGCATCAAAACCAGGCAAACACAAGGAAAGCTGAGCTGGACTCGCAGTTCCTCCATTCAATGACTTGAGAACAGGCAGTTTTGCTACGAAGATAGCCCTACTGTGCTTCCCTGAGATATCATAAGATAGGGTGAGAAGGCGGCCTGCGAGTAATACATACGATCGAGACTGACCCTCAATGATTGGGTTGCTGGTGATGTTGAGCGTCTCCAACATTGGGCAATGGTCAGCCAGTGCGTTGACGTCAGCCCAACTACTAAGGTTGTTGAACGACAGAGTAAGGGACTTTATGTGAGTCAATCCTCTCAAGGCCGAAGCATCAACCCCTTCGCCGGATCTCGGCAATGGTGGAATGTATTCGATCGCGTTGAGGCTCAAGACCAAATGGTTTACGCTGCCCACCACGGGGATTCACGGCTCGTGAGATTTCGACACTCCACGGGGAAGGGCAGAAGCACCCACGTAGGATATTTGGCAAGCGACGAGCATATTTCTGGCCAATTATTCAGGCTGTTGCCGTCAAAATTTACGGTGGACAACATGGTGGTTGTGGTGGGAGGCTTCCGCCGGGTGGCTTCGTTAGATAGTTGAACCAATCGGTTGTACCCCAGCTCGACGGTGATCAATTTAGGCAAATGCGGCAACAAGTATTCAGTGAAATCCATCCATGCCAGTAGAGTCTTATTGAGTTGGAGCTCCTGGAGATTGAGGAATGCGGATGATAGTTCTACGGTGCCGGAAGGAAGTGTAAATCTGTTCTGGCTGATATAAAGTTGGTGTGTGTTGACGGAAATAGGACCGCAAAGGAAACTCACTTGAGTGCTAATCTTTCGAGAAGAGGAAGCTCGCGAGCTATTTCTGCAATTGTATCCCAGGACGAGATCAAGCTCTTGGTCAGATCCAGGCCGCGGATACCTGGGAGCGCATAAATCTTACAACCGAACGGGAAGTAAGCTCCAGGAACACGCACTTGGGCAAGTTTTTCCGATTTCACCTGCGGAGGCCACGCCCTCTCCGTCCAGACTGACTTCGCAGAGTTTCTCCACATGTGAGAGTTTGTTTCTGACCTTATCGAGATTTACGGCCTCGACCTCGATGACACCATTAGAAGAGCCGAGGACGACAGTTTCTTGTTTTTGGGATCCGTGCAGATCCTCAACGTATTTCGAGACAAGAGCTCGTGTGAAGGTTATCCCGTACTTGATAGAGGGTGTCTGCCGGATGAATGATCCCGCCCCCGGGACTCTGTAAGAACGCGGAAGCGATGAGACACATGGGCGACGGGGTCTGCAGGCTACTGACGTGCAGGTAAAATACTGGACGCCGTCCTTCACGCCGTCGTGTTTTCCACGTTGAGGGTCGTCCCACTCGATTCCGAGCCAGGTTCCGGCCGTGCCATGGACTGAACCGAAGAACTTGATTGTGCCGATGTAGCCTGAGAGACATATACGTGTACCGATCTTTGGAGGACCGACGGTCATCGTTGTTCAGCGCTGTTTCTGTGGTGGATCTAGAGTGATACTAGCCCTTGGTCCATTCTGGTGAAGTCACGGGAGGAGGTCCGTCGGAACCGGTCTCCGGTGCAGTGATCGCGCTTCGTCCTGTCTCTTCCGTTTGAACTCACCTGACCGTGCAAGCTGGAGAAACCTCCTCCCATGCTGGCTAGAACCTTGCGCGTTCGCGTATCCCAACCCTCGGTAGTAGCAGCTACCCGGAGGACCTCGCAAATTTCTCGTCACATGATGGCCACATCATCACGGGTCCCCGCCGAAGAAGAAGTGTGTTTGGGATGGCCGGAACAGTTGTTTTTACCTCAGACCTGATTTTGGTTCTTACAGGCCCCTGTATTGTTTGAATCGAATGGCTCCGTTCGCACCTATATCCTGAATCGGCCGAAGAAGCTCAATGCTCTCGACAAGGCCATGCTGGAGCTACTCAAACCCAAAATTCAGGTATGCCGCGCTGGGTGCGCATATATTACGCGTTCTAAATCAACACCTGTAGGAATGGAACGAGTCTTCACTCTGTGGTTTGGTTGTTGGCAAGGGCATTGGACGCGCCTTCTGTGCTGGCGGCGATGTTGCAGGTAAGTGTTGCCTCTATTTGGGATTCCGTCTACCACGCACACACACACGCATCCAGCTGTGATCGACAACGCTGCCGAGGAGAGTACACGACACAAGGCGATTGAATACTTCAGATCCGAGTAAGCTGGGCAATCTATCGGCTTCGAGACCCTTGCGCTAAAGGGTGGTCCAGGTTCGAGGTCGATTATATGCTGGCTTCTATTTCCAAGCCATACGTTGCCGTCATGGATGGAATCACAAGCGAGTTCCAAAGTTTGTCTCTCGATCGAACGAATCTTGACGTTTATCACAGTGGGCGGAGGCGTGGGTTTGTCGGGCATGGCGCCGTTCAGGATTGCCACCGAGGCCACTGTGTTCGCAATGCCAGAAACGAAGATTGGCTACGCTCCGGATGTCGGAGCTAATTACTTCCTTAACCGGTTGGACGGGCAACTCGGGGTGTACTTAGCCCTGACGGGAGAAACCTTGAAGGGCAGAGCTGTCTTGTAAGTTCGATCGAGAGCTCACCGCGGAGACCTGTTTATCGGATTCTCTGTAGCATGCACGGGCTCGCTACTCATTACGTCCCCCAACGACGGATTCCCGTTCTTCTCGAGGCCTTGGCTTCCCTGGAAAATCCTACCCCGGGAATGATCAACAGCACCATCGAACAATGTTATTACGAGCCTGAAGCTTCTGAACCGCCAGTTGCATTGACTGGTTCAGTTCGGGTCGCATTAGACTCGGCGTTCAGCCGGAAATCCGTCGATGGAATTTTCGAATCCTTGGAGAATTACAAGCAGTCCTCCGATGAGCAGGTCAAGGTCTGGGCAACTTCGACTCTTGACGCATTGAACCTCCGAAGCCCAACGAGTCTACGTGTCGCTCTCTTTGCTCTTCGCAACAACAAAGATGTTGGCTTGATCGATGCCCTACGAACCGAGCTCAGTATTGCGACAGCCCTCTGCGTGCGTCATTCCTCCGAACTCGCATTGCAAGATGATTGATTATCTAAATTACAACACAGAATGGCGCGAGCCCCGATTTCGCGACAGGTGTAAGAGCTGTTCTCACCAAAACCCCGGGTCGGCCAGATTGGAAACCATCAACGCTCGCCGAGGTGTCGGAAGAATCTGTCATTCGAGATTTCTTTACGCCGTCCTCTCAATATCTCGACGGCATGCCTGAGTTCAATCCACCAGCAGGGTTTGATAAACCCAAGCACCCCATGCGATACGCACTGCCGTCACAGGAAAGCATCAGGCTTTACGTGACCCAGGATACCCCGGGTAGTGGTGGTCTCGCCGTCACCCGCGACCAGGTGTTAGAGAACTTTGAGCAACAGACTAAAGACAAGGGCGGCGTCCGGGAGAAGGTCTCCGAAGTTCTGGACCGTATGTGCGAGGAGGAGGTCAACGAGGACGGAAATGGGTGGCTCACGTGGAAGCATTAAGTTCTCGGTGGGGTCCTAAGTTTCCACCCTTGTTCGCTTTCCTGGAGGACACGTGGGCTACATTATTTATCTTGGGGAAATCTGATGCGTTTACGTGACAATACTCATTTTTCTCTGCCATCGATAGCGTTCTGGTGTTGTCGAGATGAATCACCAGATTTAATCCACCGTCCTCGGTGGCTCCGCTGATCATTGATTGGCAAATGAGTCCTTCAGTACGTGAATGGGATGTTAATCAGTGCCATCCCACTCCTTCACTGCTGCTCTTCTTGTCTCGAAACCTGCCTTTTGCGTTGACAAGCCCCTCAGAATCTTACGCACGATTCTGATCCTGACAAGCTTTTTACCGTTCACCTTTCCGTATTTCACTGAATGAGCTCTCATCATTTCACCTGACTTTTCCGTCATTTACCGGCTGATACCGCCATCTCCCTGATCTCACCTACAAATCCCGAATTCGTGAACCAACGAGTTCTCAGCTTGGGAGAAGGTACGGAATGAAAGCGTGTTGTTGCGAGGTTCGCTCCACTCCATTCATACGAAAGTATCTGTGTTGAGACCCGCTTCTTCGGCACAGAAATACTGAGTAACCTCATTGACGGTCTACAGTCGGCGAGAAGGCTTGTGCCTCCAGTGCGATCTGGATATTCGCCAACGAATCGGATGTGGGATTGTGTTAGTTCTGGCTCCGTGACTTTTCATCAGGGGATGATTTACATCCGCTATCAGCCTGGGATCTCCTATTTCCGTCTCCACTCCCACCACATTCAACGTTGCCACGACGACAATCTCCGGTACTGTCCCCAATGGCAACCAGTTTGCCCTTACACCGGCTACAATGTCTCTCCGTCTCCCCACTGAATGAAGAGGTCGCTGCCGCCGTCACCAAGATAATCGATGTCAGCCTCAATTCAAAGGTTGCATGTCGCCAGAGATCACAGTCTCCATCCGGTCCGGTGTTGTTGTCAAGTTTTCAAACACGGAGAAATCCTGAAGGATGTCCAGGCGATACACCAGTTCCTCTCAATCTGAGTCGTCTAGGGATTGCTATACGGCCGAGTACAAGTGGATTGTCGATCAGATCGTCGCTGCGACTGAGGTAAGTCCCAAAACCCCCCGGAACCTGTACCGAGGTTGACAGTGTTTGATGATTGGTTTGCATGTTGCTTCACTGGCGGGATCATGGTGTCAAATCCCTCAGCCAACTTAGTCACCGACCTCGACAGATCCCAAGTGCTCTGGCCCCCCAGTCGGCCTAGTGCTATGTACGCAATCGAGACCTTGCCTCTGGGAGGATTCGATAACGAACGGGCCGGTTGGGTCGGGCAGTCCACAAACTAAACCCCCGCTGTTCGCTCAGATTTACAGGGATGGCCGCCCCCCCAAAAAAACCTCTGCGTTCCCGCTACCCGCGAGTCCGGGATTTTCCCGAATTCCGGGCTTCAAGAAAAAAAGATTGATGAACATTTCAAATGGACATCACTAATTATAACGCTCTCCATGCTGCTATTGTAACTCCCGATCCCATCAGAGAACATTGACGAGATCCGTTGGACTGAGGCTATTGCTTCAACCATGGGGAAAGCCGATTGGGACGCGACGTTTGTCGTTGGCCAAGGTCGGGTCGTCAGAATTCTTATCCGCGCACGCATGGGGGGGGGGGGGTAGTGCCGGTTTCGGAATACGCCTCACGTTCGGCACGGGATCAATGCGATCGACACCTTGGTTTGGGTTAAACCCGGAGGAGAATTGGATGGCCCTTCTAGCTCGAGTGCCGTCAGGTACGGCGGCCTTCTGGGGAAAAGACGTCGCACTTGTGCCGTCCCCAGAAATTGGAACCTAACACGAGGATTACCTCGCCACGTCGATTTCGACCCTCCTTCTCACGCGTTATGTATACCATTGTATCATATAATATTCATAGCAGCAGTCGGAAATAAATCTCCTCGCGTCTGGGCTGCCGGAGTTGCGTCGTTTCATCTCCTGGACATCCGAAAAAAAAAAAGAGGTGGAAAATGAGTGAAACGTTGGTATCTGATGTCTTGTGGCTGATCTGCAACCGTGCGGTCTGGTTGCGACCTCTCGGAGCAAATCGTTGAATCACATTCCATTCTGGGCCGGTCTCCCGCGCGCCCAACAAACAATAGGCATCATATAGCCGTTATCAAATAACGCAAAAGTGGACGTCCGGTGGGAGGCCTTGTTGCAATGAGGCCGGTCGATGGCGATATGCACTTGGAGATTAGATCAAATAACGGTTTGGGGGCAGGAAAGAGATCAGGCAAAAGGGATGAATCGGTAAGTTGTCACTAGTCTCGTACAAGAAAGAGATGGATGGCCTTTGTGGGGGAGATCGGGTTCTGCAAGGAAACGAGGGTCCAAAACGGGACCACCGCCGTCTTATGACACGGTCTGCACCGCTTCAGACGGTGACTGGCGGGGTCCGGGCGATTTATCGTCGGGTTTATCGAGCGCACGGGTACGTAAAGGATGATCCCAAGCCTAAAAGGATTCAGGGCGTTGAAATAAAATAAAAAAACACCCGTATCAGCGTAATTTCAGAAGAAACTTCCTCGGAGGCTTTCGTAGTTGATGAAGAGCACTGACATCGGAAAAAGAAGGCCGACGAGCTCTTAATCCTAATGCCATAGTTGCTTGTGGGACCGATGAAATATGAAGAAGAAGACCCCGGGTGTTTTGGTCAGTTAGGTAAGATGCCCCAAAATCCACGCAGGTGTGCGAAACCCCCGTGCACGGTGACCTGGCCGTAAAGTTCAGAAAAATAAAATAAAATAAGTACGGCACGGCCGTAACGACAGCTCTTGCACTGTGCATGAGCTGATCGTCTCAATGCGGTCCGTAGCGTTCCATGCTCTCGTTCGTAGGTGATGTGCTAGTCGGACCTGTTCGTCGGGAAAACGAACCCATCATTTGAGTGATCTACAGTCCGGTAAAGTAGAATACGGATCCACGGCCGTGCACGTGGAGGGGGACGGCTCAGAGGGTTCAACTAACTACCAAGGAACTCGCGGTAGAAGGCTGGATAGTGCATATAAAAGCGAGGGTAGACATACCGTTCAACCTCATAGACCCTCTTCACACCGTTCCCCCCACCCCCTTCACACCATGAGCGCCCCCCTCCTCGTCCACTTCATCCAAAAACTCTTATCGTATTCTAGCCACTGTTCAAGTACCAGTGAGTCCCGGTGCAGTCTGGAGGAGTGCGATATAGACGTGAGTTTCGTCCCCCGGCGTTGTGGGAGTATGGCCCATGCTCAACCGATGTAGCAATTCCTTGGTTTCTTCCCTTCAGTTCCACACGAGAGGCTTCCCAACCTATTTGACGCCTGGGAGAGTCATCTGGCGGCTGCGAACGGTTGTCTGATCCTCGGGGCGGTTGAGGATGGCGATTTTGCCGCAACGGAAGCCACATGCCAATGGAGAAAAGTGATCGATAATGTGCGTCTATTTGTTCTGCCGATCTCAGATTGAGTCTGATGGGTTACCAGTGGCCAGTCCTCAGTACGGAATCCTTGGAAGCTGACAAAAGGCTGCTCCAGCGAGCACACACCGTCCTTGCATGGCTCGTTCAGTATTATGTCCACTCGATACCGACCGATGGACCGCTGCCCATCCGAATTCCAAAATCGCTGGCGATCCCGCTCGCACGCGTCTCAAATATTTTGAGGATGGCGCCTGTCCTCACGTTCGCAGATACGGTCCTCTGGAACGCCCGTCCGAGGGATCCGCGTCGACCGCTGTCGATGGATAACATTCATTTCGAAAATACCTTCTCGGGAACGGAAGACGAGGAGAACTTTTACAAAACGTCCGCTTTGGTAGAACTGCGGGGCGTCGAAGCGATTCAGATCATTCATCGCTATTTGAACTTGGACGACCCCCTGGATCGAATTAACGAATCTGGACTGCGGAGCGACCTCATCCGATTGCAGACAGTTCTAGAGGAGCTGACAGAGTTGATGGAGGGTGTCAAGGAGGCAGTCGATCCGAGGGTATTCTATTGGCAGGTCCGACCCTGGTACAACGGTAGTGGGAGTGGTGACGGACAAAGATGGATATACGAGGGTGTTCCAGAATCAGCCGTGGTCGATACCAGTGGGCCGTCAGCTGGCCAAAGCGCTATCATACACGCTATCGACGCCTTCCTCGGGATCGACCATCGGCAACTGAGGTGCCCACTCCCCTCTGTTCGGAAGCAACACGGCGACTCGGCGTTCATGGACCGCATGCGGAGGTATATGCTTGGATCGCATCGAGACTTTTTGGTCCACGTCGACGATATCCCAGTCACGATCAAGCAGGTGGCGACGGAACGGAACGGCCTTAAGGAGGCGTACAATGACACAGTGGGGGCGCTGAAAAGGCTCCGGAACATTCACATTCGGGTAGCATGCCTCTATATTATCAGCATGGCCAGGTCCCAGCCCTCAGATGGGCTCCGACGGAGGGAGACTCAGGGACAAGACGGGGCTAGAGGCACCGGAGGCAATCACGTCGCGTCGTTACTCAAGGCGGGCCGAGACGCGACCCAGGGAGCCGTCTTAGAATAAAAGTAGACCTTAGAATTTACGCATTGTCCACTATAATCCCCCTTGTACTTACTTGAGTACCTTAGACCTTTTCGCCTTGGGCCTTGATATTACAGTCGCGTGACCGTTCCTTCCTCTGTGACATTCCGTGTGACCACCTCTCCTCCTCAAGTGCTTCGATCACCACGACGCGCTACTGTTGGACTCATTTCCAGTCCACCAAACATCTACGCGGTTTTCGATAGATTCGGTCCTTCTTTGGTCAGCTCACTCAACATTCGACTGAAAATCACGAAATTCACGTCTTGTTCTCCTCCAAATCAGACTTGAGTGACACTGGTCCAAGCTGCCCTCTGAACCTGTTACCTGTATTGTCTCGCGCGGAAGATGGTGTCGAGGTCGACAGGCGCGGCTACTAGTTCTCGCTACTCCCGTGCTGGGAGTCCTCCGATGTCGATCACGGGCTCCATGTCCACTCACCAGCAACCCAGGACGAATATTGTTTCGCGGGTGGCCATCGAGGGGAAGACAAGGGCGGGAATGCTTGGGACGAAGATTAAGATGTACTTAAGGGTGTGTCCAATCAGCTGTTTTGCTCGCTTCCCGAATTTACGCGTCCCTCAGCTTTCCATCCCGGACACAACATCCCCCGGAACACCAATAGCTCTCTTTCGCGAGGAAGAGAACCTCAAGATACTCAAATTCAAGATCCACCCACTCAATCAGGATCTGGTTCCCTACTCGTTCGACGAATCAATATACCCCCTGCTCAACAAGGCCGCACGTGCATTGAACTTACCCACCAGGTCTGAGCAATCATATCTCACCTTATTCATGTCAAACATGTCCATGGTCAGCAACGTTGACCCTTCCACCGCTTTGGACGACCGTTTCACGGGTACCATCCTCGTGAACGATTACAACGTGTGTTTCGTTACGCCAAGAGAGATACCCGTGATACCACGCGACCAATCCTCCATACTCCGAACGCCATCCACCTCCCTACACAAACGCCGCGCCTCCATGGTTGACCGAAGAACGCTGAATTTTATGACTGCCATCGAAATGTGGGTTCAGTACACATGTACCCCTCCAAACGCACCTTATGTTCTTTCGATACCTACCCCACGGTGTTTATCGAATCAAATCCGCCTCCGGATTTTTCCACCAAATTCTTCCCAAGTTTCAGGGTCCTATGCGTCACTATCTTCAGCGGAGGATGAAATATCCTCTTGGGACCTCACCGCCGACCCACCCGTCACTCGTGGGCTCATGGGCTCCACGAATCCCCATAGCGATATGGCAGATGACGAATCATCCGATTCATCCTACCATTCTGTAGGGACCTATGCCGACGGCTGCGGAATCCAAGGCAATTTTCCGAGCACAGAGCGGATACGGATTCGTTGGGCGGCACCACTGAAGCCAAACTCCACTCTCGTGACGAGGGATGGCCGCAGGCAGGTCGGAGTACGGGAGATCGACGCCGAAACCCAGTATGAGATCCTTGGGAGGCACAACGACGGACTTTTGGTCAAGATTGAACATATGGCACATTGCAAAGGAGTGTGGTTTCCTGGTGTTGCTACCCTGGTCGGTCTGGACATCAGATTACATTCATCAGAGTGCGATGTTTCATGGCCCCCTGGGTCGGAGCCAAAGTGGAACGTTACAGGTCAAACAGGATTTACCGGTTTTTCCGTTGATACTCCCGCTCAGCCGGGTACCCACGATCCCTTCGGCACCCCCGAGAGCGCCGCCACCGCGCTTCCCAACGGAAATGTGGGAATCTCTCGTCCCCGGCACAACGAATCGCCCCCATCCGGTTCCTCATTACTTCGTGTTGCGCTCCCTGAGCGAGCGGGCAGCGATTGTTCGTTTGAGGCGTCGGCCTCTGCGCTGTCTGCGACAGTCTCCTCCATGGAATCCTTTGACGGGAAGAGTCGACCATCCTCCTCGAATGGTCTCAGGACTTCCCCGCGTTCTCCCTTATCCATCACCACCATCCATTTGAATATGGACAGTCTTCTTCCCCCCTCCAACGAAACAACGATATCGGTATCCGGTGTCGTCCTTATATCCTCCATCTCGTCATCTCAAGAGTCATCTGATGATAACGGGACGCCGACCGAACCCTTCTCTCTCCCTGTGTTCCGCTTCAATGGTCTAAACACACAATCCATGGGCTGCATTGTGCGGAACGCAGCGGAAGACTTGGTTGTCGATGTTCGAGATTCAAAAACTCGAGCAATAACCCTGACCAAAGGACGGAGCACGAGGTGCAGCAGAGATGGAATTCACGTCGGGGTCAGGTCGACCGCCTTGACGATGGCCAGCAGAACGCGGACTATGAGCCAGAGCCGACCTGACGCTGCCTCCCGTGTCCTTCCTCCTCCTCCTCTCGCCCAATCACGGACACCCAACCTTCCCCCACTTACACGCGTCACTTCCACTTCAGCGACAAGGTCCATGACTGCTTCTGTCAGGCCGAAGCGGGATGGTCAGTTGATGATACCATCCGTCGTCGTACACGTCACACCTTACCCTTCGACCAGTTCAAATCAACCTGATATGTATGCGGTGATGGTGACCCTTCCTGCACCCACAGACTCGGACTCGGAGTGGTTGGAGGTTGGGCTGGCCCAGAGTGGTGATACACAAATGTCCGGCGAGGGTCCCCCTCGTGTGCATGTCGTATCTGCTTCTGTGGAGGACGTACCCGTTCGATACGAGGTCCGGGCAGGAGCGAAGGAGGAGGATACTTCAGAAAGCATTGGCGTCCCCTTCGAACAACAGAGCGGGAAGGAGTGGATCACTTGGATATCGATACACATTGGGGAAACCGGCGGAGGCCAAGTCAAGATTGCATATTTGAGTAGGATCAAACCGCTGGCCGCGAATGACACGGAAAAGACAGATATGACTTTCAACATCCTCCTCCCAGTGTTCACGCTCCCAGTTGGTTACCTCGATGTCAATCTCGAGCCACATTCCGGTACGTACCATGCTTTAACGACGCACATCTATTTTAAACCTCACATGCGGCTACTTTTATAGGGTATCAGTTTGCGATTCTCAGTTCCTCCTTAGTTAGTCGGAAAACCATGGGTGGTTCCATTCAGAAACTCACTCATTGGGGTTTGGCTGCCTACTTCTATCCGCAGGCCGCGGTTAAGATGACTCCCGATGACCAACAACCCCGCCTCCTCATCGAACCTCCACCCAAACCGACTAAAAGCCGGAACTTCGTCTCGACTTTGGGGAAATCGGTCTTGTGGATCATCCCAGCGATACTCTTAATCGCCTACGCATCGTACCTCCATTCGGAGATGGGCCAGATTCAAAGAGAAAACACAGTTCTGAAGGAAGCGACTTTGGTGACTCCTGATCCGGTGACGACCACCGTCTTCTCCACCTTTACCGCCACGACCACTTCCGTTTCTACTGCCACTACGACACTCACCATCGCTAGCAAGTGGTTCTTCGCAGGAGACCCCTCCGTTGTCTCGGAACTCCCAGAACCCACACACCTCCCCTGGGAATCAATAGACGACCCCCCACCAATTTACACAAGCACACCACCCTCAGCGAAACCTCCACCCCCCAAACCCGTAGATCCGAAAAAAGGCATCGAGGCCCCGAAAGACCCTTCGCCTTGGACATCCATCCAACTACAACTGCCTTCGAGCAGGGAGATGAGGGTGCATTTGCGATGGGTGATCGTTGGGTTATGGAAGGTGGTCCTCAAAGTCTACCACTATCCTCTAGACCCCCCATGAACACTCCTATGCGATTTGTTTTTTTTCCTCGTCTTCATTGTGTCGTTAACGTATTTCATGCCCCCCACCTCACCCCACATGCACCATGTTATCGTTATGCGCGCGTCATTTTAGGGTTCGGTGCCACGAGAGCTCCCTCAACTGTAGCATATAATATATACGTTTGCTATAATGCTTTGTGTTCTGTAATGCGGTAGTAGAAGCCGAGTGGAAACAGACGTGGGGATTATGTATGTTGGTTATGGCTACCAGGTAGTGTTACAAGAGAGGGCACTGAAGAAAGACTAGACCGCAAGACAGGACATTAATTAGCCCAATTGGTTTTGATGAGATCCCTCAAATAACCTGCTTCCTCCTTGTAGTTCAAGGGAAGGATCCTCGAGATTCCGTATCGTACCCTCGACTGATCTTGATACGTGTCGAGTTTCGCGCGGCAAGCGAAGTTGAAAGTGGAATAGCTGGACTTTGACAAAATTGCGGGGTACTTCGCGGGGTCGTTGTTCTGGGTGGGAATCGTTCAGTAAACCTCGGCCGTTGGGCCATCCAAGGAACATACCTTGATTTCCATGAGGTCGTCCGCGGACATATTGAAGACAGCCAAGCCCACGTCGTGGAAACCTTGCAACCAAGCTTGCCCGGTGTGATCAGAGACTGCCATGGAAATGATATACCTTATGAAAGTGTGAGCATGGGTCTGGGATCCGGTAGCACGTAACGTACCTGTACTCAGGCTTTTCCCAGGTTTTTTCACACTTTTCACAGTGCCAACCCTCGCCAGTGTCGATCACCTTCTTCTTACATGTTTGGTTTGGGCATGCAGGGTAGGCAGGATTATCGCCTTTAATGTGCAAGACGGTGCCGCGACATGAGAACATCTCAGCCTTTTCTGCAACCTGCAGATTCGCCTTGATATCGTCGATTGTTCGTATCTCTGCCCTGTTGAACGTAGCAGTCCCAGATCCCGAGGCCGCATTGGAGTATGCAGTAAAACTTTCGTTGACGCCAACGGAGTCGTACCACCCTCGAAGCATATGAGCATCAGGGATGTCGGGATTGATGGTCATGATGCTGGAGCTAATCATAGATAAAGAGCGTCCTACGGCAGGAAGGAATTAACCTTGGCCAAGGATCCGGAATAATACTGTGGCTTACCCTGAAATTCTCCGATCCTCACACCTTTGAACGCGATGACAGGGTTATTGCCATCGTCTTCGTAGGTCTCGGCCTGTTTTCCCCATAGTGTGAGCCTGATCGATGAATTCGTGCGATCAACCAGCGTGAGTTCTCGCTTCGAGGCCTGCATCCATTGTTAGCAATGAGTTATCAAGCTAAAGAGTTGAGGCGGGCTGACCGTCCTCTGGGCTTTTGTCGAAATTGTGGCGACGTCTGAAACCTCGCTGATAATTCCGATCACATCTGGTGGTTTGAAACATTGGGGGACTGTGGAATAGTGGGGACAAGGGTAGCACATACCGCACGTCGCATCCTTTGGCTTGTTAATGAGCTCATCCAGTTTCACGAAATTGTACTTGATCTCAGGCACATCGCTCTGGTCTGTGCACTGTAGATATCTTTAGTTCTCTACGGTTGAACTAGGGAGTTGTTGGGTCCCCACCTCTTCGACTTCGGTGTTCCTCTCCAGAGCAAGTTCGTAATCGTTCGCAACGTTGTTGAATTTTTTCTTCGCAAGGTTGACTCTCGCTTTTGAGATATAGTAGACCTTCCCTTCCTGTAATTTTTCGTAAAGTTGATCGACGACCAGGTTGAAACCGGTTCCACGAATCTCTCCGGTTTCGTCCATGAGTGTGACGCTGAAGAGTTTTCCTTCGCCACGCTGATTTGACCAGTTTCTGATTTCCGACTTCTGGGTAACCCGAGCCTTGATCGTCCAATTGTTCGAATATGGGCTCAGGCCTTCAATGGGTAGAGTTGACCGACTTGGCACAGTTGGTCGACTTGGCTTAGGAGGTGGCGCTCGGGGCTCTGTGGATCCCGCTGCGCTGGGTGGTTTGGATGTCGTTCCAGGCGCATCCAAGGTGCGCGGAACAGGGCTTCCGATCTTCTCCGCCTCTTTGGCTAGGAGTTCAAGGCCGAGGATGATTACAATGCTGCTCGTTTGAAATGATTGCGTTCAAAATCCCTGTAACACGTCTGACATGGAGTTGAGAAACGATTTACCGTCTGTGCTGAATCGTGTTAATCGCAAAACGGTCAATGCGGACAATAGCGTTCTTCCCCGCATCTCCGTTCTCAAACAGAGGATTGAGTTGGGTAACGACCATCGCCTGAACGACGTGCACTCCGTCGGAGATCACCGTCCGCCACCGTCTTTGACCATTGGTTTCGATGGGCTTCGCATGTACAATCTGCACCGTGGGGGTGGTAGACCAGACGGGATCTTGTGGCCCGGTCGAGGACGCGATTTCGTCGCAGACACCCGTGGTGAGCTGAGGGATTTCGTCCATGGTCGTTGTGATCAAGAGGGTGACACGGTGTGACTCAGTCGTGACGGTTGGCCACAGTCGCGTTTGCATTTGTGATCACGTGCCTCAGATCAGCCTCAGCCGAGTCGACGTCACTTCGGAAGCGCTTCGACCATCTAACACCGTCCTTGATGGGTGGGCTGGTACTGAACTCAGTAGCTGTCTGTTTATTGAGGTGAGAGGGCATTGCTGATGGTTTGTGTACCGGCTGCTGATTTCTTTACCCAGGATTATTCTCTTCCTCGGCTGCCGGAAATATCTCCTGCGAACTCTCTACCATGATTTACTGAATGTCGCGAAGAACGACGTTGTTGACACCGGGGGTGGGGGCGACGAACTCATTGAGCTCCCCCAACCTGCTATCTCAGGTGATAAACCCGGGAACGAGCAGCGAGGTCATTTCCACTCTACCCTTGCCCGAACCATCTTCTCGGTCTGCTTTGGGGAGAGCATCGTTCTGTTCACCCTGTTGATGTTTCAAGGACTCGATATCTTGGACGTAGGGTATGCATATTCCGTCTAAGCCGAGTGAATGCTTTACCCAAGTTAATAGGTCGAGGATGGCGAACTGGAAATTCTCCCTGGCTATCATACTATTGTCCATCACTATCTTTATACCGCTATCTTTCAGTCTCGCATTGACGTATAGACGGTCAGGAAATGGTGCGGGATTCTCTGCTGCTCAACGGATTGTCCTCACGATCAAATCACGTTTCCAGATACCCGACCCCAGCGGCGGTCGCTTGCAGTCAGGTGCCTTTTGACCATATTTCCGGTCTCCATATTCCTCTTCATCCTCTCCTACGTGCCGCTGCCTTCCTCCATATCAGAAAAATCGGGAGTTTCCGCCGTTGTCTCGCGCCTCGTCGTGATCGGGACGGTTATCCTTGGTCTTCTCTCTGGCTTTGGCTCCATCAGCAATGCCTGGGACTACTTGCCGATATTATCTCGAAATCAGAAGTACAGTGAAAGTTTCCAAAATAATGACACGATTGTGCTTATTTTAGTTAAGGATACCTACAGATTCCGATGTTTCGTCCTCCGAACAAGCATTGGATAGAGTGCGACAAGACCTAGCAAGCAGACGGGCCGATTTACTAAGGAGAGAATCTTCTCAAAATTCGCCCGACGGTGGATGGCTTTCAAAAGTTGCTGTAAACTTCCGTGGTGGCTCTGGTAGGTTCCCAATAAGCATCATGCGACAAGAGTTCACACGGAAATCAGAGTCCTCGGCATTGGCTCAGGAGCTGCGGGGCCTAGAGGCCTTGGAATACGAGATGTCAAGGAACTTGGAGGTGTTACGACAACGACTGGACAATGCAAGATTCTCCAGGACCTTCAAAGGCAGGACATTTGCTGTCATAGGTCACGGATTCGCCGTCTATTGCATATTCCGAATCATCAGCGTATGTGTTGACGAACTCGGTGTCGAATACGACTCATAAATGATGGTTTTCAGTCTGTTGCGAATCTCGTGGGGCCTGTCCGCTCAAGCGATTCGACGTCAACATCATCCGACGTTGTGACCCAACTCCTCGTGTATGGGGTATCCCTGTTCCCTTCTATCAACCTGCAGGAGGATCAGGTGGCATCGGTTGCCCGCCAAGTGAGCTTAGCCCTGATAGGAGCGATTATTTTGAGCTCCTTAAGGCAACTGCTGAGCGGTGTAAAACGGGTATGTCTTGTATTTTAGGAACAAGGAGGGATGCTTACAATGAGTTGTGTTTTAGGTGCTCAAAGTTACAAACAAAAACCTTGGGGCCTCGATGGTGTTGTTGCTATTGGCTCAGATCATGGTGCGGCTGATCTGTATTCAGGAAAGGGTCTCTGATGAATTTGTGAAGGGCCTTTACATACTTTCCACGTTGATTCAACTGCGGACGTCCTTTCCATCTAGCGACATGGAGGAGAACCTTTTCAAAACTCTACCCGAGTACGTAGTGTTCGGTGGAACGTTTGACGGATCGTTCCTGGTCGCTGTCGTTGTGACCGGATTTACGAGATGGCTGGATGATAAGGTTAACAAATGAAGAGGTATGGACAACACTTGTGAGGTTTTGTATGGGATGACTGGAACCGAGGGTGCTCATGCCAACCTTCTAGTCGTTTTCGGTATGCCCGACTTGTACGCATCGGATAGTATGGGTTTTCCCCACGACGTAGTAAAAGGGGTATGGCCGAAGGTTTACACGTTGATGTCACAAGGATGATGCGAAGTAGCTCAATGGCAAGACGTCGTGTCGTATGCCGGTGTCCCTAATCAGTAAAAGGGACCTTGGTGATGGGATACCAGGACGAGGTGCCTTTCACGAAAGGACAAGCGCGTTTCACGATGATCGAGATCGCGATGGGGATGATTGACAAATTTAGACGTTCAACGTATGTTGGGCTAAAGAAAGAATATCTACTCAAACTTGGAATACCAGGGGGCGATCTTGGATTTTCGGTGGTAGCCTGTCTGATCCCATCGTACATCCAACGAAGGAGAGATGGTCAATGAGAGTACTTATTCCCCAGACGCGTGTCTAAAATTGACCGGTAGACCGCGAAAGGGGTCAACATGGCTGAGTCCCGTTCGGGGGTAACTGACCAGTTCCTCATGCATATCCAGCTGCTGACTTGGAACGCAGTATACCCGGGATTGTATGGTGTTGCGCACGGCATCTGTGCGGTGAAAGGGGGTTACTCACGAGGACAGTGAATGTAGATCGGATGACGCTCCCTCCGGAACTTTGTTGGGATGGAACCGGAATGTAAGCGAATACGCAATAGTGGTCGCCGATATCCCTCGACCCAAGGACGGTCTCGTCTGGACTAAAACTCTCAAGGCACGGATGCAATTCCAGCCACGATGCTACGGCCGCCTTTTCCATGCATTTGGGCACAATGACCGCGGCGTGACAAGCATGTGTGACAAATGTGACGTATGAGCACGTCCGCCCATTGTTATGCCTCGGGTCGGGTTTATTCAATGGCGGGCATGGGCAGTGAGAACCCTGGCCGGACGAAAAAAATGTGAGCGAGCCATCAGAAACCATTTATACCCCTCATCATTGTCGTTTAATCACCCCCTGCACGTTCTTCTGGCTCAGGGATATACCCAAGAACTCACCCTCAGATTATACCCATAAAAGCCTCCGGTTGTGGTGCAGGTCGCCGCTGTCGCTCTCATTTCACAGCCTCAAAAGTGTTGACCTTCGTGACCTAACAGCATCATGGTCGCATTACCGTCCTTCCTCGCTCTCCTCTTCTCAGCCCTTTTGGTTCGCACTTCTCCCGTATCCTTCGAATTCGATGCAAGGAGTCAAGTCTACAGCCACTATTGGCGAGAAAAGTTTGGTGTTTCCGTTGGTAGCGACGTAACCCGCTTCGTGGTCAAATACGCGAATGCCCAGCGTTGGAAGCAGTCGACGGCCGTGGGCATCTCGGAGATCCTGAACCTGCACCAGCAGGTACCTACGTTCCCTTCCTACTTCGTTAGACCTTCATCGACGAATCCCATTTACAGGACCTTCCTCCCGCTTGCCCCCATTCCGGCTCAAGTTCAACGTCTGAGGACTGCCTTTATATCGTCTTGTACGTTCCGAACTCCGTTGGACCTGGCAGTGACGCTTCCACTCTCTTATGGTTCGTTATCCACCTCATCTTCTCTTGTCGCGTCTGCTCAGCGCCCTTTTCAGGATTCATGGTGGATCATTCACAAGCGGTTCCGCGAGCGATCCTACAATCAATGGCGCTCAGCTCGCCGCCGCGACACAATCAATCATTGCGGTTGCCCAATACAGGCTTGGCGGAGTAGGGGTCTATCCGTTGTTATGCTCACCCCCTTGCTTACTTCTGTGCAGCTCGGCTTTATGGCGCCTAACGGAGAGGTCAACTTGGCTGTGAACGACATCATCAATGCCTTGAAGTTCCTAAGAACCGGGGTTCTCATGATCGGCGGAGATGCATCTAAGATCACCATAGCTGGCCAAAGTTCGGGCGGTACCATGGTCAGGGCCCTCCTTGCCATTCCCTTGGCCCAATCCCTCTTTAGGTCCGCAATCCTCCAGTCTGACCCAATGGTAATGTCTTTTCGAGGGCGCCTCTAGTGTTCATTAGTTCATTCCTCCCTTTACTCAGGACGAAGGGTTCCTGTCCACCGGAACACAGCAGACCATGCAGAACTTCTTCAACAAACAATTTCCTTGTGACCCATCTGACAACAGTTGTGCATCATCTCTGTCCGTCAACGACATCCTCGCAGCCACCGATAGACTCAGTTCCCAAGCAATATTTCTGGATCCGGCTGCTGGCCAAGGCGAACCTATCCGCCCTGTCCGCGATGGCAAGCTCATTACCCATACCTTGACCACCAGTTCCCCGTTTCCTCACGTTTCCAAGCCGATATTGGTGACCACTGTGGCGAACGAAGCCGGTCCCACCATCTATGAGTCGTTTAATTCCCCCGTATCTCAGCAGGGCTTCCTACAGTTCACCAACTTGGTTCTCGGAAGCTCCAGGGCTGGCACCGTCCTCGCTTCCCAATACTATACGGTCCAGACTCGTGGAGGGGTTTACGACGCACGACCTACCCTCGAGAAGTTGGGTACAGACTACATGTGGAAATGCCCATCTTGGACCTTCTCTCGTGCATGGTCCTCAAACGGCGGGACTGTGTACGTGGGAATGTACGTTCTCGGAGCGACATTCCCGACCAATAGCGGAATTCCATTCTGTACCAGTAAGGGTTCTGTTTGCCACCAGGATGATATCCCAATCGTGGTGAGTCTTGGACACTGTCCCAAGTTTTTCCCAACTCAGTGATGCAACCACCACAGTTTGGAACCACGAGTAACCCGAATGCCCAGCAAACACAACTAACGAAAGAAATGCAAGCACGTTATAAAGCCTTCCTGAAAACCGGCAACCCTAATGTTTCTGGGCTCGCCCAGTGGAACACTGCCACCTCATCTTTGACCAATGCCATCCTCCTTGGAGGGTCTGGGCTGGCGCCAATCGGCGAGTGCACCCCGAGTTTTTGGGGCAGCGCTGCGCTTTACGATTACCAAGTCTTCGGCCTCTGATCAGCTTCTCACTCCACCGCGTTGCTTCCGCAGACCCTCGTCACTCGTTCATTTCTTTGGTCTATGACCGCTATAACCTCACTCTAATCATACCCTGTGGCATACACTTCTCCGATATATGTAGCCTTATCGTCGCCTAGGTAGTCAATGTATTTTTTTTTCGTTCAGAACATCCCATGAATCAAGTCTGATCGGGGTGAGCGGTGCTGAGCTCCGGAGCGTTCGGTCACGCGCGTTCTCCACAATCGAGTGTAAATTTGGGCGAAGAGAATCCAAGAATAACTCAAGAGTCTCAGCCACTCGACCGGTGACTTAAAGTTGAGGCCACCTCGTCCCACCCTCATTCTCCCTACTTTCCCTCTACACACTTTCCTACGACCGTCACGACATCCTCGCTGTACTTCAACCCCTTGTTGACTCCCACAGCATGAAGAACGCGTTCGCTCCCGCTTCGATAACACTCGCCGCTGTAATGCTGTCAACAGTTCCAGCTGTGCACGCGGCCTACAACCTAGTCCGTTCATGGGAAGGGCAGACATTTTTTGATGGTTGGGATTTCTACGGAAATTACGACAACCTTACGAATGTGAGCCCTCTACGATTTGATCGGTGAACGGTTCTGAAACCAAACCCAGGGAGACGCAATCTGGGTAAACCAATCTCTTGCCGCCGGCAGCAGCCTGGCATATGTAGACAGCAACGGAAAGGCGATTATTAAGGTGGACAACACCACGAATGTCCTATACAACGAGAAACGGAACACTGTGGGTTTAACCGGTGCTCTCAAAAACGTCAGCTTACGGTCTCCCCCTAGGTTCGAATTACAACCCAGGACTCATTCCCAGTTGGAAGCGTGTTCTTGCTCGATGCTTTGCATGTCCCATACGGATGTAGCGTTTGGCCAGGTAAGGCGAACGCCTCGTTCCGTATCTTTTTTTCGCGTGTTGACCAACATCGAACTCGCTAGCATTCTGGACAATGGGTACGGCGAATTTTCAAAAATCCCTGATGTGATCCGTTGACGCCGGTACAGGAGAGCAGTGGCCGATCGGGGGAGAGATAGATATCGTTGAGATGTACGTCCCCTCGCTCTGTCATATATCACTCAAGGACCTCAGATGGAACGTTCTACCAGCGTCAACCTAATGTCCTACAATCAGATGGCTCTTCACGCCCAGAGTGGCTGCACCAAGGCAACTACCAGCGAGCAGTCGGGTACCAATAGTAGTCCCAACTGCACTGATGGTCCGGGTTGCACTGTTCTTGAAACAAACACGAACAGCGCGGGAGCTGCGTTTGCGAATGCACAGGGTGGCGTGTGGGCCACTCAATTTGATACTTCTGGCGCGTCGTATCCATCTCTTCCGATCACGGGCTGTACTAACCTCCGTTACAGGCATTTAGTAAGGTGATGAGCCATTCTCGATTCGCACTAGTGCTGACAAC
>Ga0307514_10001880_pt1 | contig 23160 bp, 26 predicted proteins | sample 16_EM_MG_FD_203088 | JGI IMG/M metagenome (GOLD analysis project Ga0307514, IMG submission 203088) | Populus trichocarpa ectomycorrhiza microbial communities from riparian zone in the Pacific Northwest, United States - 16_EM | ecosystem: Host-associated > Plants > Roots > Unclassified | place...
CCGAGGGCACGGTGCCTTCTCGTCTTCCTTCCACTGCCCACGATTTCGTTCCTGATTTCAGTCATATCTCCCCCTCGGCATCGAAGGCCAATCTCGCCAACTTGCGCGCCAAAGCGCTCCTAGATGAGGACAACACCCAAATTGCCCTCCCAAGTGCACTTGATTCAAAGACGCAAGGTGGCGCCGATACTACGGCAAACACTTCCACCCTCGCTCAGCAAGAGAAAGAGTTCCTCAAAGCTGTTCAACCTGGAAGTCCGATCTCTGCTCTCCTCAGCTCGGCCAGGCAACCACTTTTGATGGGCACCAATAACAACCGCGAGACCTCGCTCATTCGTAAACTTCAGGCCGCACGTCTGGAGCAGAAGGCCGCGAAGCAGAAGTCGCCCGTCCGTCCAGCGTCTGGCAAAATGCCTGGTGGGTTGGGTGATATTAATGAAGAAGTTGACGAAGTTGAGGAAGTCGCCGCCGAGCTGAGGAAGAAAGAGCTAGAATCTCAGAAAGCGAGGATCGTAGCGCAGATGGTTCCAGGGGACAGTGCAGGCAACCTTCACGACCAGGAGAATGATCCGCCAGGACCGGAATCGCCACCGAGGTTCAAAGATAAGACGAAGGTGAAGGATACACGAGGAGCTCGTGAGCCTCGCGAGTCAAAACACATCAAGGTACCCGCGCCCCCTAGTACGTTTAAGCCCTTATCATTAAAACATGCCTTGATTAACTTGTGTCTCGATATAGTCCTTCCGACGAGTTCTAGCACCGGGTCAACTAATGGCGGACCGACCTCGTTTGAGGCTGCAGCGCACACGTTGACACTGGCCTTTGAGGCTCTGTCCATGGGCAAGCTGTTCCGTGATCCACAGCAGGATCGTAGCCTTCCAGAGGCCAAGGTCTTCATCGTCTCGTGGGTTGACTTCAGCCACAAATACGGGATGGGATACGCCTTGACCGATGGGTCCGTTGGCGTTCGCTACAATGATAGCACAAGTATAATTGTGTCTCCTGACAAGTCGTATGTTACCCATACCATGTGTTTGCGCTTCTCCTGACAACATCGTAGCCGTCTCGATTATGTCACTCCCAGGCGACACGGGGCTGTGTACGTTCGTAAGAACCACAGCGCAGAAGATGTCCCCGATGAACTCGCAGAGAAGATGTACCTGCTTAATCACTTTGAGAGTTACATCATGAACCGCCTTTACGGTGACTACGATTACACGTATGAAGATCACCAAAAGTCGACTGGAATGGACTTCGTCCAAAAGTACCTGCGGATGAAACACGTGGTCGTGTTCATGATGAGCTCAGATATTATTCAGGTTCGTCGGATTCGAACCGTCGGTGCTAACTTGTTGCTGACTTGCTTCAGTTCAACTTTTACGACCACTCAAAAGTCATCCTGTCGTCGCGAGCGCTGGCGATTTCGCACATCGATAAACACCATAACCTCACGACCTGGACGTTGAGCGAGGTCATGATGATCGAACTGCGAGGGGTCCACAGCTTGGACCCGGAGACTGCGAAGACACACCAACGACTTTTACAGAAGCTGAAGTACTGCAAGGAGGTTTTGGTGTCCATCCGTAACGAGAGTGCGCTCCAGCACATGCAGGGTCAGGCGCAGTTGCCAGTTGGAGCCGAACGCGAGTCGAAGGGTTTGAAGACTTCTACGCGATGAGGTGTGGCGTGAATGTCATAGACAGGCTCTGGGAGCCGACGACAGAAAGGGCGCTAGGTCCAAATCTCTACCTCGATCTACTGTTAGGGTGATCGCTGTCTGTTCTCTCTATACCCTCCGATCCATTTTAGCTTTTATCTGCACTCTTTTGGCTGTACCATAAAAACCATGACATTGTTATCGAGTTACCGTTTCACACTTTCTGCCTCGTGTGATCCTTCCTTTGTTAGTGTGAAAGTGAGCGGGCGGGAGTGGCTTATCGGAGCTTCTCAATGCTGATCGTGTTCCCCAAGCGGTGTGAGGTGAGCGTAAGCATCTTCAAATAGGACAGAGGGAGTGCTCAGACGTTCACATGTGACGAGCGTCGTCCCTTTGGATCCGCATCCTTGGAACCTTTGTTACATCTAGGGGTTTCCACTGGGACGGGCGCTCTGCTAGCGTCACTTTGCCTTTCATTTTTCTCACCCTCACCCTCGCCCCCTCCCCCTCCTCACTTTTGATCTCGATTGAGAGTACTTTTTGAACAAACAATCTACACTGATAATCAATTTCCGTTAGCACCTTTCCTCCCCTTCGATTATCGGACTGTATTGAGCCACACAAAGACAAAAAAGGGGGGATATACGATCACCCACACACACAACACATAACTTGAAGCTCTCCCCCTCCTTTGGGACAGCCGTTGAGGTAATGATCAAAGGGAACAAAGCAAGGAGGAATGTAACCGGGAGAAGCCGAAAGACCGAAGCCGCACCTTAAACGTTCTCCTTTCAGCTTTTTTTTTGCCGGTGCCTCCTCATGCAACCCTCGAATCTTCGTCTGGCGCTTGACCCTTGCTTTGTAGGCTGTCTAGCACGGGGACACGGAACCTCACACACCGCTTTTTGCGATGAGCACCCTGACCTCGTGCGACCATTCTAATGGGTAATGACTCCCTGATCCTGAGCCACTCCGAGACCCTTTCGTCCTTGCCCAACCCACGCCTCCTTCGTATTTAAGTTGAGAGGCAAAGGTCCGGTCACCTGTCAACTCTCATCCGCCGCGTCTCTCCCGCTTTTTTGTCTCCCCCCCATTCCCAAAGCCTCACCGCCCGTTTGTTTCTCCCGACTCTTGTTTTCTCCCCCTGTGGTAGATCCGGAACACTGAAACAAGCCCCACCCTCCACCCCCCCTCCTCCTCTTTCTCGTACTGCGATGGAATTCCATTCCCAATCTCGTATCCCCACTTCTTTGGGCCTCTACCACTCTCGACGAGAGACCTCAGTTTCGCCTACCAACTCATCTTTCTGGAGCATGCCCGTTACCCCTGTCGACAGTCCGACCGCATATCGGGTTCACGCTTATGATCCGTGCCCATCTTCTTTGTCGGACGCTAGACATCTGCCGTATCCCACCCTCCCGGCACCCTACGCCTACTATCCCAAGTCCAACGTTACCCTGCCACCTTTCTCGACCCTACTTCCCAGAGAAGATAGGACGTTGCAGCCGTTTCAACGAACGCCGAACCACTACATTCGACCCCTTACCCCCGATACCCCCATCTTCCATCAACAAGATTTCATCGGCAGTACGTCGCCGCCGCCGCTGAGGAGGCCTCCCAGTGTGCTCTCGTCGGACCTGCCTTTTGCAAAGAGAAGAAGAGCGGATCCGGAGTCCGATCAATATCTGGCCAGATTGGAGGGTAATAAGGCGAGGTGTATGTACCTGTTGGAGCACGATCCTGATGCAGGGGGAGAGAGTGGTCTCTGTGCCTACGAGGCTAGGAGCGATATGGTCCGCAGACACATACGGGCCGTCCATCTGAAGCTCAAGTACGTTCCGCCAACTCGCGTACCCTTCTTTGGTTGTCAGTGCTACCCCCTAAACTTGTTTCACTTTCTAGAAACAACATCTGTAAGTTCTGCAAAAGGGGTTTCGCGAGCAAGGGAACGCTGGAGACGCACGAAACCCTCCAGTACGTGCGATCTTTCATCTGATCTTTGGGCTCGGGCTCGACCGTTTGGATAACGCGAGTTTTCTAACCGATCCCGCAGTACCGGGGAACAACCTCACAAATGTCCAGACTGCGACAAAACATTCAACGATCCCTCGAAACGTCACAACCACCGAGTGAACGTACACGGATATGTGCCGAAAAAAATCAGACCGTCCGACCGTCCCGCGAGGGTATCCAGACGTAGGGTGACCCGTGAACCTTGGGGTCAATCCCCTACCCCGTTCTCTCAGTGAGATCGACATAATGTTTGTGAAATGAGTCCTATCCCAGACGGACGATAATTATCGATAATCTCTTTGCCATATATCCCTGATCTCTTCGCCCTTTCTGTCTTCGATGCGTATGTATCCTTAAATATCGCCCAGTGTGCCTCCCCATCTCTCCACCTCCACCTGCTTCTCTCCACCCTCCCCGCCCCCTCTCTGGCTTGCGACTTCAGAAATGTAATCACTTGTATTCCTCCTAATCGCGGTTCCGTATCACGTAATGTATTGTCTAAGGTCTACCAACCGGGCTGTTCCTTGTCTGTCTGGATCGACGACAGCCTCTCCCACTCGACCCAATCCGTTCCCGGAAGCCTTGATCTTGGTCAAATTTTTGGGGTCGGATAATCTCCCAGTAATGATACTAAATTAACTGCGTTTCGAGAGCGGGTGAGACCACATAACCGCTTTGTTCCATCTGAATATCCGGTTTCACACACGGGCAGCCGAACCAAGCGAGTCGCCAAGTTCACACCAAGGAAGCATCGTCCGTTTGTAGGTTCTTGTTTCGTTCGCATGTACGTACAACAGACACGGAGAGAGTATAGAGAGCAAGTGTTTCTACGGTGAATAGACAAGAAGCCCTTGTGTGTCGAAGCAAGCCGCCATAAGCCGAATCCTGGACGAGTTTGTGCTGCGGGTATCCCGTGCGCAGCGTGTGTGTATGTGGGGGGAGGAGACATGAAGGAGGAGCGTCAAATTCGAGGGTCATGAAAGAAATGTGATACCTGTTGCTCAAATTAAACGATTCTATTATGGAGAATGCTATGTGAGATAGGGCAAAAATCCAATGGGCTAGGCATTGGGCCGGGATGGGTGACGGGCCAAAACGGCACCCGTATAGGCAGCCTGGATGCTGCTGAATCTCTGCAACTCCTCCGGCTTGACATGAATCTTTCCACCGAAGCCGACCTTGCGAGCGGCCCTCTTGATGAAGGACACACGGTTGGAGTACAATGACTCGTGGACAGAGGCAGCACGAGAAGTGGTCTTGACCAAGGGAACACCCGTAGCTCTGAGGGCAGCCTCGGTGGCAGCCCTACGCTCGCGGCGCTGGCGGAGGTACTTGATGACGGTAGCCTTCATAGCAAACTTGATGAGGTCGAGAGGGAGGAACCAGATTATGTTCTAACAAAACAATCAACAACGCGTCGGGGCGGTGAGTGAGAAATGTAACATACCCAGACCCAGACGATCCCGATCCAACCACCAGAAATAGCACGAATGTTGGTGAAGCCCCAGTTTCCGTATGCGGCGATTATAGAAGAGACAAGCTGGGCAATGCAGAAGGCGAGGAACAAGGCGACGGAGGGGCGCTCCATGAAGAAGAATCCGTGCGAGCGAGTGACGAAGATGAGGGCTTGGGATATGATGGCAACCTGGAGGTAAATGATCATGTGCAGCATGCGATCGTTTGCGAGTGGGATATCCTGCCTGCCCTCGAGCGAGACGCCAAATTTGTCCTGGAAGAATGTGGTCTCCATGATGACAATGACGAGGACGACGGTAGAAAGGGTGAGGTACAAGCCGTAAGCGATGGCGAAAGCGAAGATCTCAGCAAGGTCCCAACTGTCCGGAGTCATTGATGGCAAGACACGATCGACCGAGAGAGTCATGATGGTTCCGTCGTTGAGGAGAGCAATCACCAAAATCATGAAGGGTGGGAAGTTGAATTTGTAGGCGAAGGCAAGGACGGCGAAACAGACGACAATACGGATGGTGACAGCGCACGCATAGATCGAATAGTTCCTCATACGTTGGAAGATGATACGGGAACCACGAATGGCGTGAACAATGGTGGAGAGACCGGGCTCAGTCAGGACGATATCGGCGGCACCACGAGCAGCATCGGTGGCACCCTCGACAGCGATACCGACGTTCGCACGAGACAAAGCGGGGGCATCGTTGGCACCATCACCGGTCATGGCGCAGAGGTGACCGAGACCTTGGAGACGTTTGACGATCTCGTACTTGTGTTCGGGGAAGACACCGGCGAAGCCGTCGGCATCCAAGATCATGTCGTCGAGGGTGGCGTGCTTGCTACCGGGTGCAGGTCCATCCTTCAAGACGACAGCGGGATACATGTGGTCACCCAAACCGAGACGACGACCAGTTTCCTTGGCGATGGCGAGTTGATCACCAGTAACCATCTTGACCTTGACACCGAGAGCCATAGCGTCATCGATGGTCTGCTTGGTGTCCTCACGGGGAGGGTCGAAGATGGGAAGGAGGCCGATGAGTTCAAAGCCATTACCCTCAGCATCGTGATCACTACCCTCGACTTCCTCGAAAGCTACAGCCAGGGCACGGAGACCACGGGTGGCGAATTCCTCAACATCAGCCTCGAGCTTGTCCTCGACCTCGTCGGTCTTGTTGCGGGTGCAAAGCTCGACGATGATGCCGGTCATACCCTTGGTGACGCGCTTGAGCTTGCCGGTGGACTCCTCACGGTAGGTGCACTCGGTACGCTTGTCGACGGGGTTAAAAGGCTTGAAGTCGAGGACCTTGATACCAGCGTGGGCCTTGGATGGGTCGGGGAGGGAACCAACGACACACGTGTCGATGGCGTCCTGGTTCTCGGTACGGGAAGCGTAGGCAGCCAACTTGATGACATCCTCAACGGAAAAGGGGCCGTAAGTCCTAATGGTGACGCGATCAATGGTGAGCTTGTTGGTGGTAAGGGTGCCGGTTTTGTCAGAGCACAGGATGGTGACCGCAGCCAACTCCTCGATGGCAGTGATACGGGTGACGATGGCTTTGTACTTGGCGAGTTGTTGAGCACCAACAGCGAGGGTGACGGACAAAACGGTTGGCATGGCGATGGGGATACCACCGATCAAAAGGACGAGGATGTTGTCGAGACCATCACGGTAAGAGTAGTGATAAGCTGCGTAGAGGACGAGAATCTCGAGAACGACAAAGATACCGATGGTGACAAGACAGAAGGAGCCGATCTGGGCGAGAATTTTTTGCAAGTGACCGGTGGTATCGTCATCCTGGCCGACCAAAGAGGCAGCACGACCGAAGAAGGTGTTTGCACCAGTAGAGATGACGATACCCTCTGCCTCACCCTGCTTACAGGTTGAACCACTAGGGAGACAATGGGGTTAGACCAAAACGAGTGAGCCAAGGGACAAGAAAAAGAACCCACGAGAAGCATTGATCGCCAAGCTTCTTGCTCTGGGGAAGGGATTCGCCGGTCAAAGCGGCTTGATCGATAGAAACGTTGATCGCCTCAGTCAGACGGCAGTCGGCGGGGACAATATCTCCAATTTTGAACGAGATCATGTCTCCGGGAACCAACTCTGAGGATTCGATTTCTCGCCAAGACCCAGAGCGTTTCACCTTGGCCTTGGGTGCGAGCGAATCCATGAGGGCTTTGACCGCGTTACCAGCGTTCCGTTCTTCGTAAAATCCAATAGCAGAGTTGGCCAACAGAAGCAATACGATACCAACGAAATCTTCCCAGTCGGGGGGACGCCCTCCACCGTTCGAGAGAGCGATAGCGACGAGGGCGGCGGCTTCCATGACCCACGAGAGGGGGTTCCACATGAAACTGAGGAACTATCAACATGGCATGAGCCGGGTATCTGGGAAGCGACGGAATAGACGACCAACCTGCAGAAAGGCGTTTTGTTCCTCCGACTCGAGCTTGTTGGGACCGAAAATGTCAAGACGACGCGCTGCTTCTTCATCAGAAAGGCCTCCTTCCGTGCAGTCGAGAAGTTTGAACACGTCCTCAATCACGATGGTCTCCAAATCAACCTTCTCCTTGTCGTAAAGATCCTCAGCCTTGAGCTCGATCTGCGGGTAACGCAAAGATGAATATTGTTTTCCACGGAAAACGCGTTGGTGATGAATTTCACCTTGGACATGTCGACATTTGCGTCTGTAAACAAAAATAGAAGTGAGCGTTTGTTCACGATGCATGATGAGACGAGAAGATACACACGAGTTGCTTTCACTACGTCATGTCCAAAATCCTTGTACTCTCTCTTCCTCGGTTCAGTTTTTTCGGTGGTCTTGACTTCTTCGGAGATGTCTCCTCGAGTGGAACCAGCCTCTTTCTTTTCTACGTCCGACATGGCGCGGGGTGGGATAGGATGGGGAGGATGGGGAGACCCTTTGACAGCCGACGGAGAGCTGGCAAGAGAGAGAAGTGACTCAGATGGGGGGAGGAGGAGAGGAGACGGAAAAGTGGAAGAAGGGAGGGAGACCAGAACAACCGGGGAGAAATCTTCAACCCTTTTTATCCACTCGCGCCTCGGATGGGGGGGATCAAGTGGACCAAACAAGAGCAAACAGATCCCCGAGGGTGGGAGGTGGCAGTATTGTCTCGAAGGGAAAGGTGCTTCTGATCGGGTATTCGCACCGACTTTCGGGTGGTCTACGGGAGTAACGAGAAGGTGGGTGACCAGTGTGTCGGATATTCTTCAGGTCGTAATCGCGTTGACAGCGACTCTGGGCCCGACCCGAGGCCACAGCCATGCCGTGTCCCGCTAACGTTGCTAGACCCATCTCATGACGGGGGTGTTTCTATTCATATCTAACCAGTAGCCAAATGCCGTTATGGGAAAATTATACTTAGGAACAACCCGGGACCCATTTAGAAAGGTCAACCAAACGATTAACATCCCCTACTTACTTACCGTCCTCCCCGTACCATCCCGCACGTACCCTCGCTCTCACTCGCTCATCTGTTCACAACCCGGCCTTGGGTAAGTAAAACACATCTCCCAATTATAGATCCTTATCCGACATAGAACAGACGCGCTTATATAATAGTCTACCGTAACAATATAGTCTCCAATCAGATCCGCGGCATTATACGCCATCACTCATCATCCTCGTCTCCGTCTAGCATTCCACCGACCTCTTCCTCCTCCCCCTCGTCCGATTCGTCCATGATGGAATCTTCCACATGCGGTGCTCCCCCTCCTCCGTCGTCCTCGGTATCTTCCCTCTTTATCGCTTTCCCGTACCTCGTCCTGTCAATCAATTGCCGTTAGACATGACACCTCTCCGCCGACCCTTCTAGCTCACCTTTCCCTCATCTTTGCGGCAGGCGTGGTCTCGCCATCGTCGTCATCGTCATCGGATGATATCTCAATCACCGTTCGGTGCTTCTGCGCCCTACAAGTCACATCGTTAGATAAACCGCGATCGATCCCATGTCAGCTATAAAGCACTTACACTGCCCTCGTCGGCACAGACCGTGTGGGAGCGACATTACCCTTCCTGACTGGTGTCCTGTCATAATCTACCTCCTCCTCGGAGTCCGCATCCGAGTTTGAAAGTCGCGGCTTTCTATTGCCAGTGCAAAAACTTGAATCAGTCTCCCCCCGGCTGCCCGTGATAACGAATACACCTACTTCGATCTCCCTCCAGGCCTACCACGGCCAGCCTTGGCGGTCGAAATCCGACCCACATCGCTGTCATCTCCACTTCCCCCGGTTGTACCCGTGGCGACGCTCGCCGACCGTCTTATTAACCTTTCTCAGGTATCCGTTCCATACTTTAGTAACCTGTATGTCAGGCGTACCTCTTTTTCCCCTTGGTTGCAAGTGGGGGAACTTCGGGTTCTGGCTCTTCCTCCGGTATAATGTCATCGAGGAACTCGAACAGATCTTTGAGATGTTCCAATTTCCGGTAATCTTCCTCACTGAAGCTCTCGAGTTGCGCAGAATACTTGTTGCTGATATTCGCGTCGAACTTGCCCAAAGCGTTTTTTGCGACCGCTTCGTGTGGGGGCCGACGCTGCCAAGGCTCGTCAGAGAATACCTTTTCACGCGTCCATCATTCACCTACCGACTGCACATTGTATATTAATAGCTTCAGCGTTTTGATCTTATTTTCGTCCACAGCCTCCGGGAGGTGGAGCTTGATTAACACCTGGCACAAAATTTTCTTGCTCTCGCCTACATGTGTGGGAAATGATGTCATGTAAAAAAACAGCCTGGGAAAGTGTAATTTTACGTACGCGTGAGGTTGTCATCAAACAGGGCTTTGACGATGTCTGCGGCGAGATCGATGTGAACACTGTCGTCTTTCTTCCGACCAGGCACTTCTCTGATGAAAAGGTAAACGGGTTAAAAGAAACGCAGAATGATGGTGCATACACAGCCTTTTCCGGGTCCATCCAGTCGACAAGCATCAAGCCAAGTTGGAGTGGGTTGACCATAGTCTGACCTTCCTCGAGTTCGGAATACATTTCTGTAATCTGAGCAAACAGAGGTAGGAACAGCTGTTCAGGCAGTAAACAAACGACTCGATCGAGTGCATTAATGGATCAGCTTGCCTCTTTTATCTTACGCTGGTTCCCAGCGTTTGAATAGCAAAACACCGGGAAGAAATACGATAGACATTGACGCAGTTCAAGATTGTCGCTCGTCTCCGGGGTGACATACAATAAGAAGATTGTCTCGAGTGCCTGTATCGGCAAAGAATTAGCCATCCGGTAGTCAGCAACATTTTTATGGGGAGCGTACATTTGTATTCGTGACCATTCCAGAAAGCAATAGCTTGGCCAGCCCAATACAAACGCAAGCGTGCACTTCCGCGTTCTCATCAGCTTTCAAGACGCTCAAGAGGTATTCAACAATTTTGTCAGACTGCGGAGGGAACACGATTAACCCGAATCTTAATTAAATCAGAGAGTCGAGCAAACTGTAGACTTACATTGTCCCCACTTCCAGCAGAGAGGAAATCAGACTCATGAACCATAAGGACATCAAAGACAACTTGAAGAAGCCTCAGCTTGAATTGAGTGGGTGCACCGGCAATTTGATTGAGGAACAGTTGAAGTGATCGGGCTGCCATTTTCTGCCATCAAAAGGTCACGGATGAGAAATCAAGAGTTCACCATGGTACAACACACCCTTGCGATAAGACAACATAACCCAAGACAGATCAAACCCTTCTCACGAAGGTATTGCTCTTTGTTGCGGACCGCGGGGACGATGAGTTCGCTTAAAACTCCTTCGAGAGTTGAATTCTCTTCAAAGGTCTGGAATAAAAATCTGTCAGAATTAGAACAGGAGCAGGAACAACAACAACAACAACAACGCACGCCGTTGACGCGTTCAAGCATACCGATACAGAGAGAAAGGCATCGCATGTCCATCGCGTCGCGTCGCGATTGTTCTTCGGCGGTCACGGCCATACCCGACCCCTTCTTACGGGCGCCAGACGTGCTTCCGACGCTCTGGTCGCCATCCTCTCCCATAATCTGGAACACGGCTTCTATCAGGTCGCACTGGGAAACAAGGGAGGGTCGTTACTTACGGCCGCCTCGTCGTCAAGTTCCTCAGTGTCCCGCAACTCGTGGATAACCTCCACGACGACCATAATCAAGTCCCGTTCGCTGTCAGATAACTTCCGCAGCACATCCAAACACCGGGAAGCTAGTCCTTCTGGAAGGGCCTGATGGGCAATCATCGCCCTCACCAGTTGGAACATCTTCCGTCGTCCAATCTCATCAGCATAGTCAAGGTTTACGACAAGCTTGAGCAACTCCGTGAGTATGAACTCTTGGCTCATCCTTTCCTCCTCTCGGCGGATCCGGTCTTCTTCCCGCTCGTTGAAACGACTTGGCCCTTCATCTAGTTCACCTTGGATCAAGACCATTAGGTCATTGTACCGTTCCTGGATGCGGAATGCCATGGCAGTAACCACGGGCAACGTAGCTTCCAGCCGCGCTTCATTCTTTGCCACTACGCATTGGTCAACGAAGACGCGAGCCAAAAAAGTCTTCTCTGGCGTCAGGCTCTCCCAGAAGGTGTCTCCGAATTCGAGGTTGTCGAAGATCTCGGCGCGTGTTTTAAACACACTCATAAGTGCCTCTTCGGGGATAGTGACCTCTTGAAGGTCGAATAGTGTGAGGAATGATAGCATAGTTTGTTCGAGTTCCTGGGCGGGAGTCTCGTTCTTCACAACCTGATCAGGGTTGCGCATAACGTCGACCCAGGTTCCAACAAGGTTTGCCGCGGCTGCCCGAACAGATTGCTCTCGGTCACCCAAGCCGTGCTTTATAACCACCTCCCTGTGTTCGATGGATAGGAAACGGGGATGTGCATGCCCCACTGACTTGCTGTCTTCCCCTTCCCCTATGCTGCAATTCCGTTCCAGAACGGTTGAATAGGTATGTTTTCGTACGCCGCTATCGAGATCACGGGTTCGAGTGAGGAGAAGGGGTATAGTATCGGCAGTGACATGGATGTTGACTAAGGCTGCTCGGCGAACTTCGGGGGAGGTATCATACTTGAGGACATCAGCGAGGGCATCCAGAATCGAAGTTTCGCCCTCATTGACATCATTTGGCTCCTCTGTAGGTAGTAGTTTGGCAAGGGATGCAGCGGATATAGCTCGGATCTGGGGCTCTTTGTCGTGGAGTCTGCCCAGCAACGCCCCTCGCATTTCCAGATATAATTCCTCGCTACAACCGGTCAATATTTGTGAAGGATACATCAATATAGTTGACGTACTCCATGAGACCGACGTGAGGCAACATTTCACCAACGATTTGGACAGCGCGGTACCGTATGGATTTGTCCTTAGCCAAGAACGCTTGAAGGAGATGACGAAACACTCTTGCCATGAAACGGTCGGCGATGGTATCTTCTTCTTCAGCCCTGCCTTCTCTTCGAGCCTCCTCATCGGCTTTTATTCGGTGCGATTAGTTGGGGTATCGGTGTAGTTCGAGTGAGAACGCACTCTTTTCCACAAGGACTTTGATATATGCCCCTAGGAACTTTGCGATGCGATCCGCGACAGCTTGCCCCTTCTTGACGAGCAACACGCGGCTCATCATATCACAGATGGTTTCCTCAAAGAACCTTTCTCCGACGAATTTTTCTCCATTGCCGCTGCTGGATGATTGTCTGAGTTCGGAGGCTGTAAGATGGAGTTTGTAAAGAGCCACGCAGTTCTTCTGGTGGTTAGCGATGGATGACTGTGCTTGGTCAAAGATCTTTGGTAGAGTTGTCTCGACGGCATCCCTGAGGGAGGTAGCTGGGGCGGGCATGTTGGAGATGACCCTTGTTCGCCTTTACACGCGACGCGTCGTGGGATCTTTGATCATAATATGATCACGTGCGGTGGCCCGTAATGTCCACCGATGCAACGAGGTTGAGGGCGGGCAGCAGCAAGTTCCCTATCTGCAGCCATCTGTTCGCCCCCTCCAGATGTCCCGCTCTGCGAACAGTGAAGCCCCCTATTTATCCCACCCCAGAACTTACCATGGACCAATGATTTCGGTCCTGCCAGAGTCTACTGCCAGAGTTCGCAAGCCGAGCACTGGCAGATCCGGCCGGAATCCTGCCGTCTGTGACCCCCCGTCTCCTAGAGGTCGCAGGGGTGCAACGCAGGTTCCATCTGTCGGGCGGCCAAGCTTACATCCACAGCTTGATGGTGAGCCCTATGCGTTTCGCGGAGATGACACTGTTCAGTCCATTAACCCTCTCTTATGCTTCGTTTCAGTCGACATCCCCATTCCCGACTTCCCTCCCCCGTCGTTCCAGGAGGCAATAACGACACCTGTTTACCACATGCAAGATATCGCGATGTCAGATGCCTCGTTTTCGTCGTACTACTCCATCCAGAGGTCCCCGTCTGTGGATTCATATCCGACCACCTCTGCGTCATCTCCAGCCTCACAATACGAAGACGCATACGACGCGGACGCTGCAGATGCCAGTCATCCCCTTCCGGTCTTTTCCACCTCCGAAACGGGCAGCCCTGTGGGATACTTCCCGGCGGTTTGGGAGGCCGAACGTCAACAGGGTATTCCACTCGAGGAACGAGTGCGACGCGAACGGGAAAGGAGAGAGCAAGCTGAGACGACTCACCTCAGCATCACCCCTCCAAAGTCCACCTCCCACTCCCGAGCCAGGTCTTGTTCCCATTGTGGAGGCCAGTCCAAATCACCAACTGACGAGCGACGAACTCGACAAGCAGAGACGATCCCTCGACGTCGAGGACTTTTGCGCCACAGACACTCCCAATCCCTTTCTTCGGCCTCCGTTCCTTCCACGCCAATTCGGAGTAGGCCCCGAACCTCCCTCAAGTCCACATCCAGTTCAAAGAGGAAGTCCAGGAGCATGTCCCCTCGTCCTTCTCTAGTAACACCGATGACCACGTCTAATTCCTTAAGCCTCATGAGTCGCAAACTTTTTGCTCACTCTAACAAGGGTAAGGACAGGTCGACGGAGGACGAACCCCTTGAGTCCTGGGAGGTATTGGACACTGGCTCTGTCCCTGATCCTGTGGTTGAACTTCCTCAGCAACCTGTCTCTCGCGTTCGAAGGACCTTGTCACGGATGAGCCTCTCTGCCCTATCGGCCATCAATACCCAGACAGAAGCCGGGAGGAATGGGTCGATCGAGCCCTACCCTCTCGAACCACCCCTTCCTTCTGCTGCAACTGAGAAATCTAGACTCAAGCAGTCAGAGCCACCAGCAATGACGCACAACATGCCCTCATCCATTCAGCGCGACTACCCACCCATCACTTCGTCCACACCTCCCCCAGTCAGGGCCAGTTCGCCGCTTGCGACAAAATCATTCTCACCAGCATCTGATGTTCCCCCTCCAACTCCCTCTATGCATATGACGGCATCCACACCTGACCTGAGCCCCACTCGTCCTGCTCTTTTGGTCGATTCCCGACAAACGCAAAGCTCTCCTTTGATTTCTCCTGTTGCAATGCGCCTGGGTGCGCGACAGCGGGTGAAGAGTATGAGTGTTCACACAGGCCCCCCTTCTTCCATTGCATTCCCCAAGGTGACCGCGAATTCAAACCTTAGAAAGCTCACATCCACGAAGATCGATCCTTCCTCTCCACTCTCGGTGCTGAATGCGTTTCCTGCTGTCCCACCGATCAGAACTCACTTCGAGAAACCAACCCAGAACCGCGACCATCACGTCTCCTCTTTTTCTACTGTGCGACCGCCACCCTCCCCCCTCGTTTCTCCTTTGGAACCACCTACTCCTGTCAGACATCACTACCCAGGACGTCCGCTCCCCACTCCCCCTGCAGGAGTTCCTCCATCTCCTTCGGCGTATGAGTCCCTACTCCTTCCGCGATCTGCGACTCCCGCAAGTTTTGCACTCACCTTGAATGTCCCAAGTGGGATGAATGACACGATGATGACCGAAAGGAGTATCGCCACGTCTACCAGTTTGACTTACATTACAGATCGCCCAAGCAGCCCTCTTTCGAGTGTATCTGGATCCTCGATTATCGAAGCGATCAGCGAGGTGGATGAAGAGGATATGGGCGGTGAGAGGGCGAATTTGGACCTCCTGGTTTCTCGGATCGATTCGAACGAAGGGAGTACCTACCAGGTAAGTGCAATCTAACCCACAGACCTGTGAATCCCCGTATAACACGTTGCATAGGACCAATTCACGGTCTCTGGAGTGATTGGAGAGGTCGAGAGGCCTGGCACGGCGAGACCGCACCACAGCCTTGACGATGTTACCGATATTCCGCTTGTTGCCCCGATCGAAGTTCAGAGGCGCAGAAAGCTCAAGGATGGGAGAATGAAACTAAAGCTCCGTCTGATGGGAGTGTCGGTGAATAACTGCGGTATTTGTTTGATGCAGTTCAAAGAAAAGGAGATGGGAGTGTTGACTCCAAAATGTCGTCACCCGTGAGTGAATCCGCACTACCAAAAAGAAAATTGTCCTGACTTTATTGAAAGGTACCACGAGATTTGTCTCAAGACGTGGTTGCAGCGCAACCCCACCTGCCCATCGTGCAGAGCTCCTCTCAAACAACTGTAGCTTTCCTTTATGCCACTCGTTCCTTCCAAGACTTTTGTATGAATCCCCCTCTTGTAGCCTTCTTTGTTGCCCTCTAACACGTACAGGTCACGCGCGAGGGACCAGGTCCAAGGCATTTGTTGATGTATCCTTCGTAGTTTCTTGCAACGTATGCTCTACCTAGCCGGCTAGGCAAAAGTTACCTCGACGGTTACAATTCATCTCTGACCCTTCCACCTTCCACGGCTTGCTTCTGCTCATCCCCCTCTGGCGGCGTTTCAAGAGTACCGGCGGCGGCACTTGCAAGGACGTTGGAGTCGGCTGCCGCGATATCAGATTGTAAACGGCCTTCCCTCGACAGCCGCTGCGCGAACTTCGCTATCTCGCTGTCATATTCCTCCCATTCTGGAATCTGGCGGGCTCGCGCGAGCTTGGGCTCTTTCTGTGAATATCGAAATGTGATGTTGAACCGTATCCATCGCACTCTAAACTATCACAATACGTACCGTCAGTGGATTTTGGCACAAGTCTATAGTTTTAGCGCGATCTAAGCGATCTTTGCTGCCTGTAAATCACGGGCCGCATGAGACACTTTGATCAAATTGTGGAACCTATCCAGCACTCACACCACGTTTCACACTGGAGATGAAGTCCACATGAGCACATCAAACGAATAGCCGGGGTTTTCAGATGGTACTCACCCATAACCAATCTTCTGGCAGCGAAAAAATGGGGACATCACGCTGTAAGTTGTTGGGTAAATCTTGGTCGAGGTTGGCGAGAGAATTGGGGTCTGCAGAAAGCTGCTGGTAATGACCGCGCAACATATCGCCAGCGGCCATCTGATCCCCAGAGTGGTCAGACCTCAGTTATCAACCAATCGGAGAGAAGAGATTGCCAACCTGGCGGAATCGGACCAGGTCCACAACGTAAAGCGCACTGTCGGGAGGTCAGGGGGACGACGATGTACCAAAGGGTGTCTACTGACCTGATGTGATAGGGCAACCCCTGGAGGAACTGAGCCCAATACCCGGTCTTCCAGAAGCGGAAGCCCTCCATCTCGATGTTGTCATCTCCCATAGGCGTATAACCATATGGTGCGCCATGCAGGTCAAGATCGACCAACTCCTTCAAGTCAGCGCGGACAATTTGATCCGCATCAACGAAAATGACTTTCTTCAGGTCCATGGGGAACAGCACGTCCAGGAACAGGATCTTGTATGCCCAAATAATCCGCTGTTTCTCCTTCTGAGCACGCAGCCACGAGGGCCACTTGTAAGTCACGAGCTCGTATTGGAAACCATATTCTTGCGCGAAGTGTGGGATAAATTCCTGTTAATCGGTCATGGTCCCGTCCCTGAGATCACTGCCGAAAATACACACTCACCAGGAACGATGGTGACAAGAAGTTTTCGATGAACCAGAATTTGACCGTGCTGTTGGTGTTCCGGAGGACGCTCAGGATCATGATAGAGGCAAATCGCTGACGGTCACTAAGCCACAAACACACTCAAAAATGCATCCAAATCCTACCTCATAAAGCAAGCCTGAGGCGACCGTGAAAATGTTGATATCTGCCTGGGGCTTGATGCCCACCACATCTTTCGATCCCCGTTCCACCTTGGAAGAGCCGAAGCTCGAGAACCTGTGGGAAAATCAGCCCGGAGCGACGACCCTGTGGCGAAGGGCACCTACCAGGAACTGACACGATCCACGATGGATGCCTCAGATGACCCGTCTACGGCATCCGGTGGTGGCAAAACATCTTCCCTCTCCATTCCAGGAATTCTCGCCATGCGCGGGTATAGCGTCAATCCATCGAAGCTCGTGAGCGTTATCTCGCTTCCAACCTCCTCCACGCTCGGGCTGTTCCAACCACTGTTTCCTACACTCTCCATTGAAAAGACTTCTCGTCCACGACCGGGTCGAATTTCCAGTTGGAATACCCCAGGTTTGGCTCTGAATTGGATATATCCAAGGTTGGCTACAACCTGAGTATCTGCAATCACGCTTGAACTGTTAGTCGTCAGCTGAAGCTGCAGCCCACGGGGAGGGGTGGACGTGAGTATGTCCCGTGCGTGTCCTTCGATGACGAGGTAGTCGAGACCGAAAATCGCGTGAATCCCATTTGCACGATCCTTTGGAAGGATTGTGTAGAGTCGGATGTTATCGAGATCATGAGGCGCCTGTCGCGGGCGGACCAACCAGGCCTGTGGAACATCTGTCGCAAGAGTATAGATTGGTTCCGGTGGCAGCCCGGTGAACAGTGTGTGTGACTCGGCCTCTTGTCTGTTGACATCAAGAGGTTGGTAGACACCTCTGAGTATAGTGCACTCACCCGTCGTGGTCGTACACCGGAGACGATCTGAGATTGTACCGATAGAACCGTTTGAGTGGAACCTGGAACTATGAGTATCGTTGGGTCACAGGTACATATCTTGAGGCTCACCTCCGTGTACACGTTCGGGTGGACCCTCAAATCCACAGAGACCCCAGGTATATTAAGCAACCACAGTAGCAAGCTGGACCACTTCTGAGCAGATTCACTCAGAGGGTCCAACACCACTCCGAAGTTGAAGATTGCTGTGGAATTATCTCCAAAAGTGAAACGACTAGAGAAAGAGTTAACGACCGGTGACATGACTGCCGGGGGGACCGACTCACGTATGTTCTCCGTCAAGGAGCAGGTATCCGCGCCGACGGAGGCGGGGTTGTGCGTTCATCAGGGCAGATTGGTCTGGGTCCGGAAGCTGGATGGTCGAGATGACAGAGGTAGCCATTGCGATAATGTTGGAATACGTGTCCCTATCCACCAGCTCCACAGCGGGATTTACGACTTTCAAGGCACTAATTACAGGCTGTGCTCGTTTCCTCAACTCAAAGGTGGCCAGGTCCCTCAAATCATCAGCGAGCATATCACCCTTGGAGAAAGGTCCAACGATCTTAGGGGGGAAACATCAGAACACATATACTTCATCCCTCCTCCCACAAAAAAACTCACACGACCATTGACAACCAACGCCTGCTGCCCAGGGCGGAGTCCAATCTCACGAGCGACAAGACTCGACGAAAGGACATAGTCACGATACGCTTTCTTGCTATCTTCTTTTGAACCATCGCCTTTTTTCAGCCTCTCGATCAAAGACTCTTGCGTAAGGACAGTCTGTGATTCATCTTCTGTCAACGGTGGCGACGCCAGTCCAACCGCGATCAAGAGCTCGGATGGGGACATGCTGGCGAACAATCCTTGGGTGTGCAGATGAGACAGCAGACTGGAGACCGTTGGTTGTACAACATCGACATCATCCATGTTAGCTGGATTATGTAAGAACGCAATACGAGTAGCGGAGCCCGGTTCCTGGGAATTTTGTCAGCATACGGACAGTGAGGATAAAGATACTGTGGGTGGTGTACCAAGGACTCGACAGCCTCCTTAAACAGATCCTGCCCATCTTCCGCGTCGAAGTCAGCGATCACGTAGCTAGTTACGATCGGTGGGTCGTTGTGTTCAGCTGTTCAAAGTTGATTAGCGAATGGTCCCTGGTCGGATTCGTGGGGAGACTTACGCCACTGCAAGTAGGATCCCGCTTTCGCCCTGAAGCTGGTGGCCTCAAAGAGTTGGGGGAGTGAGGTGTGTTGCGTGCTTCCTGGTTTCCCGGATGGGTAAATCAGCTTGTTCCTGCGCTTACGACTCGTCGGAAGGTCATAAAAGTAAACGGACATGTCAGAGACGTCGTTCGAGAGGGTGCCTAGATAAAGCTAAGAGACTGCGGTAAGTCTGTGAATTGAGCGGGTCGTCCAGCACATACCTGTTCTTGGAGATACTGGATCTGTGATCCAATTTCAACTTGTAGATGTTGCAAGAATTGCTATGGGGTTTTATTCAGCAGGATGTCTGGTTGTTCTGTTGAGAAGCAACGCACCCCGTCCATCTCAACCGGTTTGCCGTTGATGAAGACTTCGCCATCGGGAGTGGAGCCAAGACTGACACCCAATCTCTTGATATACTGTTGGATCTTCCCTAGCGGGATGTCTGTGCCTTCAGTAGTGATCAAGTGAAAATCGGTCTCCGCCTTGGCCTTCAGCGGCTGCTCCTCCACGAGAAGCCTTGCGAATTCCCTCTTGAGGATATCCCAATTAACAGTGGTCTGCTGTCCATTTGCGAAGAACACCTAAAAACCAAGATTGAGCTCTCCGACCAGAGACGAGATCGATACTCAGGCATTTACACGTTTGAAGAACATCATGGTCATTTGCGTTCCATAAGCATCGTCGAGCCAATATAGCAGCCTCGCCATTTTCAACGAACTTTCCGTCTCAACAGCTGGCACAATGCCGAACCTGAATGGATACCCCCGGTTTATGAGATTCATGACGGCCGCAGAGACGAATCCAAGGTTGTTCGCGTTCGTGAGATCAAGAACGGTGACAATATTGAAGATATTCCTCTTGATACTATGGAACTCCCGGGGGTGCATTGGTCGAAGTAGCTGCAGACGTTCATATCAGTTCACGGAGGAAGATTCGATTCCACTTGTATACTCACGAATTTTATGTCGTCGCTCCAATGTGCGTACATCTGGTCCTTCTCCATATCATTCCACCATATGATGACGTCGCCCCCTTCTTCGCGATCGCTGGCATCAAGGATACCTTCAACGGCTCCTCCCTCTCGCTGAGCCGCAAAGATTGATTCGTGGGAAAGCAGCTCAACGGCTTGTTTTGGGGTCAATCCAAATGAAGTAAAACTGGCCATAATGTCTCGCTCTTGTTTGAGAACCTTGAGTAGTCTTCCGCTCGTGTGAAACCTCGGGCGATTGAAGAGAATGTAAACGACTTACGATAGTGGGTTGATTTGGGTGTCCTGTAACTGGAGTCCATTCAGCCAAATAGCATTCAGGCCTGGTTGGGCCGTCCGCGCGTTCTTTGCAATCTCTTCCTTGAGCTCCTTCTTAGGGATCACGCGCCTAGCGACAGACGAAGCGTATTTCGGAAAATTTTGAGACAGTTGCTCGAGTACCGTCAACGCACTTTGGGAGTCTGAGAGCAATTGTGCTGCGTGTATCCCAATTTCTATGCCCGGCTCCAGTCAGGAAGTCAGAGTTGGAATGATTAAGATATAAAAACCTGAAAGCTCATCCGAAGTCAGTGGCTTTGAGTAATCCGCGGATTCCTTTGCCGCATAGGCTTGCAGTAAGTCTAGAATGAGGTCTTCCGGCGAGGGGAGTCCTTCTGCGGGGGTATGGACGGTCTCCTTGGTAGAAAAGGCACCTGCACATGATCAATATTTACAAATGAATTTCTATAAGCATTTCCTTACCCAGATGACGATCATCCAATGCGAGGTAATCGGTCTTCTTCAAGTCTAGCACGACACCATAACCAGACAGAATCGCCTTCTTCTCGAAATCCCTCCCCTTAGGCGTCACATAACGCAGAACGTACTCTATCCGAGGGGGCGCCGAGGTAGCGAGCCTGTAAAGGTGCGAATGAAGATTCCTAAAGTTGTTGGAGTCAACTGAGGCGTAGAGGATTGCTGTGCGTGGTGGTCGCTTGAGAGCGTCGCCCGGAGGGTATACATGGTCGAATGGCAGGATATGAGGTCTATGGAATGCGCTGAACGACGAAAATAATTGGACATTGTAATGCGGGACATTTGCGTGTGACGCACGTGTGAGAGGCCGCCCCATCGATAGTGCCCACATCCGCAAGCTTCTCCAATGTCTCCAAATCACAGACCACTTGACCGTACCAGTCAACCCAGGATTCACAACCTTCCCCGAGTTCCTTATTCCCATTGTGGTCGGTGTAATATTGGTAGAAGGCTTCGATCTTGGGGGTGGCAGCGTGAAGTGCCAAGTTGATGTCTGCGAACGCTAGTGAACCTGCTTTCGGGAGTAGACCCAACCTCGAGGTGGTTTCCACCGCAAGCCCGTGTATTGCCTCAGCAGTGAGAGTGTGAACTGAGGGAGGAGTGTTCGGATCGGTTAAAGTATCCAAAAGAGGGAAGTACGCGTGGTCGTTTTCGGTGGAAATGGATTCCCTAGGTACCATGAGTTAGAAATAAGCCAGTTGAGAGTTCATTACACACAGAATTTCGAGGAGCGGAGGGGGTGCAGGCCAGGAAGTCTCAACCGTGACCTTGACAGGTGGTGACAGTGTTGCTGCATTAGCAAGGTACAACGGGACTGTATGCAGGAGAACTCGTAGGAGCCTCATGTTATACCCAGTCATGCGCAGCTGGGAAAGTCAGAGTACCTCCCAAAGATAAAGCGCGCTGAGGAGTCGAAAGCACGATCCGGTTGTGGTGAACGCGCCGCAGTGTAACTGATGTCGATCTGCCACGTACTGCTGACTCCCGATCACCGTCATGCACGGAAAACGAAAAACCCGCAGGACTCAAGCAGGTTTCACCTTCAACGCAACATGTAGATGCAGTTTCTAACATACGAAGTACACAGAAGAGCATAACAAATACGTGGAGCGAGCTGTTGTTTTTCGTGGAGCCAGCGCGCACTCCACCTTCAAGATCTGAAGTATCCAGCTCTCATCGTCCGGGCTGGGACGGGCGTCCACACGCATCTTCCCTTACAGCTAAACGCGATATTTGGATTCCTCAGTTTCACGACTAACGGGGATCCAGATGTCCAGGAGTGAGGAAAGAAACGAGGGGTGCGATGTACTCACGCACATGGGGCCCTATTCTTTGTGGGATGCCGCATGACAACACAGACGATGAGTCGAAATGGTGAAAAAACATGCGATTCTCAGAACTCCCCGTTGATAGGCGGATACGGTCCGATGCGGAGAGGTGAAAACCAGGCACGACGAGGTTTGAATGTGAGGGCACGAGTATTTAATAACCGAGGAAACGGCTGGGAGGCAGCACATTGAAGGGTCAGGGAAATAGATTCCCATCGAGACACGAGTGAAAGAACGAAGGTAACCATATGTCTAATAGTTTGCTTTTTCCTTTGCCCGTTCCATCGCTGGTGGGGTGTGAGATGCTCGGACTGGACGCTCGGACGGCTGATCCGACGGTTGGAACACTCACGGTTATAATGCAGCAGTTTCTCGATGAGGTCGACGTGGGTGAGGACCATTCGTCTACAGCAGTACCTCTTGAGCTGGAGCTCGTCGAGGGCCTCGCTGAAATGCAGGTCAGGCACGAAGGGGGGTATGAAGCGCAGCAAGCGCACCCCTCGGTGATGTCCTTGGCGAGTAGCTCAAGGTATGCGTTCCATTTGTCGCCGATGACTTTACCGCACGAGAAACAGCGGACTGGAATGATCTATCGAGGGGGAATAAGTGATTGGAGAGCGGTTTGAGGATGTACTGAGAGACTAACCATGATTTAAACTGAATTTTTATTCCCCACTGACCTGACGGTGATGGGATAATCGAGTGCCGTGCCGTGGTCTAAATTCCCGGGACTCGTAGAGTACTGGGTTTTGCAGTTTTT
>Ga0307514_10001881_pt1 | contig 23159 bp, 30 predicted proteins | sample 16_EM_MG_FD_203088 | JGI IMG/M metagenome (GOLD analysis project Ga0307514, IMG submission 203088) | Populus trichocarpa ectomycorrhiza microbial communities from riparian zone in the Pacific Northwest, United States - 16_EM | ecosystem: Host-associated > Plants > Roots > Unclassified | place...
GCGATCTTCGCTATTCTGCTGTTCTGTCAGCTAGCCGCTGCACAGTTTGGTGGCTTCTTTGAGCAAATGTTCCAAGGCGAACACCGGCAACAACGACAACGACCTCCAGGTGCTGACCACTGGAGAGCCCAGGCCGACGCCAGTGAGTTCTTGCCTGCTCGCACGGGAGATATCACTCATGCGCTGTTCGTGACCAGTTCCTTGCTCTACGTACCTTTGCCCCGACACCCTCGTATGTGTGGATGGTCCCACACAGTGCCCTTGTCCGGACGTGGAGGACATCAAGTGTGTGATCCCCGACGCCCACGACAAAGCTGCTGGTACGGTGATTTGTGTGAGGGGTGGAGGGTGTGAAGATGTAGACGACTACATGAACGCATGGTCGTAGTTTCGTTGTGAGTCTCAACGTTGTCTGTTGCTTGAGTCGGGGTCGGAGTCCTTACTCTGCTGCTATAGAAATCCCACTTTAGACCATTTTCGTCTGCTCATACCTTGGTCCGAGACGTTCTGCCGCCAAATGTGCCGTCGCTGGAATTTTGGGCGTGAACGACGACGAGGAACCAATGTAGCCAACTTGACTAAATAAAATATTGTACCAAAATTCTCGAGTGTCGCCACGACGAGCGTATCTACCCTTGATTATCTCCCCTGAACGTTTACTAAGGAGCAGCAACCGCCCGGCGTATATACGCTCTGCCCGAGGTTGACGTGCCTGAGTGATCCCTCTAGCAACTACTCCGTTCTCCCCCGATACCATCCACACACATACCCTCTTCCTACCGTCGTCCAAACGGTCGACCCATTCAGCCCAGAGAATGAGTACGGACGCTAATCAGCCAGGCCCGCTGGCGTTGGTCGGCATCGGGCAAGCAATCGTCATACTCTCACAATCATTCGCACTGTTGGCATACAAACGAGCCCTCACCCCTTTATACTCCTCCGTCCCTGCCAACTCGTACATTTCGTATGCTACGATAGCCTCGTCCATCCTGGGATCCATCTGGGGTGTTCCGACCGGCATAGCGGCGTTGGCATACGGATCGTTGCTTGCGGCCGCCCCGAACACGGTGTATTATGTAGGGAAACACATTGGGAGATGGAGAGAACCCGTCCTTGGACCAATTTTGACCCATGCTGTCGTGTTGGTCCCCCTTTTGGTGTCTGGAGTTGCGTTGTTGCAGAGTGTGCATGTGTGTTCGTTGAAACCGCGTCATTGTCCGCTTGCTGAACGTTTCACTATCGTCCCTCCTAGCGCAAAAATACAGAGACCATGATGACCCGAATGTTACGCCTCCCCCTTATGCTGTTCATATTCCCGTCACTTGAACCTCTTTGGAATTCCTTGGAGCAATTGCAAATCATCCCTGCTACAGAGATTGTGAGCTAAGATGTTTCAGATATACCACGAGATACTAACCATGCCCTTTCCTGGCCCATAGTTTATCGCGCTCGCCGCAGCTGTCTTCAGTTTCTGGGCCGGAAATGCTTATGTTGTGGACAACCAGAAACCCAAAACCACCGCTAAAGGCAAAGGGAAGCAGAAGGAGGGTACGCGAAAACAAGCGCCAGCAAAAACCTGGGTGGAAAAAATCCCAAAGATTCCCTTCCTGCTGGCGTATTTCGTCTTGATGCTATTCACCAGCGCGTCTTATTCTTATTCGCCATCCATCCACTCTCACTTCCGTACGGGCCAACTTAGGGCACCCCACATCCACCCCAGTGGCAACGTGACAATCCTCTCATCCAAACAGTCGATCACTGGCATCATCGTTGTGGGAGAAACTGGTGAAGGAAACGAACCACATTCGCAAATGAGGTACTTGCGTGCTTCGCACTCCCTTCTCGGAGGGGTTTGGATGAACGAGCGCGCGATGAGCATGGATGCGAGCCTCTCTACATATGATGCTGCGGGGAACATGTTGGGCGATTCGATCTACACTGCGTTCGTTCTTCAAGAGGCTGTGAGATTGATCAACAGCACTTCGAGAGGCAACGATTGGACAGATTCCGAAGCGCTGATCATTGGACTCGGCACAGGCATCGCAACCACGGCATTGAAGAAGCACGGATTCGGGACTACGATCGTGGAAATCGACCCTGCAGTCTATGATGCCGCGAGGACATACTTCGGCCTATCCGACCCCGGTGAGGGGAGGTTATTCCTGCAAGACGCACGTGGGTTTATCTGGCATAGAAAGCGAAAGTTGGAAGCCGGCGAGGACTTGCCCAAATTCGATGTGGTGATTCATGATGTCTTCTCTGGAGGAGGAGTCCCTGGTCACCTCTTCACATCGGAGTTTTGGAACGACTTGAAACAGATCATGAAGGAGGATGGTGTGGCAGTAGTGGTGAGACCCTGGCGCTCGGTGTGTGACCGAAAGAGGATGATTCATGTTAACGCTATAGAACTTCGCTGGAGTGCCGGGATCCAAGTCTTCTAGGGTCATACTCTCAACCCTCCTTCAAGCTTTCGGCCAGTGCAGAGCCTTTTACGACTTGATGGAGAAATCATCAGAGGAAACGTTGAAAAAAGAATTCTTAAACACCGTACGTGTGCCTCGTTATTCGTGCAAACGATTGTTCGTATCTTAGCTTGCGTCGTCAGGTTTTCTTCTGCACGCCCGTCCCAAGAACAACCAAGCAGATGACCTTCCGTCTTCCCCGCGAGGGGGACTACCTCGGATCGTACCTCCGTCGACAAGTCTTGCAAACCCTGCCCCAGCGAGAACTTGGGTTCGATACGATCCTCGGTCCGGGGAACGAAGACTATGACCCTGAGGCCAAAGCGCACCTTACTGATGATGACAACCCGTTATCTAGATGGCAAGATGAGAGCGCACCACATCACTGGCAGCGTAAGTCCATCATCTCCGAACCTATCTCGCTTTCCACTCCGTCCCTGCAGCCCTGAGCACTTGTTAGCTTTGTGGTTCACCGGTCATTCTCACCCTCCATCGCCTTTTATCCCCTTCCGATATGGGTCTTCTGATAATTTGATTTTTCCAGGGATGAAAGATGTCCTGCCGGATATCTATTGGGAGACGTTCTGAAAGCGTGGCGGCGGAAATGTCGTCGAGGGCGGTCTCGAGGCACCGAGTGGATCCTGTTTTTTTTTCAACTCTATTTATATCTCGTGTTGTACCTGTGAATTAACAGCTCGGTCCGCACGGAAAAGATAATGACCCGATGTTCGGCCTATAAGCTCTCCTTCACACCGACTCCGAACATGGTTGGTTGGTGAGTTCCCGTGCGGTATATGACGTATTCTAGGATTGCTTGGAACGTCGGAGACATGATCGAAACGATCCGCTTCGGCAAGGTTCGGGCCCGAGCGTGGCTTATCGTCGATTTTCGTCTCCCTCTCACCCGTTTCAATCCATCTTGGTCTACTTTTCTCTAGACTTGGCATCGCACTCGTTTCGACTGCCTCTTGGGGATGATCGATGACCACCCGTGAGACACTTCCACGTTCACTTTGGGAAGGGCCTCCGTCACGAGTCCGCTTCGTTACCGTTTTAGCATTCGCTCGGCAGGGTGGCTTGATTGTGCACATGTACTTATGGTTTTTGGTTTAGATGTTTGTGATCAGTATATCTCGTTACTGGACGTGTGAAGTTTGGAGTACGGAAGAACCATGGGGGGATTGAAGAGTCCGCAGAGGTCGGATGCACGTTTCGCGGGGTGGGAGGAACTTGGACACATGCGCGACCAGTACGCGTTTTATTTTTTGCCGCGTTAGATTCCTTTTCTAATGCCCCGCTTCTCTCCTGCGTCCCTGCGATTATACAGTGGATTGAAACCATACAACAGGGATTGGTAACCGCGTTTGAAGGGGGTTAGCACGCGATCGAATCGCCTCCATTTCAATCACCCCCCCTCACCGCATTGGCTATGCGGCAGACTTGTTCTATGCCCTTCCCCCCGAACCCGTCGTGGGAACGAAAGGTGCAGTGACGAAATTTGAGCGGATGATGATAAGCGAGTGCTTAGCTTCGTGGAGCCTAACTATCGTAACGGGGTTGTCATCTACGTCTGCTACATGCCAGTGGCGGCCCCACACCCTCCCGGATGATTGCACGCGATTCCCTCTCCACACCCTTGATGGAATCAAACTTCTCTATCAATCCCGGTCACAGAACCTTCCTTTCCTGGTGAATGGTGTTTGATTCAAGGTGAAAAAAAAAACTTTGCATGTGGTTGTCATGTGAAGACCGGTTTTTGAATTGGCTTCGAAACGACCCTACACCTTCAAGAATATAAGGTTCCCGTTCCTCTTTATGCGATGGTTGTGCGCTTTTACTTCTTCTCCCTCCTTTGCACACCATGACCGACACCGATAAGAAGAGCACCTCCTCTCGCGAGTTGAAATACGACACTGAGAAGGCGAGCGACTCCGTCGACCTTAATCAAAACATCGCTGCCAAGTACGTGTCCTCTCGCTTCTCGTCGCGATTGTATGCTGACGACTTGTCCAGGATCAAGAACCCTTTGGCTGGTATTCCAAAGGCCCAGCTCTTGAACGATGTCGAGCGATTCGCAGCGGAGAAAGACATGACGGACATCACCGACCTCCTCAAGAAGGGAGCCCTCGTAGCTCAAGACCCTGCCTCCTTCGAATCCATTGAAGAGCTGGACGAGGACGAAAAAACCGCCCTCCGGAGAGAAATCACCCACAAGTGGTCCCAACCTCGCGTGTTGTACCTTACCGTTATCCTCTGTTCGATCGGTGCTGCTGTACAGTACGTTTTCCATTCCTTTCTCAACCCTGGCTTCGATTCCTGAGACCTTGTTCCTGTGTCTGCAGGGGTTGGGATCAGACCGGTTCTAACGGTGCCAATTTGTCTTTCCCCGCCGAGTTTGGTATTCTCCCCGTGGAAGGAACCCCAGACTATAATAAGAACTTCTGGCTTGTCGGTTTGGTGAACGCCGCCCCCTATATCGCTGCCTCTTTGTGGTATGTCTCACCTGACTCATCTCTCAAAGTCACTTTGGTTGAGACTTTCCCGATAGCGGATGCTGGCTTTCCGATCCGCTCAACTCCTACTTCGGACGTCGTGGTACTATCTTCCTCAGCGCTATCTTCTGTTTTCTCCCGGTCATCGGTTCCGGACTCTGCCAAACCTGGGAACAACTTTTCGTCTGTCGTCTGTTGCTTGGTATCGGTATGGGTTTCAAGGCGTCTACCGTCCCCATTTTTGCTGCCGAAAATGTCCCTGCCTCAATTCGAGGTGGTCTCGTTATGAGTTGGCAGATGTGGGTCGCCTTCGGTATCTTGATCGGTTTCGCCGCCAATTTAGCGTTGTTCAAGATCGGAGATATTGCTTGGAGGCTTCAGCTCGGATCTGCTTTCATTCCCGCCGTTCCCCTTCTCCTTGGTATCTATCTCTGCCCAGAGTCTCCGCGGTGGTATATCAAGAAGGGCCGTTATCATAATGCTTACGCTTCGTTGGTCAACTTGAGAAATACCCCATTACAAGCCGGTGAGTAGAACGCTTAATTTTCTTGCCTATCAGTTTACTTACAGAATTCACAGCCCGCGATCTCTACTCCATCCACGTTCAGCTCCAGGCCGAGGCTGATATTCTGGGAAAGCCAAGCAACTATATCTTCCGCTTTATCGAGCTCTTCACGATCCCTCGCAATCGCCGCGCTACCACAGCCGCATTCATCGTCATGATCGGTCAGCAGATGTGTGGCAGTAAGTACATCCGCTTTGAGTTTACTTTATGCAATGTCCTCATATCCTTCTTTCAAGTCAACATCATTGCCTTCTATTCTTCTACCATCTTCGTCCAGGCCGGTGCCACCCCCTTGCAGGCTTTGCTGGCCTCTTTCGGGTTCGGCCTCGTAAACTTCGTGTACGTCTGAGCCAATCTCATTCGTTTATACAAAACTCACGGGTCCGATTAGTTTCGCCTGGCCCGCAGTCCGAACAATTGATACCTATGGACGACGGACTCTTCTCCTGTTTACTTTCCCCCAGATGGCTTGGACCCTCCTGGCTGCCGGATTCTGCTTCTACATCCCGCAGTCGAGCTCCGCCCACGTTGGTCTCATTGCTCTCTTCGTCTTCCTGTTCTGCGCCTTCTACTCTCCAGGCGAAGGTCCCGTTCCGTTTACTTACTCCGCAGAGGTCTTCCCCCTTTCTCACCGAGAGGTCGGCATGGCCTTCGCTGTTGCGACCAACTTGTTCTGGGCTTCGGTTATTTCCTTGACCTTCCCGAGGTTGTTGGCTGCTTTCACCCCCACCGGTGCCTTCGGCTTCTATGCGTGAGTCGCTTTGATCGTGTCGGGTTTGAAGACTTGTCTGACGGAGGTTTCGGTAGCGGTCTCAACGTCACTGCGTTCGTCCTCATCTTCCTCTGGGTCCCCGAGACTAAGCAGAGGACTTTGGAAGAACTTGATTACATTTGCAAGTCACCCTTTCCGTTCGTCCGAGCGACCACGTACTCATGTTTACCTCTCCAGTCGCCGTTCCCACTCGTACGCACGCCAAGTACCAGCTCACCAAGGCACTTCCATACTGGTTCAAGCGCTATGTCTTCATGAACAAGAGCGCAACGCTCGAACCGCTTTACCACTTCGATGTGCGGTCTAGCGCCGAAGAAAAACGCGAATAATAAATACCCCCTGTTTGTATCCTTCACGTTCTCTCACGATACTGTAGTGTTATATCCTTTGTAATTTTTGGAAACGATCCTGTCCAGTTTTTATCGCTTAGACGCGGAGGTGTTGTCGTCACGATCATCATGGATTTCGCAATCGCGGCGCTTGTCGGCTGGAAACTTTTGAGCCTGATGCTTCCGCTGTCATTATCAATGCCTTCACCTGGTCAGGCTCACTTTTATCTCCCCCCCAATCCCAAACTCTCGCCTGCATGAACGTCCTTCGAAGAAACGCCTCTCGGTCGACGAAACTCGTCCAAAAGATCCAACCTGCGAGGCTGGTCACCGTTTCCTCGACAGCGGTTGATCAGAGTTGTCCACCGAACAGAAACGCCCCTCCATCCTTCCCGTGTGTCGACGCACACGCAGCGCGAGAGGCAAGGTTACAACAGGGTTTCAAAAACGCTATTATTGGAACACCATCTTCATCCGCATCGTCCTCCTCCGGACCGGAACCCCCGTACGCTCGTCCGACTCCAAAATCTTACAAGATCTATCACCAGTCCGAACCCCTCGAGCTCGTGTACGCAGGTTCACTCCCATCATTCGATATCGCGTACGAGACCTGGGGTACGCTTTCGCCCAAGAAGGATAACGTCATCCTGCTGCACACCGGGTTATCCGCTTCTTCGCATGCCGCTTCGACGGAAGCAAATCCAACGGAAGGCTGGTGGGAGAAGTTCATCGGACCTGGAAAAGCTCTCGACACGAACCAATTCTACATCATTTGCACGAACGTTATCGGAGGATGTTATGGATCCACCGGACCTGCTTCATTTCGTCCGACAGCCTTGGATCCAGATGGTGCCTCCCAAGAGAAGGAACGGTACGGCACGAATTTCCCGGTGATTTCGATATTCGATATGGTTCGGGCGCAGTTCAAATTGCTGGATGGGTTGGGCATCGATGAGATTTATGCGAGTGTGGGGTCTTCGATGGGCGCGATGCAGAGTTTGGCTGCTGGGTGGTTGTTTCCTGATAGGGTTGGGAAGGTCGTGAGCATCAGCGGGTCGGCGAGGAGTAGTCCGAGTGCCATTGCTATGAGGTTTGCGCAAAGAAGTGGTGAGTTCATCGTGCGCCTCCCTCGTCACCCCTCTTGGATCTAATTCGATGTCCACAGTGCTCATGGCCGATCCCAATTGGAAAAAGGGTTTCTATTATGACGGTCTGCCCCCTCATACCGGGATGAAACTGGCACGACGTACGATCGCTGTTGGTTTGCTTTATTAGACGTACTAACCCACCCACTGTATCCTTAGAAATCGCCACCGTGACCTACCGATCCGGACCAGAGTGGGACATCCGATTCGGACGGAAATTCAGACCTGCGAGCGAACTTCCAGCGCAAAACAGTCCACCATCTGGGCCTCGAATCCCAGCCCTCTGTCCCGACTTCCTCATCGAGACATACCTGGATCACCAGGGCGAACAGTTTTGCTTGAAATACGACGCAAATTCGTTGATTTACATCTCCAAAGCCATGGACCTATTCGATATGACGCTTTCGTCGCTTAAAAGTCTTAACCTAACCTCACAGGCGCCTCGTTCCGCTCCCCCTCCTGTCCCTCCATCTCTGGCAACATTGCCGTATCCTGACCACTACCGATCCCAACTGTCCTATTCCAAGTCACACCCTCCACCAAACAACCCTCCAGTTCATCTCCCTGATTTGGCTGAGGGGCTGAGACCGTTGTCCAGGACACCCGTGTTGATCCTTGGTGTCCAGAGCGATATTTTATTCCCGGTTGAACAACAGAGAGAAGTCGCAGATGCGTTGAGGATGGGAGGTAACGATATGGTGAGCTACTATGAGTTGGGAGGGGTTTGGGGACACGATACATTTTTGTGAGTTGGAAGTTTGTTTGCTTATGTTTGAAGCTGACCTGAACCTCTCGTATAGGTTGGATGTTGGGAATGTGGGCGGAGCTATTAGAGGGTTCCTTTCGTAGTCGAGAGACTGTCAGCCTGTAATTTCCTGATTTATCCGAGTATGATCATCCTTTCTGTGGTGTGGTTGAGGTTCTTGTGTCATCTGCCACCAAACAAGTCACAACAACGCGGTCGCGATCCCTCATTCCAGTGCCGATCAGCCAAGACATCCACAACTCGCTTTACGATCATGTCACCAGCGCCGCCAGTACCTTGTTGGCTGATGAAGGCGGAACCTGACTCGAGAATTGTGAAGGGTCAGGACGTCAAGGTCTGTGTCACCGCATAAAATGACATTCTTTCCTCATGACTGGTACCCGCAGTTCAGTGTCGATGATTTCGAGAGGGTTGGCATCACCGCTTGGGAAGGTGTGAGGAACCACGAGGCCAAGAACTTGATGATGCAGATGCGAATTGGTGATCGCGTTTGTTTCGTTCGTTCTTGATGAGAAAGGGCTGGAGATGAATCTATGGCCTGATTTCTAGGTGCTGTTCTACCATTCAAACTGCAAGAACCCTGGAATTGCGGCTTTTGGGGTCGTAAGTACCCTTCCGCCTCTATCTAACGGAATCCCCCGGTTTAAGACAATACCGTAGGTTGTAAAGGAAGGATACCCTGACCGTAATGTGCTTCCTCTCTTGACCGCAGAAAGGGTGACCCTCATTCCCATCCCTTGTGTCGTCCCGTAGACACAGCGTGGAACGAGTGAGTCTATTCTTTTCTGTATATCCAAAGATTGATCAACCACTCCTGATGGGCCAGGTCCCACCCTTACTTTGACGCTGTTAGTGGGTTCTGCGATTTCATCGCTTTGCGCTGACGTTCGACACTTGCTAGAAAACGAAAAGGGATTCTCCGACTTGGCGCATGGTTGACGTCGAGTTCAGGAGCCGCGCGAAGCACTTCGTCCCACTGTCTGTGTTAAAGGGCATCGCTGCAGGAGATATGCCGGAGTATCTGACCACGGGGGATGTAGACGCCATCAAAGGTCACCCTTCCCATTTGTTGCCGCTAACAAGCGTCTGGCTAATCGTTGATACGGGTCTAGGCATGGCGCTCCTTAATCGTGGAAGGTTAAGCGTACAACGCGTAGAATGTGTGGCTTGGGACGCCATCCAAACGATGGCGGATCAAGGGGGTTGGGTTGAAGAGCAGGTGAAGAAGGTTAGGAAGCAGAAGAAACAGGCACCAGAAGATAAGGCGGATAGTGCGGACCCCTCAAAAGAACCAGCCAAGGCGAAGGGAAACCCCAGGAAGCGCAAGGCACAGCAAGCAGAAGGGGACGAGGATTCGAAACCAGTGCGACGTTCGACCAGGATGAGGACGAAGGGGTGATACTTGCGGACGATGGTTTGGTTGAGAGTTGAGATACATTATCGATAGGTAACTGCACACTAATACAAGGTCATAGCCGGCTTATGAGTACGCGGGCGGTAAGTCTGATCCACCACCAGTCGCCGTAGATGGGCCTGACACCGCTGAAACTGGTGCGTCAGTGGAGTATGTCGCTGAGGTGAATATAAGCGACGTTCAGAACCCTCCGGATGGGTTACTCACGCAATCCGTCCTCCAATTCTGGGTCTCTGTTGCTCACCGCCTCGACCGCACGCTCTCTAGTTTTAGAGAGCGCAGCGGCAAATTCGAAGAGACGTCCAGAACAGCGAACTTCGGCCTTGGTCCCATTGGTGAGACCGCCTTCCGGTGAGGGGGAGACAGTCATGACGAGGAAGTTCGAACCGAGAAGAGGTTGTTGGAAGCTTGTGGAGATTATTGATGTCAGCAGTACAGACAAGGTGTCGAAGGATGTAGTCGGTTTTCCCGTCTTCGGTACATCAGAAACGAAGATGAACTGTGGGGGCGTGGAACATGGGATCAGCAAAGATCCGGAGAACACTATAAGGCGGTCGAGATTTCACTCAACTCGTTGGTCCGTGAGCCACACCCTTCCTGTACTTTTCAGTTTCTTGGTACCACCTGAACCGCCTGAGGTCGTCGATCCCGATGGCGGAGCATCAGGAATGGCAAGGCTGAGCTCTGCGCCCTCCATCTCCCTGATAATCATCTCGAAGGGGAGGGGGACCGGAATCCGCCCCTCGTCAATCATCGTCCAGTTAAGAGCCATTGTGGGGGGGATGTTGTTGTCGTGTGGGTTGTTCGTAAGTCGTTCAAGTTGGGTTGTGTCACCCGTCCAACCCGAGAATCCAGAATGTGGGTTACGAGCGCTAAGCGGGTGATCGGCCCGGACTTTGTTGACCTTGCCGCTCACAGCGGCGTCTGTTTGTGTGTTTTTCGCTTGGAAACCACACAATGGTCAAGGCATAAAAGGCTCTCACAAGCGAAACCAGCAAGTCATGCTCCCAGTACCACTCCAACATCCATTTCCGACGATCCCTAGCGCAACGGACCTGCGCGTAGATAGGCCACCACCACCAGACCACCAGGGAGGTCCGTTCAAAAGCGCCCGGTTCCCCCGCGCGGCCACCAATGGAGGAGGGACGATGGCGAAATCAGAAGACGGCGAGAGGTGTGTGGTCTCTGGGCGAGAATGTGAGTTTCCGCTCCCGTCTTCGTTCGTCATTTGCCGGGTGGTGAAACCCTCTTGTGCTCCTTGAAGCGCTCCGGATTTTGAAGGTGATTGCGCCTGAGGAGGACGACATGAGGAAAGCGGTCACGCCGGGACCGAGGGTCGAAGCGTCTCGTAACTTCTGGGAGGGGAGCGGTTTAAAGATTGATAGTTCCTCGACTGATGTGGTTTGGGGTCACGGAAGTGAGTATTTTCACTGAGGCCGGGCGAGGTCCTGAGTGTAGTTCGAATGGCTAACCCAGAAGGAAGTCTTCTCTAACAAGATCTTAACGAGCGCCAGGAATGGCGAGATCATCACCTGGGATCTCAACAAGAACAGCAACGCGAAATACGGTATGCACCGTAAGCTCTTGATCTCTGGGCTTTTTCTCATTCCCGCCCAAAGAACGACGGGCGCGCGATCATACGCGTGCGATACATCGGTTGTCGTACTCGACAATCGTCCACCATTACTGCCTTTCGGGTTCTGCGGACGGCGATGTTCGGATATGGGTAATTCATTGATGTAACGAAACTTTGTGGTCCAATTCTAAGTGCACACAGGATCTGAGGGATATGTCGAAATCCGTACTCAAGATTCATCACCCTACAGGAGTCCGCACTCTTGCTTTTTCCTCCAGCCAGTCCCAACCGCTTCACACTATTGTAGGTCTTGACAATGGTACCTCTGTTCTATCCTTTGTGAACGCATACTGAATGTATGGCAGGCAGTCTCTATCGGTTAGCGCAGCGTTTATTGTAACCCACTCGATTCAATCTCCTGAATCTGGTCATCTTATGCGATTAGCTGGGACCTCAAGATGGGTCAACGTGGCCAACTCGACCGTATCCCGGTAGCTCATGCGGGACCTATCCTATCCTTGGATTGGTACAACCCGCGGTCTGAGATAGACGGCTTGCCGAGCGTGAGTTCACAAATGTGGGTAGCCACGGGTGGATTGGACCGTTGTGTCAAGGTTAGCTTACTCCATATCGATCTGAGGATCGAGGAAATTCATCGCGTATACGTCAGGTGTGGGATTTCAACACCAGCACCGGCAGCGACGGACCTCAATCACCCATGTACAATCTCCATACTTCCTTCCCTATCCGTCGCATCCTTTGGCGACCTGGATATGGTTGTGAACTTGTGGTGATTTCGAACGCAGACTTCGGGCTCGGTTCGGGATCTGATATTTCTGCGGCTGCAAGCAAGATGTCGAGTCCTCGGATAGCCGAGAAACCGATGCAGGGCGAACCGCAACCTCTTTCTATCCTGGCGGAGCTTCAGAACCATCTGAGCCCAAAGGCGCCGATCGAGTCGATCGTTTCGCAGTCTAGGAATGGTGTCGGGGATTCCGTAGAAATTTGGGATGTTAGAAGGCAGTACATCGCAAAGTGGTTACTGAACAACTCCGCCGTCGAAGGTGGCGTTACGGGTTTGTGGCTTCCACGTCCTTCGAGTCGGGAGGCGGGCTGACAGGTTATTGCAAGATGTCGTTTTCAAGGATTCGCAAACGCTTTGGGCTCAGCATTCCTCAGGGGCGTTCTCGCAGTTCGATGTGAGAGACGCGCGTGCGCCTTTGGACGCGGTACCTAGGGTCGCGGCCACCTGGGAGGTCACTGGGTCGTTGACCTTTGTTGCGGATAAACCGTCAGCGACTGAGCTTCCGTACGATGACTAGTAAACAATTCTCCCCACTTCTGATAGGTTAGGCGTTATTGACGGTTGTTTTTCAGTCAAACAGGAACCTCAAATGGGTCAGAACCGATCCCGTCGTTGAAACGACTCGGTGATCCCGTGTACGCTTCGGTATCCCAAAATGTCGGATACTATGCCTACGAGTCTGGTTTTGAAGATCTGGAGACTTTTGTTAAACTGGCTCGGGGGTACAAGGTTGAAGGGGAGACTCGAACTGAAATATGCCGATTCAATGCTTCCGTGAGTCAGACCAGCCTCCCCGTAAGCAGTCGGTCGCGTGACTTTGGCTTAGGTCGCATATGATGCAGAGCAACCAGAAGCAGCGGAGATCTGGTTACTCGTCGAGTCCTTGCTCACTGATCTAGTACCAAGACCGGAGCCAGAGGTAGATTCTCATTCACAGATGCACGCACAACCACCTCTCTCCCCTCTGTCGGGTATGCATCCTGGTCTTCCCCATTCTTTATCTGCCCCTGGTGCCATCCCGGTGTTACATCACAACCAATCTCCTGGCCTTGATCCAAAAAATACGATGTCAGAGGCCTCACTTCATCTCCACCGCAACAACACGTATCCCAGTCCCCGCAATCGCACCCATGCAGACCTTACCACAGCGAATACCCCCAACTCTTCGTCACCTTCATCACCCCAATGGCCATCTCCTGGCCTCCCCCCCACCAATATGACCGGGACTCCCATCCCTGCTTCTATTCTTGCGAGACGGGCCTCGGCCGCGGGCTTCATCCCTGGCATGAGTGGGAGTTACATCACCCGACCAAGGGCGGGCTCGTCGTATCGAAGACCTTCGATGTCCGCGAAGAGTGTCTTGAGTGTGGCCGAGGGCCAGGCAGGTTTACAGAATATTGGCGGTGCTCTCGGAACGAGCTACCGTAGTCCAGGCTTGAAACACGTTGGAGACGGTGCTCTCAGTGATTCCGACTCTTCTGGAAATGAGGAGGACCACGAAGACGGACCAGGTGGCGACGACGAACCAGAGTCCACCCCCGACCCTGCGAATGATGAGGGACCTGAAGGAGACATGTTCATGCGTCCACATGTTTCTCCCTACATATTTCCGCGGAACCCTACTTCACACCGCTCTCCGTTGTCGAAACTCGTGAGACAACAGGACTGGAGGTCGGGTGCTGAGGGTGGAGAGGATGGGTCGTCATCCTCTGATTCCTCGAATTCCGGCTTTGGCATTCCTATGAGCCCCAGGAAGAGAGTCCTTTCGGAATCGCCAGCTGGCGTGTCGTTCTATTCAACAAACGCCATAAGGACGTCGGTTAGCCGGAAGAGGAGCACTACCATCAATAGTAGGAATTCCACGGTGGCTAGTTTGGCGGCTAACTCTGTCACTAGTCCTACCGCTAGACCCGCGCCTGGGAGTAGTAGAGTGGTGACCATGCCGAAGAAAAGTATCTCGAAACAAGAGTCTCATAGCAGCATTAGGACTGTCATCGCCGCTTCCGAGAACGCCACGCCGACGAGAGAAGTCCCTGATCCCTATTCATCGTATTCTCAAGGAGGGTCTGGGCTGAAGTTATCTGAAACACCACGTAAGGTGAGCAATGGGGGGAGCAACAATGGCTCGACTGGAAGGCCTTTCGGTCATCAGAAACAACTTTCGGAGGCGGCGATGAGCGAGCTCTTGCTGGATGGTCACGATGATTCGAGATCGTTGAGTCGGTCACAGAGGGGCGGCCCAGGTTCTGGGAAGCATATTCCCAGGCAGAATGAGAACGTGATGACGAGGAGGAGAGAGGATGTCGAAGAGGCTGAGAGGAGGTTTAGGGATTCCGGATGGGATGTGGTCAAGGAATCGCTGGAAATTTACGCTGAAGAGGTATGCTTACGAGAAGCCCTATAATTCACCCGGGTTGATCTTTGGTGTAGGGGGAGGTACAGATGTGTGCGATGTTAGCGATGATTGTCCCCAAGGAACTTGGAATCGCACAATGGCGCGCAACCTTTTTCTTGGAGTCCTATTTAGGTTGGTTTTAGTTACTTCTTCTCTTATTCGAGCTAATGCCTTCGCAGAGCTTTTGACTAGACTGCAGCTGCATGTCCCAGCCGCTGACATACGGAAGCATATCGAGTTGGAGGAGATCAAGTCCAGCGCACTGGTAAGGTAATGGAAGGCTCAATTTGATCCAACCCGCTGACCCGCATTTCCCCCCGTAGCTGGCTATCACTATATACACTCAATGTGGACGTTGTAGAAAGGCGATTGTCGTGCCCAGTGGCCAGAGGAGGTTTGATCGGCCGAGTGGGGGATTCGGCTACTGCCTTAAGTGTCGGACTAATATCGCTCGTTGCGCAATTTGGTGAGTAAGACTCCACAATAGCGCTGAGGAGAAAATCTTGACCCGCTCCACTTTAGTCATTTACCGGTGAAGGCCCTGATGTTCCATTGCGCAGTGTGTATGCATGGAGGTCATCAGAAATGCTACAAGGAGTATTATTCAGCCCGCACAGTTGAGCCACTCCCCACTCCTGTGCGATCGCGGACACCTACGCGGCCGAGGGCAAACTCTACCAGCGTGGTGGGCTCGGAGGATGACCACACTCCTCCCAGATCTGAGATACGGGACATATTAGTCAGCAGCTCCGTCCAGCCACCATCCTTACGCGAACAGCTGTCTGGGCACCCGTGTGCGGCTGGGTGTGGACATTACTGCTGGGCGTCGGTACAGGGGGGCCAGGTAGTGTAGATATGATTAAGGGACGAAATGCGATCGGCATCAAAAGTACTCGAGTGTGAGAAATTGCTGGCCACACAACGTGTTTTCAAACCGCCATCGGGACGGCTGGGCGCGAAACCGACCACTGACCTTACCCCCTCTCCTCCGCTTCCGTCGACAAGGCGTCGTCGCGCTCCTCTTTCATCGCTTCGACAACCCCAGACAACGGCTCATGTCCGCCGTCGATGCCGCAGCAATCCACTCCAACCGACACCTCTTCGCGCACGGTTCACCACAACCGGAAGAGCCACCGACCGTGTCTCCGACTGAAGTAGTGATAACAACGTCTTATTCACCCGGGCCCATCCACCCATCGATCCTAGAAGAAGACGCTTCCCTCCACCACGACAAGGATTTCGAACCTTTGGACCTTTCACGCGACCCCTCCATCCAACCAAGAGAATCATCCGCTACCTCCATCCAAGTCTTGGATGACGTCCCGGATCACATTGGCGTGACGACCGAAGACATGGTTTCGAGCGACGATAGCCAGGATTGGACAGAGGGTGATAGTCAGGAACATAAACGCGTCAAGGTTCGTTTCTTCCCGGCTCCATGGCCAATTCCCATCATGTGTCCGGATTTCGTGTTATGTCTTTATGCTGCGTTTCTCTCCCTCCCATTATTCCTTTCCGTGCAGCGTTTTGTCACGCCCAGAATCTTCCGGATCCCCTCTCTGACTCAGTTGCAAGGTCTACGAGCTCGTCGGCTCTCATTGGGAAGACCAAGGCACCGCATTTTGCTATGGGCATTTTGATGAGGCAACCAACGAGGCTCAGTTAATCGCGCGTTCCGAAACCGATCTCGACAACACAATCCTTTGCACCACGATTCGGTCTTGTGACGTCTATCAACGGCAACAAGGTAAAGGTTTCGACCTTGAATCACGTTGGAGCCTTCTCAAATGGTTCTGGTTTCAGAGACGTTGATTGTATGGACCGAGCCGGATGGTGTGGATTATGCACTTAGCTTCCAGGAGGCGGAAGGTTGCGCTGAGGTTTGGAATTTCATTTCAGAGGTCCAACAGCACATGAAGGCTTCCGGTGAGTGGTGGGCGATCGTTCCTTTGCGCACCTCGGCTGACATTCGGCCGCAGAAGATCACGGATTTGGTCCAATATCCGGGACCGGTCCTGACGCCGAATTTCTTGCGGCGTCGAAACTCCGCGGAAACCTTCCTGAGCCGAGGATGAATTACATTCCAGAAATCGACAGGATAATCAAGATTCTATCCCGCGCAACTACCGTGAAGGAGAAAATATGCGAATGGATGCAACGAGAGGTATTTGATCGGTTATTTCAATTAATGCAGGCTGAACTAATCTTGGTTCAGGGCTACATCATCTCACTTATAGAAGTGTTCACCAAATCCGAAGATCTTGAGAGCCTGAATGATCTTCACGCCCTGTGTAGATGCATACAAACCATTTGTAAGCCTTTTGAAAAGTACTTTTCATTTTGCTGACGCTCATCGTGCCATTAAGTGCTTCTTAATGATCACACTATCTATGAGCACATTTTGGATGATCGTATCTTCATGGGTGTCATGGGTATTTTGGAGTGTGAGCCCCATGAAGTAAAGCACCGTCGATCGCTCGGCTCATTCATCGGATATTCTCCCCTAGATGATCCGGAATTCCCAAATTATAAAGCAAATTACCGGGAGTTCCTTCGGCAGAATACCCACTTTCACGCGCCGATCCCCATCCGAGATGAGGCCATTGAGCGGAAGGTCCACCACACCTACCGACTACAGTTCCTCAAGGATGTCGTACTCGCCCGTGTCCTGGACGATTCAACATTCAACGTCATCAACTCTTGCATCCTCTTCAACCAGATGGATATTATCAACCACGTGCAACATGACCGATTCTTCTTAGCATATGTTGTCCAACCATTCCTGGAAGAGGACGTCGCAGGTGTCAGGTGGTGGAGGGATCGGTTAAAGGAGTTTGACGATAACCGGGCTCGGTCAGACGAGTCGTCGATGGAGGTGGACGGGCCGCCATTACAAATCCTCCCTTCCAATGGGGATACCGAGTCGAAGGCTGATCTCGACGCCAGCCGGAGGTCCATCATTCTCATGCTCCAACAGCTCTGTGCCATGGGCAAGAATGTCCAGCTTCCCACCCGCCTGACTCTTTTCCGCAATCTGATAGACCGAGCGATCTTGTTCCCTGTCCAGTGGGCCCTTAGCCAAGACGAGAACGATGAACAGGGGAAGCAGACCATCGCTGCGGCCGGCGAGATTTTGTCCATCCTCCTGGACCACGATATCAACGGGGTTCGAGGCTTTGTGCTAAGGCAGATGACAGAGGCAGACGGTGAACAGAGCAACACACTCCTATTACTGATGTGCAAGAATATGGTCCGAAGTCGCGATCTGGCGGTGCAGAGCCAGGTAGGAGATGCGCTAAGGCTGATGCTCGAAATCCCCCTCAACGATCCGACCGATCCGGCATCTCAGGTTAGTCGCGCTCCTGTCTTGAATCCTCGCTGTGGCTGACAGGTTAAATAGGCTCCGCTTGCTGTGAAACTAATGCAGCGTGCCAAGGACGACCCTGGCGTCGAAAAATTCTTGGAATACTTTTACAAGAGTTGCATCGACACACTTTGCAAGCCCTTTGGTGATATCCCTGAGTTCAGGCAGTTACAAAGTAATACTCTCTTCCCGACGTTTGCCACGCCCGCTGACTGTTGCGAGAAGAACCCACCCTTCCTATGTCGAAAGAACGAACAAATTTGTTCCTTTACCTCTGCGACCTGCTGTGCAATTTTGCGCTTCAGCATTCTTTTCGCAGTCACTTCTTCCTTCTATCTTCCAACATCTCCACCCGGATCGCCTCCCTTCTTTCCGCCCGAGATAAACATCTGCGCCTGGGTGTGTTTCATTTGGACCGATGCTTCGACTCACGTTAATTTGGCACTTTACAGCTGCGTTCAGGTTTTTCCGCATTTGCCTCAGGATCAACAATCGTAACCTCTTCAATCACCTCATCAAGTTCGATCTTCTCCAGCCGATCATCGATCTTTCCGTCAAGGAATCGGGAAGGGACAATCTTATCAGTTCATCTTGTCAAGAATTCTTTGATTACATGCGGAGGGTTTGTCAATAGTGGAGTCACCGTGCACGGTGTTATTTCTAACCGAAATCTCAGGAAAACATCAAGGAGCTGATAAATCACTGCATGACGAAGCACGAAGCACAGATCCGGAAGTTGGCAGAGACGTCCCTGGGTGGTCCCAGATTCAGTGCTCTAATTCGAAGATGGGAAATGAACGTTGAACCTCTGCCAGAGATCAAGGAAGAACCAGAGACCAAACCGGAGAAGTGAGCCAAAATTCGTTAGGTACCAAAATCACTCACTGACCACGAATCTAGGACACTAAACGGCTTTAGGTGGGGTCAGGGTCGTGGGTTGAACAGGGACGAGGAACGATACTTCAGCGAAGACGGTCCCGACGAGGATGACCAGCCAACACCGCTTATCAGTTCGCCTTCCATCACTTCTTCGAAAGCGTCTGGTAGCGGTCTCCTGAAACGGAAGCGATCTACCGGAAATGGCAGGACGGTCAGCGGGTCACCACAAATGACCCTTCCACGAACACCCCCGATCGGAAACCTGGTTGGTTATGGCGGTGACGACGACGACGACGACGAGGATGACAGTGACCTCTTTGGCGGTGCATCCCACCTTCCGAAAAGGAGACTTAGTGTTTCCTCGGAAGAAGGGAGCAATGCAAGTGAACCACCTGCGACACCTCGGTTGTCGCACCGGAGGATCGGTTCGCAGTCACAAGCGTTCCAACCATTGCCATCGCTAGATGACGACGAGGACGACGAGGATACTCTTCTGGAGTCCTTGGTCACTGGGACTGCTATAAAACTCTCATCCACACCGTCCACACCTTTGACCGGAAAGTCAACGTCATCACCTAGGAGCGGCTCGCCCGACTTGGGTCTGATGAAAATGGGAGAGAAGAGGAGAAGGGGGGAAGATGAAGAGGAAGAGGATGAGTGGATGCTGGAGAGGCTGGCAACCAAGGCGAAGCGAATCAGTAACGCCGTTGGTAATTGTGCGGAGACCACGGACGGCGGGCCCAAGAAGATCAAACTCATCTTCAACAAACTCGGGTCCAATCTCTCAACGCCCTCACAAACGCCAACCTCGAACAGTGATGGCGGCTAACAAACTGTATTTCCTGTCGTTTTACTCTCCCGTTTGTCGTTTGCAACTTGCTTTTGTTGTGTTCTCTTATGTGTAGCGTAATAGTATGTATATACTGTCCCGTTCTGACCAACCCGGTTCGTGATCATCACCAAGGGGTCCACCGGGCGCATCTTTGGACATTTGTCATCGTCACCCGAGAGTCCACCGCTAGCCTCGGCTCGATGTCATCTGAGATAAGCGAGATTTGCGTATCCAGAACCCTTGCATAAAGGCTGATCTGAGCCAGAGTCTGGGTGAAATATGGCCTCTCCAGGTTTGGTAGAGTTCGGTTCGGTGATGCTGCCTCGCCGAAGCCCGCTATCTAGGTGTACTGTCATCGCCGCCGCTGTCACCAGACCTACTTTTTTTTGTCATCAACAAGGTTGGTCAGATTGGCACAATAGGCCTCGTCCATCCCTCTGACATTTGAAAATGGATGGGGTGTTTTTCAATCTGAAGTCTCTCCCGTTCTCGGTTGCGGTGGCAGTGGATAATACAGGATAAGGGGATGCTGAGAACGAGAAGGGCGACCCATCATCACCGTACTGCGTAGTTCCTAGCTGAGCCACGCCCTCCGCCATGTCCTCGTTCCTTCTCGAGGACGAACAATGCGTCTCTCAATGTAATCCTCCGCCTCGAGTCTTCATCCTTCTCATCCTTGGAGTTACTTTGTTTGTTGGTGGAAGAGACGTAGGGTCGCACCCAGGAACTCGCCGCTGGTTGTGCGTTCGTGGTCGTGGTGGTCGCAGTCGTGGTGTTGGTCGTGGTCGTAGATGGTCCGGGAGTCGAGGTTGTCGACTTGCCTTTCGCAGATGTGGATGTACCAGCAGCCGCGTTCATCCAAGCGTACTTCCCAGTCGATAAACCCGCGGCTTGACTGGCGACCGCGTTGGACATCTTCTTCCTCACGTCTTCCGACATATTCCTTGCCGTAACGCCAGGCCCTTCCTTCTTTTTCTTCTTTTTGGGTTGCATGACCTCTTCGTCGTCGAATTCCCCGTCCCCGGAATTCTGTTGGGTCCCGTAGTTGGAAGATTGAGCAGCGGCAAGTTCGGATCGCTCCTTCCTTTCCCTCCGGACTTTCATCTCTTCCTCCCGCTCGATCCTCTCTAACACAGCCAACTGCTTCGCAACGTCTGTCCTGACGACGATACTCCACATTGGATTACCGTCTTCGTACTGTGAAGCAGACCTGTCGAACTGGGTGTCGTGACGGTGTGCGGCGGCGGCGATCGCGGACGTAATAAGTTCCTGTAGACGAACTCTCAGAGCGAGGGCCACGTAGTTGACCGAATCTTCGGGGATTTTTGTGATTTTATGCGTGGTTCCTATGGTGCGCATCGTCGGCCCGATGAAACGGCTGTCAAAGTTGGGAGTGGCGGGTTGCTTTCGCGTTCGGTCATCGTAGGATCGGTACGAGTGATGTTGCTCTGAACCTCGTTGGAGATTCTCTTCTTCCGCCTGTAAAAATCACAGCGAATTAGAATAACAAGGCGTGGTCGGTTGGAGTGAAGTGGGAAGATTGGGAGACGGGCCACTCAACTCGAAGATCGACCCCAGCCTGACCCAACGCGTCTTTGAGGTTCTCGACATCATTCGACTCGTTCTGACCCGTGGAAGTGGAGGTTTGCGTATTCGTTCTGCCCGTCGCGACCGTAGTTTGCGTAGAAGTCAGATGAGGTGGTGGCTGGGCGTATGAATAGTACGCAGATTGCGTGTATCCTGAGTAAGGATAATAGGAGGTCCTATGCAAACACGCAGGTGTGTGTTAGCATAACCCATGAAGTGGAGACGACTGATGTTTACGCTGGAATGGATTGCTGCTGCAACGCGGGGTCAATCGCCATCTCTGATGATCCCCCTCTCTCGTCAGATATCGGTATGGGAAATAAATTTTCGATTGCGTACGATACGTAGCTGGCTGAGCGGCAGGTTGAACGTTCGTCTCTTCCGCTTTCATCACTATCGTGTCCCGTAGTGTCAAGTGAGAGGTGAATCGCTTGTTCGGACCTGCAGTCACGGTTCTCCTCGTGGAGGCGTTCCCACGATCGGTCACTTCGGAAACTCCCGAAGAAGTTCACTCGACCCACTGAGTCTAGATCTCGAGAAATGACATGAGATCCTGCTCTCCAATAGGCGGACAGCCAAGCCGCGAGGGTCACAGACATCGGGAGATGTCACTCCTCCTATATCGCACGTTTATCTTCTCTGGATTACACGAATTTGAAGTTTTGGGGTTGGTTTGTATGTCTCAGAAAGCCCCGCCCGCTGCCACTCGTGAAATATCCTATTAATCCTTCACTCTGCGGTCCCTTGGCGTAAATGAGCAGGTTCTTGATCCGGGCTGAGCTACCCTTCACAAATGTTTCTTCCTGCGCTAAAGGTAGTCTTTACGATGCACTCCAAGTTCAGTGTGGGAGGGGAAAATCCTACTTGTACCTTTGAAGCAAATGAGCCTCGCAGCGTGGCCTTCAAAGACAGCCGAGGATTCATATGCGTCTCATTTTTTCCTTTCATAGGCAGGCCGCAGGGCGTTAAAAATGAATATCTGCCCTCGGACCGATGTACAGCATCAATACCGAGGAGCAGTGCGGGGAGAATAGGTTGCAAGCTATTCACTCGCCGGGGCGCGCATGAGGGCACCTCCAGCCCCGGGGCCGGGTTCCAGGGGGAAGATCTTCCGTGCTTACCCGAAGGATCAGGTCTGGTCCAGAAGTCTGGAAAACAACTGGGAGCGCCGGGGTGGGTTCAACGATAAGGGAGGATCTCCTATATAATCAAGGGAGTCCATCAACTCCAAGAGTCATCGATAACCAACAAACCTACCCGAACCTCTTAAGACTTGAATCGTGGCCTCAATCAGAGCCGTAAGCTTCCTTCCATCATTTTCGGCTCTCCCGACTGACCGAAATTAACAGAATTTCTTCAACCAATGGCTGCATGGCCGTACAGCGGACGCACATCCTGTCACTATCATCAGGGGTGAGGAAGGTCACCCAACACGTAAGTGGTCATGATCTATTGAGCAACGGGTTTCCGCTGACTCTCAAAAACACAGTTCCCACAAAGGAGGGGGAACCAACCTCTGCAGCTCAGGTAGTCCAAAAGCCAAAGCGAGTCCAGTGGTTGCAGATAGATGAGGAATTGCTTTTCTTATGCGACAGGGGGTACCCCTGACCCCATCTGTCATCCCATGTGTGAAACGCATGTACCATATTCCATTTTACCCACCAGCTGGTTGGCTGGCTTGGGAAGATAATCAACCTGCATGTTTCCATCTTGTACAACACGATATTGCGTGTAATTATTTAGAATCGGTAAGGGACATGTTCTTCTTGTGTTACG
>Ga0307514_10001882_pt1 | contig 23154 bp, 19 predicted proteins | sample 16_EM_MG_FD_203088 | JGI IMG/M metagenome (GOLD analysis project Ga0307514, IMG submission 203088) | Populus trichocarpa ectomycorrhiza microbial communities from riparian zone in the Pacific Northwest, United States - 16_EM | ecosystem: Host-associated > Plants > Roots > Unclassified | place...
TCCATCACAAACTACATCACGATCCTTCCTTAGGGACAATCTCGCTCTTCAGCATTTCATTTCGCCAGGGCTCAGGCTTGCAGGAAAAAAACCCGCCCGTCGGGTCCGGACTGGCTCCCCTGCTTGTACTGAGTGTATCTGAAAGGGGTCGACACTCCTTAAAGTTCACTTTCGATACTTGCATATCTCAAGACTATCTTAGACACAACTCTGCGAATTGGTTGGTGGGCTGTCACTCATTCAAGACGATCAGCATCCGCCCCTCCACATTTCTTGCCCTAGGCGTGGGGAGTTTGCCACCAAAACGAAGGATTGCGCATTCTGATCCTCAACTTGAAGTTGGCCGAGTCTCAGAGCCTGGCACGAGACCACTATTTACTTTGTTAAATCCCTCGTTTACCTGGAATTGCACATCTTTAATTTTTAATACCATTCAGCGATATCAATTCACAGAAGTTCACAGAAGGAAATTATGATGGAAACGCAAAGTGCACATCCCCCACCGACAAGGTACAAGACGGTTCATCGTGCAAATCCTCCCGCCCAACATCCCAATGCAGCACCAAGCGTCTCAATACCAAGCCCGCACCACCATCAACAACCAGGCAATTCCAGCAACGATGTACTCACTCGGAGTCGATCTCGTTACAGGCGAAGGCCGACGTTAGATACGACAGTTGCGTCTGCATCAATTCCTACCATCCCCGTTCCCCAACTTCCAAAAGAGTTTCAGCGGCGCAACCAGCCAGCCCTTGCGCAACCAAGCTCTACGGTACTTAGTCCGCAGGAAAGCCTCCCACCGCGCACAGCGCTATCAACTTCTCCTACTGCGGAACAATCGAAAAATCACCTCAGTCCAGTTACACAAACACCTACCGCAGGATTCGGTGGCTTTTTTGGCCAAACAGAGAGGGTCAGTCATGCACATCCGTTGCTTTAAATGTGTCCCTTACTGACATTCAGGGGTTTCGATTTACAGAAAATTAACGTTCAAGTTGGGAAGGAGACATTAGCTGTAGCTGTACCGCTGGACACAGAAGCGTCCACACTTGCAGCTGCTATCTCGAAACTTGTTCCGGAGAAGACTATTTACGGCGCGTCGATCTTGTTGGAGTCGTTCAAGGGACTTGGGCTTGAGCGACCTATCCGAAAGTATGAGCGCATACGCGACATAATGAACGGCTGGGAGGATGACACAAAGAATACCCTCATTTTGATCTCATCGTTATCTGGGGGTGAAGGTCTAAATGCGTGTGATGCCCCTGTAGAGTCCCCACCTGAAGCCTATGCATGGCTTAGTTACATGATAAAGCCTGGTAAATGGTCAAAGAGGTGGTTCATGATGCGAGATGGAGCCATATTGATGTCCAAGAAGGAGACCAAGAAAGACAAGGAATTTCAGCATGTCTGCCACCTATCAGACTTTGATATTTATGACCCAACCCCTACGACTGCCTCAAATGTACTCAAATGCCCCAAGAGGTATTGCTTTGCGATCAAATCTCAGCAGAAAGCAAGTCTTTTTCAGCACACTGCAGATTGGGTCCATTATTTTGGTACAAATGATAGGAATATATATACAACATGGCAGAACCTCTTGAGAGGCTGGAGGTCATACTACCTTGTACAAGTTAAAGGTTATGGACAGCCTTCAAAGCCAAAGGAGAAGAGTTCTAGCGACGATGAGGAGCAGAAAAAGGATGAAGATAAACCTCTCACCAGAACTCGTACACAGTCAAGGCCGCCAACAAGTGACACAGTTGGGAGTAATGGAAGAAAGAAATTCACCCCACTAATCTCCGAAGAGGAGTTGGCAAAGCCTCCCCCTGTGGTCATCGATACATCCACCCAGCGCTCGAAGAGCTTAAAGACCTCTGGTAGGGGCCGGGGAGTGGCTACAACTTCGCCTACAGCCCCTGGGCTTCCAGAAGAAGAGGTATTCGCGCCTACTGGTCTCCTTGGTAGCACTTATACCAAGAAGGTTAAGGAAATGCAAGACACCGAGAAGGAGCAGCGACGCCAGAATGTCCCTCTTTTCACCCCAGATTCTGCCCTGGGAAATCTGTCAAATGCACCTCCTATGCGCACTCTCACCATGAGGAACCACAAGCGTGCCTCATCTGTTGAGTCTGCCCTCAATTTTGAGTCCAAGAACCATGCCGATGCCGCAAGAGCAAACCATGATATCAGCAGGCAGAAATCCCTGGCGAAGCATGGGCTGAAGCCACTGCTTGATTTTAGTGACAGCGAGCAGCCTCCCGTCATTAGGAGTCGCTACCGAGCCCGTACACTTGTGAACGGGACTTCAGCCAGTGGAGGCCTGATATCTAGTGCTACAGGGCCGACTAGTTATGATGCCCCGCCATTGCCTACCTCCGCTCTATGGAGTATGTCCAAGAGTCGCCCCGGGACGAGGGACAAAGACTATTCGAGTCAGCAATTCATGCATGGCCCCCAGGGGAATCCTTTCACCGGTACCGGGCTATTGGCGCACTCTCAAGAAGGGGCTGGGGCTGTTAGTAAAGGCCATGGAGTCTACAGGAAAGGTGCAGATGGTTCGCTGCTTGATATACGGAACAAGAGCTTGTTCGTCCAGGGGAGTTTGCTAGCCAAAGTGGAGAAGGAGAGGCCAGATGTACCAATCATTGATCGAGGCCAGGACTCGGATTCTTGATCACGTTTTCTTCTTGTTTTAGTTCGTTGTACCTTCGAGTAGGATATTTCTTTTGGACCAAGTTATTTTTCTTCGCGTCTCGCTTGGGTGGCGGTCTGGGTTTGGGGTTGGCCCCTTCTTTTACCCTCCTGGTGTTTGATATGGCTCTCTTCACTGTTGTGATATGTGGGGGATGGGCTTTGGCGAAAATCCTGGTTTGTTGTTTCACGGGCTGGCTTCTATTGCTTGTTTTTTTCTTTTTTCTTTTTTCTTTTTCCACTTGCCATTTTTCTCTTTCTTTCCAGTTGCAGGTTAATGGGAATGTTAGTGCTAAAGTCGCGTGGGGAGGAGGAAGATATTTGTGATGGCTCTGCGAAGGTACCAGTATTCTGGTATTATATGGTTTCGATGCTGTGCAATAGATGGTTCTTACACAGCTTCACTCGGAATGATACTTTTCCTCTTGCTCAGCTTGCTCTCCGTCCTTTTGGTTCGGCTTGCTTTTTATTTCTTCCCTTGGTTTCCTCTTGGCTTTTCTACCTATATATATATATGTGTGTGTATATGATGCTGTTTGCCCTTTTCTGAAGCTTGACAAAAGTCTTGGCCACGGCGCATATATACTCACAGGCTACGTACATATGTGCAATATGTTTATAGCCTAAGGCTCCCTCGGTATAGACTCCCCCCAAAAGATATGTGCGATATGTAAACTACTGGTAAACAAGTCTGCATATACTGTACAGTAAATAAATTGCCTTACTAAAAATGGCGATGTTCAAACATATGCAATAGTTTGTTTACTTACTCTTGTGATTTTATTACTGCCATAACCACATATTATACAGACTTTTGCCACCACACTGTATGTAAATACATACTCTATATAAATATCCTTTTCCATCTGCCAAAGTTTACCTACTTGTCTATAACACTCTCGGAAGAATCTGGTATATAGGTAAGAATTTATTAGAATTAATCACGTGATTTAGATCAGGGTAACATTACACTTCCGACACCTTTGGCTCGGAGTCCATTTCACATGCAGAAATTTCTATCATTTAAAACCGATTTACATTTCCAAAGTTTTTTCCCAGGAAAGATTAAGGGCCATACAATACAATACAATACAATACAATACTATAAGTAAATACCATCATTACCCTCATTACCAAAAAAAAAAAATTGTAGTTGCAATTTATTTTAATCCCAGGATTCTGGTGGATACGGGTGGACCAGAATTGAATTCTGTAAACTCTAGGTACCTAGTTGGAATGTAAAAAATAAATACTGAATGGGATCTTGTATTCGTAGCATAACCCTGAGGCGGTTCGTACATACATACCTAGAAAGCTGAAGATTTTAGCGTCCCGAGTGTATGTATGTGCACCTGTTTAAAGGGTTACCCTGAACTTTAGCGTTTGATTGACCATCCTGGAAAAGAACCCGATAGTGATGTAGCAAATTGGAAATTGGCCCTATCCCGTGCTTCAATTCATGAAATCTCGACATCCATGGTTGTCATTTCAACAAGCCCCACCCTCACTCCTGATGTAGTAAGCTCTATACTCAGGCCAACCCCGAATAAATCACATCCTACGCCCTACCAAATCGTGCATGTTATTCATCAAAGTTGTCTGACATTAAAATGCTGTACTTATAATTTCATAATCAAGGGTGAAGGAAGAAATTCCATCCAACACCACATACCAGCATACAGTACACTACCAAGTATTATAGACTACATACCTTCATGTACAACTCCCACGCTATAAAGCAAAAAAAAGCCACACAAACAAATGACTGAAACAGATGTACAATTCGGCACAGGCATAGAACCGTTCCATGCCAAGGTATTGTTGCACTCTAAACTTCGTATGCTCCGCAGGTAAGTAAGTAGGTAAGTAGTTGTTTTTCTTGCCGTCGTAGCTTATTATCACCAGTATTTCGACATATACCTGTCACCAGTGCACCCCCGAATCACCGACCCATTTACCCAAATCCCAATCTAACCAAGTAATTGAGAACCTGGACCAAACCCTCTTGTGTGCTGATGAAGAAAAAAAGAAACGGAGAAAGAACATCAAAGTACCCCAAGCCACCCATACCCAACCTTACTGAATAGAAAAAGGGAAATTGGAAGATAAAGCAAAAACTTTACCCTCATATTCAAATCACCTGCCAGCAAACCAAATGTTGTCTTTTTGTTGCCCCAACACCAACGAATATGCCAACCGCTCTTGCCCAAATACAATCCCACAGCTTAAAAGAGTATACCGTATCTAGCTGAAACCCGCACGCCAAACTCAATGCCCCGAGCCTCCGACACGCCTGGAACCAGCCGGGGTTATAAACAAAAGATTTTGCAATCAAACAGCGGGGGACCTGGATTGTCCTCCGTTGAGATCCTTCCGTCTGTCGTCACCGAGGGCCAAAGAGCCCAATCCACCGCTCAAGAATGAAAAGGCTTCATCACCAGGCAATCCACCATACAGTCCACCGTTATGACCGGCTCCGGCAAATGCTTGCTCTGCGGCAGACCTCTGATCAAACGGTCCTCCATTTCCAGCCCCTGGCCCCAGTCCCGAATTAATAGGTGGGAAACCTCCGCCCAATCCAGTAGATAACCCAAAGTTAGACTGGGGCCCTCCTCCAAAGTGTTGGCCAGGGAAACCCCCTGCACCACCTCCGAACTGTCCCCCAATGGGCCCTGCACCACCTCCGAGCTGTCCTGGCCCACCATACGGTGAAGATGCGTCGACTGGAGATGAGAAGGCGGTGTCTGCAACAACAGCTGCTCCTGCACGACTAGCTCCACATCTAAGGCAGCTAACATTTTTCGCAAAATTGTGGTATCCGCACCCATCCGAACCACATTTCCAGTCACCCGCCCTGAAGGGAACCATACCTCCGCTGTTGGGCATTCCTCTAGAAGGCCCAAGTGCATGAGCACCTGCATGCAATGCAGGTGGTTGAGGGGGTACCATAGTGGCGCTTGGGTAGGAATATGCAAACATAGCATCACCTCCAGGCCCCGCAGATACTGCAGGATATGAGCATCGGAAACAGGCAGTGCGTCGCTGGAAATTCGAGAAGCCACATGAGGGGCAGGTCCAATCTCCTGGCCGTGGTCTATTCTTGGAAGGTGGGAATGGTGTAAGAATATCAGCTGCACGGTCTAAGACACGGCTACTACTAGGGGAGACTTCAATAGCTTTTTCGTTCAAGGCTCTGCCATTCATACATAAACTTTCTGCAGCCTTTAGTGGAGTCTGTTAGGAATCTTCGTCAATCAAGGCTTGAATTCAAAGTAACATACCTCCTCATGAGATGAGAATACAGCAAACCCGGTCCCTGTAGGCTTATGTTGATCTGGCGTACGAAGCGTCCAAAATGCAATTGGCCGTCCCCCATATTGTGTAAACCAACTCTCAAGCTCAGACTGGGTGGTATCATGTGGCAATCCACTCATGTGCAAAACTTTACTCCTTTCGCTTAAGAAAGCTCGAACATCAGCCCTGGCGTCCATGGGCCTTGCGAGAACATCTGGGTGCTGTTCAGGTGGCTGAGACTTCTTGATCAATCCACGTAGAACTCTAGCAAGCGTGATGGCTTCGTCAATGGCTCTTCGTGGTTGAGCAGGAGCTAGAGCTTGAAGGTGAAAGGGTAGATTGTGCTTAATGGGGGCAGATGATTGCACAGGCTCCACTTCCAAAGCTGCACAAATGTTCGCCAGGGACGATGGTCCGAAGGGAAGTGACTCGGGGTGGTGCGACTGCCAACGCGAGTATTCAGTGCGGAGGTCGAATGTTCTGGAGTGCTGTAAATAAGGTGGTAATACAACCGCCTTGTCTCGAGCCTCACGGGGCAACTGAACTCTGAGATCCCACGCATCAAGTGTTACGAACGTAAAGTCAAGCTGCTGGGATATCAAATAGTCCTGTGCAAATGCATCGAAACGATTGATGGCGTCCCGGAACGATCCTGCAGTGCGAACATGCTCCCAAGTGAGTGTAGTCAGACTTGCTGGTGAATTCAAGAGATTTCGTCAGCAAAATCCCCTATAATATGCCTTGTGGTAAATATATCTCCATTGTGAGTGAGGGGGCAGTGAGATCGTGGGTGAGTATGGTCACGGATAGTGGAGAGAGGAGCATACTGCACAGAGGTGTGATGGGAGTGTTAACTGGTCTGACGAGCACACTCTCTCGATATAGCTATGTAGATTCATTAGTAAGAAGGAAAGTCACCAAGAGGACGTAGGGAAGAGTTCACACCTCTTCCAATGTCTTCGCATTAAGCAACAGCCATCCGATCTCAATTACTTCCGCCGAATCCTTTGTGACATAAACCCCGTGCTCGTCGCATGTGGTAGCGACGTGGATGACCACATAACGATCCATTGTTGATCAAGGTCACAATCAATGTGTGGTGGAGAACGGGGTCTTTTCTTTTTCTTTAGGCCGGAGAAAGGTTGTTGGTAGTTGAGAAGGTTTGGCAGGGCACAAGCCACAAGTAGAGTAGTCAAATATCTCTCGCAGGCAGGACTCCCACGAAACAAGGAAACAACAAATGAAATAAGAGAGCTCTAGTCTCGTCCACGAAGTCTGAAAGGGTAGACAAAGAACAGCACTCGAGGCTGTAGATGTGAAGCAGCAGGCCGATGGAGAAAGGGGAGGAGGTGTGTGGTCGGCGTGAGAATGAGGTTCGTGCGAGCGAGGGAGCTGCGAGGGAGCTGCGGCTACTACGACGTGGGCCGGGGCTTGCCTGGGTGCAGGATTCTGGTGAGCACGAACGTCTAGACTATTCGAATATAACGAATACTTTTATTACTCGAGTCCCTCGAGAGAGGAAAAGAAGGGGGGGAGGGGGGAGGAGGGTGACGGATCGGGTTTGGGGAGGTATGGATCCACGATGGTTCTTAGGAGAGGTGGACAGACAGGAACAGCACACAAGAAGATCTCGGAGTAGGCTCTTTGCTTTCTGGGAAATTTTGTTAGCCTTTTCTAAGTTGACTTTTTTTTTTTTGGATCTTCCCATGTGTGGCTAGTACCGCACCAGTTGGAGTCAGAATTGCTTATGGCTGAGAAGCATAACATGAAATTTATTGGAGGGGGTTGCACGCATACACGGAAGGCAGGTACGTACTCTATATCTAAGCAGATAAGTTGGATGCAGATGCAGAGCGGCCTGGGTTGACAGGCGCCTTTCGAATTAGTCGTGTGCTGTTTCGAATCCGTCCTATCCATACGGATACTCCTTACACATACATATAGGCACAGTACCTACACCTTACTCATCATCCCTCAATATCATATGTACTTGTCCTTCATATACTAGTACAGCACCTACTCACTACAGCAATAACGAGGGGTTTGGCACAAGACTACTGTAATGCATATATACTGTACATATAACCCCCATTCATTGCCTGAATCCAGTCTTCCGTGACATTTACGGTTGCCATCCCTGACATCCAGTGTGATATGCCCATCATCAATAATGAATTTGGATACTTCACCACTACAGTTGTCGACACAATTGCAACCTGGTGTTTCAGTGAGAGCTTCCCCCCTCCCCCCCGACAGCTAAGCCCACTTGAATGGGATCATAAAATGAACTCTGGCAGCTAAGCAAGCGGTCCTCAACCTGGCCCCAGGCAATCAACAATCGTCAAGACTCTTCTAGCAGGCTGACCTCAGTATGCTCCAAAGGCAGAGCCAATAGGAGTGCATACAGCCTCTAGTTCCCGGGGAGCATAGAGCCAATAGAAGCTATGGAGCACTTTATAGAACCAGTGGCTGTATGAGTATGTGTAGAAAGTGTGGTAGTAATGGAACAATTACTTGGGGTAAGTGATACATGTTCCGCTGAGCAAGTGGCAATTCAATGTTATTCCAGTGGCAATTCAAACATCCCCCCCCTCCACAGCTTAGAGCCACGAGCCAGAGATGACCAACTCGATCTTTTACAATCCGTTCGGGAGGAGTTCGGGAGGAGTACCATAGGACATGTTGTTGCTAAGCTTTGCATCAGGTACAAGAAGGTCACAGCAATACAACAGTCATAATAGATAGATACAGGCTAGTCTGGTTGGCACGATCCCCTCTCTCTAGATACGGTAAAGATACATACATATATATGATATATATGATATCCCGTGGTCGGATAGCAGGGGAATGATCACGGGACAGTGGAGTCCCTGCCTAATGTCACAGGGGTCCAGGAAAATCTTATGTCAGCCCCTGCATAAGTACTGCATGGTTCAACCTGCCACTAAGCCTGCCATATCTATGCCGAAAGCCCTGCCGGAAACATACGGTACTTGCTGGTCAGTACAGCGCATACCTTACTTGCCATTCTATTTTCATACCAGCTAAACACATGATACATCAACTGAGAGGCAATGTGGTCGCCTGCCTGGATCTGGTTGTTAAATTCTGGGTGTCGGCCTGGGCTGGTTAAGGTTCAGGTTGCAGCCCTTTTACACTTTTCATGAGTAGGTACCGGGTGGCAACAGCTGACGCAGCAGAAAAGATCAATACTATAGGGTAAAGGTATCCGCGGTCATGGGCCTAGTTGGGTGTCCATGGTTCCCTAAGGGACTTGACACAGTGGCCAGTACCATATCACACCTTGAATGTGTTGATGACGTATCCTGAGAAAAAAAGAAAATTGTTCTCGAATAGGTACCAAAGGAACCGCCAAAAGTGGTACCACCGGATCTGATTGCCTTCAATGTCATCCACGACGATCAATGTGACCAGTACCGCAATAGGCGGTTCCGATCTTTCGGTGTACGGAGTCCGATTTTATTTTTGACAGCGGGCAAGGGCAGGAGCTCCTGGTGATACTGGCAGGCATTATTTGTGATTGACTAATGCCAAAATCCGACGATAAACGTTCCGCGGCTCTTATGCAATGTTACCTGGACTCGAGCAGGCGGGAATTTGGTTTCGTTGCCTTCGTGAGTAGATGTAGCCCTGCTTAATAGCCTCTGCTGAGACCACCTGTATCAAGGCGGCTCCGATTACCTTGTTGGGTATGTGCTGACTACTTATGCTCCACTCCCAGCGTTACCAAAAGTGGTAATGTTCGAGAACAATACCACGTTGGTTGGGCTATTCCATGGTTGCATGCTAGTCTGGATGGCACGTTGCATGCATATCTATACTTATCTGCTACATCTGACTAAAACATGGATGCTACGACTCTTCTAAGGCACTTTTGATTAATATATATGTATTACATGACGGGCTTTCACAAACCTTGCCCATCCTCATTGTTTGGTGTAGTCTGGTTTGTTTGGTGAGCACCAGGGCCTAGACTTTGGTTTGATTTATAGTCTCTATACGAACTAACGTACCCTTACATACTTAGCACTCACTATAACTAGCTATCTGCTGGTACCAGCTGGTCTCGCCGATCAAACTCTTCCATTGCTGTCCCATATTAATAGATACAGTAAACTCTCGCCCATGCCCCTCATACAAAAAGGTTACTTTTTAAGCATAAGAGTGTGCGCTAGCGTGGGTTATATAGCACTAGCAGGGGTACTTATCGATAAGAAATCCTCATGTGAGACATTGAATATTTACATCAAGAAAACAGTGGATCATAGAGCTCTTACATCTGTCCTACTTTAACAGCTATTTCATATCCTATTTGTCCGTTTTGTCACTCTCTCGATTTAAGCATATGTATATTCGTTAAACATACCACCTCCAGTCCCGACCGTATAGAGTTTACTTGTATGAGATTATTTTTCCTCACAGTTGCAGTTGCGGCCCTCCTGCCCCATACAAACTTGAAGTGACAACGACTCCATAGGATAACTCGGTAGCCATGTGGTGAAACAATTGAATATTTAAAAAGAATTAGCAGACTGACTTCAAGCTGCTTGGGGCAAACACATGTTTTGGCCAACTGCCCATAGCAATAGGGAATTTATGCCCTATTCTGGGACTTCTAGACCCTAGAATCTACGCAGGTACTGACTTCACCTTAATTAATGGCTGTTACTTTAATATAGAATTGCTCAGGCATAATGAATGCATCGGCAACTGTATGCCTGTTCAGTACTATATATGAATCTTGTGTTTATTGTGAGTGGGCCTAGGTACTGGTACATATGTATATGTACTCTACAGAACTGGGTAACACGAATCAGTCATGAGTACCGTACTTACGTGTGGCAGTCAGGAACGGGGTGCAGGGCCTGTTGTAGAGTACTCAGCAAACATACTCACATAATACATGTACGTCCTATACTGAGAGAGAAGGGGGTAGCCATAGAGTAATACGTACTGTACAGTCGGGTATTCTAAATATTTAGCTGTCCGAACCCGACTGTACATACCATACAACGGCGCTGCTCTGGATATATTTCTTGGTGCAGGGGCCATGGCTGGGGCATGTAAATATCGCAGCGGAACAAATAAAAACCGAAGTGCTGCCCCGCAGTGTATGAGCTGTCGTCATCGCATTTTACTGGTGCTCTGCCCTGGCACGCCCTACTAATAGCAAGTCTGTGACACAACCTGCAACAACAAAAAAAAAAAAAAACGGCCACAGGGGTATTTCTCGTGCTCATCCCCAGACCCTCGCCCTTCCCAACGGCTGGTGTTTGATCCAGACAACACTTGGCCCGCTGGGGCTGGCTGGAGTTGCAGTGTCAGTCTAGGTAGATTTTGTACTACCATCACCATCTGTTAATCTTCATCGCTTCCAAGGAAGAAGGAGGGCAGCTAGAGAAAGCTACCATTGAACGATATAGGTACAGGCGTTTCAGATCAAACAGATTGCCTTACCCACCCCTCAGGTTCGCCCCTCCCTCCACACCCTCTCCAATCGACAACTCAAAAATAGTCACCCCACCTCCATAATCACAATAAAGGTGTGGTTTGCTCCGTTTGTCTTGAGTCAATCTTCCTTATGAGATTGTCCTGGAATCTGCTCTACTTCTACCTATATCAATTGAAGCATTGGTTGCCTTATACCCAGTTTTGTAATGGATATATTCCGTCGAATGAAATCCCGATTGCCCACACCAAATCTTCATAAGAAAAATGGTGCTGCACAGGACATCGGTGGGCACAGCCGCGGCGGATATGGCAACAACGACGCGTTGTCATACTCCAACTCTAGTATGCGGACTGGCAGCTACGAATCTACAGTTTCCAACAGGAGGGGATACTCCTTTTCCCCTTCACCGCAGCTACCCGTGAATGTCCTGACAACAATCTTTGGTTACGTTTGCCCTCATTCGAGTGATGACGGGTATGAGTGTTCCGAGGATAGTTTGGCTGGAAACGGGTGCCCACTGTGTAATATTAGGGACCTGGCACAGGTAAGTCAGGTCTGCCGAAAATGGAGGACAGTGGCTCTGGGGCTGCTATACCGTAACATCAGGCTGGAGCAGGTGCATTACTGCGATCTTGAAGAAGAGTTGTGGCGGCGGCGAAATCGAGGATCATTCTTCTCAAATGGGAATACCGATTCCAATGAGCATGTGAAAATACGGATGAAGTTCCTGTACCGGACTATACAAGAAAATGAACAAATCGCAAATGCAGTCTTGTATCTCAAGGCACCGTTCTGGGTTCGGGAAGGCTGTAAGCAAGAATTAGCGTTGCTCGTCAGCCTAATCCCGAATATACGATACATCGATCTTCCACAGTCCGTATATTCAGGGGATACCTCAGGCCCATTGTTGGCGACTATGAGGTCTCGGTCATCGCAACTACGATTGATGGGATGGAGGACCGGCGGAGAGCATAGCCTTATGAATATCGCCTCGGAGCAACCATGGAAAATGCTGGAGGTTATATCACTCTCCAATCTGAAGCTTGACGACACACAAATCCAGTCTGTTCTGGTGTCCTTCCCCCGGCTGAAATCAGTCACATTTGAGGAGATGGCTTATATTACAGACGCCCTTTTCGACTGCAGCAATGAATCTATGGGCTTTCCCCTTATAAAATCACTCAAGATACAAGAATGCCCAAAGCTCACAATCACCGGGATCAAGCAGTATCTCCTCCTGCAATGCACCAAACCCACTCTCGAAGAACTTACCCTTACAAATGCTGGCATCACCCCTGACTGTCTTAATTCTATCCTGGAAATTGCGCCTGCTCTTCAAGTCTTATCTATCACCTGCGCGGTCTCAAAACCGTACCCACCCGCATCTCAATTTTGTTACCTCTCCAGCAAATCCTTGAAGAAAGTGACATTCGATATCACAAATTCCGACTCCTCTCAGGGTCTTACCGCTGGTGCACCATCTTACTACCAGTATCTTGCGGACTCGCTCTGCAATGGTACCCTCCCCTCGCTGAGCAAACTGTATGCCAACGAGGCTCGCTTTGCAATCCGCATGCGGGGGACTTACACCCCACATACCCGCGGTGGGCAGAGCGGTGACCGCAATACCACCGCTAGCGCCTGCGCTACCCCGTACATTACCCCGAATAACTCTGGATTCACGGAGCAGGGGGTCGATATCTACTGTAAAGGCCACTCTGAGGTTACCTGGAAACAGTATAAGTGGATCTGCCAGGCGTCGAGTGTTGCGGGTGGAGGGGTACAGGGGAGCAAGATGATGACCCTTATCGACATGGAGCCCCAGAAACAATGGACTAGTTCCGGGGGGTTCTTGACCATCCCTGGGGCGGGAGATAAGGAGAGAGAGCAAAAGGAGATGCGCAAAAAGGAGAAAAAGAGAGATAAGAGGAAGAGTTTGAATGATACTTACGGGATGGGGGCAGAGTATTACTAAAGGAAACGAATGGAGGGAGGTGGCATGGAATCGTGAAATGGGAAGAAATGTTGACCGGGGTTCTTGGTTAATAATGGGAGGTGATCTTGGATAAGATCATCTTGGGTGGGATTACAGCTCGAAATAGCTTTGGAGTGTTAATATTGCTGGAAAATTCAACGGTCATGGTTCATGATAATGCTGGGGGTGTGTGTGTGTGGGGGGGGGTTGGACGTTACACCACTGATTGTCTGATTCTTTTCTCGGAGTTTATTCTATTTTATTTTATTTTTGACTTGAGCTTACATGTGAGTCTGTTTCTATTACTTCCCAAGAATCCCGGGGTTTGCGTTTTCGCGTGCTCGTGCAGCATTTAGTTGGGGGACGGAGCGGAGATATCCTGAATATATATGAGCTGGCTTCTTTCTTTCTGACTTGGCACCCTTTCGTTTTCTTTTTTTCTGTACTTTTGGCTCTATAGTAGCTGTAGCTGTAGCACTAGGGTTATGGTTAGTGGGTGGGTGGGTAGCCTAGCATAGCATAGTTATTAATTGATATGAGATGTCTGTGATATCTCATTGAAACGAATGGTTGGGATGGGCAAAATAAAAAATTACTTACTTACACTTGCGGTTAGTTACCCTGAGCTTCGTTATGTTTCGAGTAAAATTCCAGGTATATAGAGGTGACTTGTCAAGGGGCAAATTGTAGGATTTTCTAGCTAAATATAGGAAGGAGATGGACTTTGCTACGGCTAGTCTGGTGGGAAGAGGTAGCTGAAAAATTCCAGATTTCTATAGATTTTACGTTACTTCATAGAAATTCGTGAATATTTGTATAGCATTAAAAAACCTGCAGTGGATTAAAAATTTAAACTCCCTTCAATCCATAGTCCCACCACAGGAGCAAACACTCAAAGGCATGACAACATCAGACGGGGGAAGGCCAAAACTGGTGTAGTTGCGTGATGAAGTATCCATTCATCCCACTGTCACTGGGAGTGCAAAACCAGGTTATATATGGTATGTCCCCCATTCTCTGGTTCACTTAAATCACGTGCCCATCCCTCTCCTCATTCCTCCTCTCCCCACCATTCTCCGAGCTTGTACTCCTCCTCCCAGCCCTATCCACCCCACCTCCTGCACCACCGCCACCACCACTAACCTGCCTCCTCACACTCCCCAACCTCTCTACCAGCGTCGTCCCCAAGGCATCAACAGCCCCCCTGGGTGCAAGTAAACTCACCCCCTCACTCTTGGTTTCCTTAACCTTAAACAACTTAATTGTCGTGCCATTCCACACTCCCACCGTCCCTTTACTAACATCCATCTCACTGACAAATATGAATCCCCATAGCAGGCTCTCATACCACCCAAGCGCCAAATGCGACCACTCAAACAGGTGTGTCCTGACTGCCGAAGCTTCAATCTGCTGTGCCGTGGTGGCCGATCGGATGAGGCCCAAGATTGCATTTGTAGTATTTGGGTCTGCGCCGGGGGCATTTGCCCTTGCGAGAGTTGCACGGACTTCAGGTTCAAGTAGGCTGATGATTGTGAGTATAGTATGAAGCTGGAGATGCGGAAGCCAGGTTTCAATCCATGCTGGGGTCGGAGTGAATCTTCCTGTTGGTGTGCATGTCCCTGTTGCTGACGTGGAGGTCTGGCTGGTCAGGGATACGGTGCTATTTGACCTTTCTGGCATTTTGCCACGGGCTTTTTCTGACATGCCTCTGAGCTGGTGTGGGACTACATCTTCCACTGGGGAGGAGAGAGGCTGGGCATTGGGAGGAGGAGGGGAGGTTGGGGTTGGAGATGTTGCTAGGGGCGTGGGGGTTGAGATTTCCTTCTTTGCTGTCGCGGCGTCTTCTTCTTCGTTTTTCTGTTTCTCCGCCTCCTCGTCACTGTCTTCATCGTCACCAATTGCAAATGGCGTCTGCTCCTCTTGCATGGGCAACGAGCTGGGGGGAGTAGTCCTTGCCGGTGTTTCGGGAATACTTTCAAACGATGTCTTCGGGCTCGCCTCGCCTCGGTCTTTCTTCAATCGAGTCTGGCGGTCGATTTCCTCCTGCCCACTCTCTAGTGTGAAGTTCCTTAACGCTTCAAACCGCTTACTAGACCTCAAGATCGCATATACAAAGTTTGGATTCTCGGCATATTGATGCTCGATAATTGCATTCATTGCTTCTAGTAGCGAGCTGAGGAGCGTGTGATTCGACTCATTAGACAGCAAAAATCCAGGTGTGGACATTGATGCAAAAAGCTGTATTAGCTTTGAGCTTGCTGATCCGGAGAGATCCTTGATGTATGGCGCTATGTTTGCCACCGTGGCTAGCAAGGCAGGATATACAGCACTGAGATTTCCCTTGCTCGTGGTGATGAGGTTGTAGATGGACTGAAGCCATGATATTAGCTGGTGGGCGACAAAGCATAGCCGAAGGAGAACATACCATAATCAGGTAATCAGCAAATGTACCACTGAACCCTGGTATGATCATACTCTGAGGTAGAGTATTCTGTTCCTCAAACCGCTTATTCAAGCATTTCCCGAACTTCTGCTCCGCAGAGAGCGTCTGCAGAACAAATATACACATCCTCACCACACCAGATTTTGACGGGTCTAGGCGATGCTCTAGTGCATAGAAAAGTATCAAAACTACAAAATCATAGGCACGATCCGTGTCTATTATAAAACTTCGAAACCGCTGATGGGCGGCTGGTTAGCTATGGAATACTGTGGCAGTAGTTCCACATACGTACCTTGTTAACCTGTAATGTCTCCCAAAAGAGCATAATCATTTCTGGTGCCCACTTGAGGGCTTTCTGGCTTCCTGGGAGATACGATGTATGGGCTTGCATAGGCTGACTTAAGATCCTACTCATTCCATCGACCATGAATTGGAAGTCTTGCGTCCTGTGAAGCCTCCCTAGCCAATGCCGATAGCTATTCTTGATATCCCCGGCGCTCTCTGGTACCGGGTATAGCAACAGAACTAACAGAAACTGTAGGGAATACGTGACTAGGACACGGCGAGGATCCGAGAACACAATATGGTCGTAGGGAACACGCCATGAGGCTGGGTTGTACTTGAGTGTCGTGTTGAGCAGTGAGCAAAGGAGTGAAAGGACAACCCGCTTCTCGCTCTTGGTGACGAGATATGTTAGCGCTCTTATACCATGCACTGGTAATAAATCTACAGATCACACACCTATTATTAGTTAAGACGAAACCCGCAACCCTCTTCACACGGAAACACTTACTAGCAGGTATGAACATGCACTGGCTGGTGATACTCAGCAACAGCCTGAGTGTCTCAATTTTATTACTCTCTAGCTCCTTGGACGACGGTACGGGGGTATTTGACCCCACCCCACTCTGCCAAATTGTATATGGCACCTTCGTCTGTGACTTCGCCCCATAGCTTTTCGGCAGAGTAAACCCCACATAAAACAGCATATCCACCAATGTATCAATCAGCTCCTCCATTAATGGCTGTACAGTTTCATAATCCGCCTCTTCAGGGGCTGGTGGGGCAATAGGTGATTGCTCTCCTTCTGTCGTCTTTGTTTCCGTCGCCTCATCGAAAATAATCTCTGTCTTTGTAATGCTCGCCTTCCTAGTCCTCTTCCTCCTGGAAGCCCAAAAGAATTTTCTTTCCCATTCCACCAAACCCTCCTTCTCATATATGAATGGTAACAGCCTTGTCAAAATCCTTATGCAATTTAACGCATCTTTTTCCGGGGCGGTTTCGGGATCTGGAAACGACGGGTGGTGCCTTAAAGTGAACAGCCTGCTGGTGACAACCAATATTAGTGTCTCCAAATTCTCCAGATGCGCATCTCTTGTCCGACGTATGTCCGCCGATGAGAATAGGGTAAAGACGTCAGCGGCGGACTCCGGGAGCTCCCAGAACGACAACCAGTACCGATCATTTGCGGGGATGTTCTAAGACACTAGATTAGCTTCATGTTTGATCTTGACCCTGTGCAGGCTGCCCATTGGGCTGTCAGTGTGCGGCAGCAGTGCAATCGAGGATGGGGTAGAAGGTAGAATTACGTGTTCTTCTGACAATCGGAAGACATCCTTCTTGAAGGAAAGTTTGCTGTCACCAGCACCCATATTTGAATCTGGGCTTGCAGCTGTGAGTGGTGTGAGCAGAACGTTGAAGTGCCAGCAGGCTCGGTAGATCACGGTCCGCTTGTAATGTGAGGGCTCTTGAGCAACTTACAGGTTTTGGGCGGGGGTACTTTATAAGGCTTTATAAACACTTAGCAGTTGGAGGGAGATCTGCTACCAGGAAGGCTAGAGCAGGTACCTAACGCAAGCTGTGTGTGGGGGAATGCCAGCAGGGATACGTTTTGGTGCTATATACTTCCAGAGCAGGGGTCACGTGGATGGAGCTCAGTTCAGGGTAAGTTAGGTTGAGAAGCTACCTACCCAATACTAGGTACATACGTATTTGGATCCCCTCCAGCCATGGAGGGTGGTAAAGAAGTAAGTAATACGACGATGGAGAAAGCCCCGACTGCATTTCATTGACCTCAGACACCCTGTGAGCTTTGGAATTGGTATATATAACGCAGTATATGCGAGTGCCTCTAGTGCTCACACAAGAGAGCTCTCTGGCATAATATGTTTCGTTCTGCGGTTTGACCCCCCACAGGCCAGGACATTACCATGTGAGGTTGAGCATATGGGGTAGACCTCCACAGTATCCATGTACCAAGAAAGCTTCTCCTGCAGAATTGCATCTGTAGCCAGTGCTTTCCTTGTTCCACCCGCTGGCCCCGAGTTGCTCACATCACTCGAAGTTGATGATGACCCACTATCGTCACCACAGGACCGAAAGACCTCCGACCTTTTGCTTACCACATCAGCGAGGCGATGATGTCAGGCTCAATCCCAGCCAATGGAAAGCCGGTAAGGAGTATAGCAATGACGCCGCTCAATATAGTGCCATCGGTGTACCTCGGTGACAACTTCCACCTAGAGAATCCCTGGACATTTGTGTAGGCCTTCCATAGCCCAGGAGCTTTGAATCCACCAGATCTGCAAAAAGATGGCATGGATGTAATTCCTGGCGGGTCAATTTTCGAAAACCGAAGGGATCTTCCGTACTCTGCCGATATCGTCAAATAGGGGCGGTGAGGAAGCGAGGTCGACATATGAGACACTGGGGGATATTTATGGGAGAGAGAGCAGAGCCGGAGTCCATCGTATTCATGGAGGTGCGGGACTCCATTGTATCTCGGAACTGTGATAAGCGCTATGGATTTCGCAGCCTGTTCTTGGGTTGTGAGACAGTTAGCAGACTGGCTGCTAAGTATATACCTAGTCTCGAGGCAAGTCAATAATGTTTGAGCTTTCCACCACCCAATTCTGAGAGTTCACTGACGAGAAGCTGAAACTTGGGCAGCTGTGGCATCTGCAGCAGTTTTGTTTCAACTACTGGTAAGGCTGTATGCAGGAACTATGTGAGGCTCTGCAATCGTCAGGAGCACTATGATGCCAAGGCTGTATGAACATGTGTATGTACTACATGGAGGTACATGTACCATACTTAATGACGGCGAGACCGCGTGCGTGTTGCCCAATCTTTGTGCCATTGTATCAACAACAGACACTGGCGCAGCCCGTACTGGTTTTAATTCTTCCTTTCCTATTCCCCCAGCAGGCCAAAGCTTAGTATCCAGTGATCATGGACCGAGCTTCCATCTTTTCACTCAACGTTCTGCCCGCAGACCCAGAGGTCGGCGACGACTCTCGTGCTCAGACACAGGCCAAGTTCGTCAGCTTCATCTCAACCTTTCGGCTGGACAATTCTTTCATATACAGGTTTCCCCCACCATTCCATCCGGCAGTGACAGAACCTAATCCGCGAGATTCAGAGACCAGCTAAAAGAAAATATCCTTACGAAGCTATACTACCTTGATATAGACATTGCACATCTCATCTCCTTTAATGAAGAGCTTGCTCACCGACTAGCCAATGAGCCTACCGATATCATTCCATTGGTTTGTCTCTTAGCTATACATGAAAGTACTCGCAACTAATCCGGCTCCCGCAGTTCGAAGCAGCCGTGAAAGAATGCGGACGACGCATGGTCATTGTTGGGTCCAATGCTTCAAGCTCCTTCCCTGAATGCCAGGTCCTCCTACACTCGAGTGCGAACCTCACACCTATTCGAGACCTCAACGCTAGCTTTATATCCAAACTTGTCCGAATACCCGGTATCGTTATTGGTGCATCGACCCTCTCATCAAAAGCAACCACATTACACATCATGTGTCGACATTGTCGACACACAAAGAACATACCTGTCTTGGGTGGCTTTTCCGGAATATCACTTCCCCGAGTTTGCGATCGCCCATCCTTGCCCGGAGAAAACGCGGAAAAATGCCCCTTGGATCCATACTTTGTCATCCATGAGAAATCAACCTTTATTGACCAGCAAGTCCTAAAGCTTCAAGAAGCTCCAGATATGGTTCCAGTTGGAGAGTTGCCTCGTCATATTCTTTTGAGTGCAGACCGGTATTTAACGAATAGGGTTATACCAGGTTCAAGATGTACCGTCATGGGGATATTCACAATCTACCAACAAAAACAAGCCAAGGGTGCGGGCAACGTTGTTGCAATTCGAAACCCTTATATACGAGTTATGGGCATTCACGCAGACGTAGACCATACCGCAAAGGGACAGGCCATATTTTCTGAAGACGAAGAGCAAGAGTTCCTCGAGATGTCAAGGTTACCGAATATATATGAGATGTTTGCAAATAGTATCGCACCCTCAATTTATGGAAACGCAGATATCAAGAAGGCAATTGCCTGCCTACTAGTCGGTGGGTCGAAGAAAATACTCCCCGATGGAATGAAGCTCAGGGGAGACATCAACGTCCTTCTTTTGGGTGACCCTGGTACTGCAAAGTCCCAGCTCCTCAAATTTGTCGAAAAGGTCTCCCCCATTGCCGTTTATACTTCTGGTAAGGGTTCCTCTGCTGCTGGTCTTACAGCCTCGGTTCAACGGGACCCACAATCCCGTGAATTCTACTTAGAAGGAGGCGCCATGGTTCTCGCCGACGGTGGTGTCGTCTGTATCGATGAATTTGATAAGATGCGTGACGAAGACAGAGTAGCCATCCATGAAGCTATGGAGCAGCAAACCATCTCGATCGCCAAGGCCGGGATTACTACAATCCTCAACTCTCGAACTTCAGTCCTGGCTGCAGCAAATCCTATTTTTGGTAGATATGACGATATGAAATCCCCTGGGGACAATATCGATTTCCAAACTACAATCTTGTCTAGATTCGATATGATCTTTATTGTTAAAGATGATCATAACCCAGCTAGAGACGAGACAATTGCGCGACACGTTATGGACGTACATATGGGGAAGCAACCTACAGTGCAAGGGAGTGTTACAGGTGAAATCCCAATGGAAAAAATGAAGCGATACATCAGCTATTGCCGATCTCGATGCGCTCCTCGCCTCTCTGATGCTGCTGCCGAGAAGCTCTCTTCCCATTTCGTCGGTATTAGGAGGCAGGTCCATCAGGCTGAAATCGACTCTAACGAGCGTTCATCAATCCCCATTACTGTTCGACAGCTGGAGGCTATTATTCGTATCACAGAGTCTTTAGCCAAGCTGAGTCTGTCGCCGGTAGCGACAGAGGAACATGTTGATGAGGCGATTAGGCTGTTTTTGGCGAGTACGATGGATGCGGTGGGACAGGGTGCTACCACGAGTCAGGAGTTGTTGACTGAGATTAATAAGGTTAGTGAGGAGCTTGTGAGGAGGCTGCCAATTGGATGGAGTACGAGTTTGGCAACATTGAGGAGGGAGTTGGTGGTAAATAGGGGCTATAGCGAGAATGCGCTGAGTAAGTGCACAGTTCCCGCCTTGAGCGTATATTAGGGCTGGGTCCGGCTGCTAACTTTGTTCACAGCGAGGGCCCTGATAATATTGTCGAGGAAGGAGACAGTGCAATTTAGGAATGGGGGAGGGAATATTTATAGGTCGGGAATGTAGATTTTTGCAAAAGCTTATGGACCCGACGGTTGCAGCCTATAATTAGCATAAAATAGGGATACCCAATAATGGATGAGGTATGATGATGGAGCATGTTGAAGTCCTATGACAACTTGCCCTGCCCTGCCGTGGAATACCCTGCTTGGTCGAGCTAGAATAGAAGTGAGGACAGCGCGGTCCAAAATTAATTTTTTCCATCATTTCACTGTTACAAAGCCGAGTAAATCTGTGATGACCCAAACTACAGTGCAATAAACTGCTGTGTGGATCTGAATATTTATCTAGCAACCAGACAATTCTAAAGGCAAAAGATAATTGATTCGATTTCTCTCAGGAACCACACTGTGTGTCCATTACGGTGGTATATCACCTCCGTGGAATGTTGGCTTGGTGCCTCCGCGCGGCGAATCTCAACTTCTCTCCGCCGGAGGAGTTACGCAGGGGGAGCTGTGGGACCTGCCATATCCAATTCGGGTAGTCTGGTACACTTCTGCCACGTGAATATGGGTTTGCATTACTAAGCATTCATTCAAAGGGGTTACCCTGAACTTCACCATTTTTACCTGTATATACCCCAACTCTTTCCCCTTTCTAGTTAGTATACCTCAAGAAATGCCCAAGTTAACATAACGGGAATTGCTAACAGCTCATACAGTATGACTTTGGGCTTCATAGTCGCCTGCGCTGCGCTGCGTACGAAACGACTTCAACTATGTAGTAGTCTTGGGCGGTCCACTAAAATGCGCCCTGTCATAAATAAATAAATTAAATAAAAATAATGATTCAGGAAAAAACTGGAGAAGGTATCTTACACCTACAGTTGTAGTCTAATAGAGCCTTCCTCGTTTCGGCCTGGGCCGCGGCCATTCTATCCTCGAAGGCACTCCTGTATTGGGGGGAGGCCAAAAGAGTGATCCTTGGGTGCTATAGGTATGTATGTAAACAAACAGCCTGATTGGATATTAGTTAGCATGGCAGAGATATGGCTGGCGCACAAGAACAGTGGCAATAGTCGGACTAGCAGCAGCGCATAATTCGAGGGTGGTAGGTAAGAGAGCCAATGCTAAACCTTCTATAATAACGAAGATCTCGGGGCAAGTCCAAGTGCGATATACTCGGTATATACTCCGTTTCTAACCCCTAGACCATGCGTCCATCATACAAGCGAAACACTCCTGGGTATGAGGAAATAAATAAACAAAGCCATTTGATCAAGAGGAATTAGATAATATTAATCTGAGCTGAGCATGAAAAGGTGGGGGAAAACCCCAAAGAGAAACTAGAAGTATTACTACTTCAGCAAATATGAACAGAGAAGGGTCTACAAAGGTGTGGGGCAAAACCCATCATCAAAGATGGGGTATATAGCTGGGTTTGTGGTCTGCAGCAAACCAATATATGGGAGACGGCCAAGGGATTACTTTTGCGTGGAGAAGTGGAGAGTAAGAGAAGAGGGATGGAGGAGTGGGGTACTAAGTAGTTGTTGAACAAACCCACATCACAGGAGGGAATTCTCCTTCCCAAAAGGGAGAAACCGAGAAGGGGCCAGTATAGTCTAAAGGGGTTTTTTTCCTTTTTTATTTATTAATGGATTTCTGTAAAGCATACAAAGAATCACATATCACAGCTTAATGGGGCTTGTACCCACGTGCACTTACCGGATGACACTTACATATCAAGAGAACAAACCATTGACATAAAGTATTACCTTA
>Ga0307514_10001883_pt1 | contig 23126 bp, 32 predicted proteins | sample 16_EM_MG_FD_203088 | JGI IMG/M metagenome (GOLD analysis project Ga0307514, IMG submission 203088) | Populus trichocarpa ectomycorrhiza microbial communities from riparian zone in the Pacific Northwest, United States - 16_EM | ecosystem: Host-associated > Plants > Roots > Unclassified | place...
CAATCTTGAACTGTCTCTCTACCCGGGCACGTTGTTTCTGGCGATATTCCTTCTCGACTTGAGTGTAATTCTGCAGAGCCGTCATGAACTGCTTAGCGACCACATTGACCTGTTAATGTTCGGTTCCGCAGTCAATAACAAAATCAATCACGAAACGATACAAGTGCAAGGGCGACGCGCCTGATTTTTGCGAGCTTCCTGACCCCGAGGAACCGGCTTTTTCTTGAGCGCTTCGATACGTCGTTTGATTTGGTTTCCAAGGTCCCGGGTTTGGGCGACTTGGTCATCCAACAGCGCAAGATTCTGACCAGTTCCGTCTACAGCATTGAGCGACCTTCCTTGGAGTTCCGAGATCCGAGTAACGTCATTGTTAAACTGGTTAATCAAACCCTGGACATTCGAGACCTAGACAGAGACATAATTGGTGTGAGTAGTGGAACTTGTGCGGAAACTTGGGACGGGAGAGGGGATAGGATGTGAGATACCTCGTCATAGAAGTCGTCAGATGTCCCATTTCCCGGATTGTTTCCGTTGCTCGAGCTCTGGTTGTTGGTGAATCCGTAGTCAGTTTGTCGGGGTGGGTTTAACTCGTAACTGTTCTGAGCGGGGTCCTGCTGTCGCTGGGCCTTCGAAAGAGAATGAGGGTGAGCGCGAGGGTGGATAGGAGAAAGAGAAAGAGACGAGACATACCCTCAAAACTGCGAGACGATCCATGGCCATGGTTGAAGAGGAGAAAGTCGCAGTCCTGGCGGCGTGGTGGAAAGAAATCACGCCAGTCCAGTGCCACTGCGAACATCGCTTTCCACATCAAGCAACTCTTCCCCACGTTTGCTCATCCTTTCCAGGAATTTCCGCTCAAAAAATTCTTGGGACGCCCCTCGGCTCCTTTCCGACGTTGCCAGGGAACCACGTCCACGTCGCTTTGTCTGTTCCATGGAGCATGGGCCCGTGCGGTCAGAAAGGAACATGGAGGGGACACCCCCATGGCTCTTTTAGATCATGGTCACCTTTCGTCCTTTCGCCGGTATAAAACGTCCCCATCGTCCAAGAAACCGTCTCCACAACTGAACCCCCTCACCTCTCTCGTCATCAGAATGGCTCCGGGCGATGGCGAAGTCCCGTACGGTAACCTGAACATCGGCGGTCGTGAGTACATCCTTCCTACCGAACCGTAAGTCTGCTTAACACGACCTTTAGAGATTGTCTCGACGCTCCATCAGAGACCCTACAAGACCACGCACTTCAACACCGTCCGGGCACAACGTATTTTCTCTCATTTTTTACCCTTGTCGTACACATGGCCACTCACCCAAACCCCCAGATCGTGCTCACACTGGAAATACAACCAAACCGTACATCACTACCAGTAGGAACCGCATTTATCAGATGGTATGTTTTTCCCTACCGCCGCTCACAAGAACCTTTACCCACGTATCGCAGCGTGAGACAGGCAACATCATCCCTTTGGAGAAAGGGCACATGAGGTTGTCCCCCCAAGCACGGAAAACGTGAGTTTCACCCCCATTGAGTCTCATGGTTTCGCTCATGCACCACTGGACCAGGACGAACCTTATACTTTCCAACCCCGAGCTCTCTAACAGACAACGAGCAAAATGCATCAATGCACTCGCTGTTGTGCTCACTAAAAGAAGGATACGACGTGATCGATCTGTTCTAGAAGTCGCTGCAACTGTAACGGAGTCCACTCTCTCTTCACGATCTCCCCGGGTTTTGCATCCGGTATGCCCCTCCTTCGTTCACTGGACTTGGGCCTGATTCTTTTCTTAGCTTCCCGAGAATCAGGATGTTCCCCAAGAGACGTTCGTTGGGCTCCCTACCCTGGATAGTGACCTGCACCAAAGGTGAGGAATTTGGTGGCTCCTCAAGGAGTACATCGAATTTAGCAACGTTTCCAGTGCCGAACTGTTCCCAGAACTTGCCAACAACGGACCTGATGAGGCCATGGAAGAACTTCGAGTCTCCAACGCCCTCCCGCTGGAGAAACCGGGACCCTCTCAACAACTACAAACGCTGCGCACGATTACTCGGCATGGAACCGAGATTTTCTGTGGTCTCCCCACCCCTGGCAACAGTCCCACTAAGGCCCCAGGAGTTCAGGTTCGTTCTCATATCATCTACTGCTCAAACCTCTCTCACCTCTCCATACTTTCACAGCGGGTGTCTATCGTCGTTGAACGAGATGTTGAGATGGAGACTACGTTGATTGCCGATCGCAGTCCCCTTTCTGGCCCTCCCGGTTCCGATTTCGGTTCACCCGCCCCACGAAAAGCCGAGCCCCAGTTTGGCATGGCGTCCATGGAGGACGATTTTGCGAGCCTGAGGCGTGAAAATGCAGCGCTCCTAGAGGTAAAGCAATACGTCCTTCGAAAACTTTCCCGAAATGGACAAGGCACCCTTTCCAACATCGAGACCGTTGTGGACCGGGCAGCCCAACAACGTGACGATCTCCGCGTTGAAAACCAGGAGTTACGATCCCGTATTGAACGCCTCGAATCCGGTATCACCAACTTACAGGGCCAGATTGCCCACACACGGGACAAACTCGACCGAGCCGAGATCGAACGGATCGAGGTGGCACAGAGCAAGCGCCGGTGGATCGCCCGGATGTGGGCATTGGCGGGAAGAGTCCCTGGGGAATTGCGCAAGAAGGACGCTGAGATCGACAACATGAGGGAAAAACTTGCTAGTCTGCACGCTCGACTTGCCCAGGAACAATCACAGTTGCGAGATCTTCGGGGACAATTGGAGGAAGAGAAGGAAAGGAGGATGGGCGTTGAGGTCGAGCTAGAGAGTTCGAGAGTGGCCCACGCACAAGAGATCCAGGATAGGGACCTGGCTGGACGGAGGTTGAGAGACCAGTTGAAGCAAGTGGTCAACAGCCTTGATTCTGGTGCCATATCAATATAACCCGTTTTCTTGTACTGCCACCCGTCGTTCTTCAGAAGCCTCGCCCTTGGTTACCTTGATAAATCTCTCTCGCCCGAACTTGTAGTAGATCTAGGCGTCTGTTTGAATTACTTGTTACCTTCGTCTACGTATTTGCTCCCGTTCGGACTCCAGAATCATGATCAGACAATTGTTGAAATTTGAGATTTCGTCCCGCAATGCCGCCAATGACGTTTCTGATTCTTAACCCCACACTCAGTTTGGCGAGGGGTTAGATCCCCAACGCTATTGCCCTGGATCCACGATCGCTGCAAAAGGATGTCTAACGAAGCTCACACCGTACATACTACATATCGGGACCCTCACCTCTGGGGTCACCGTCGGCCAAATTGCTGTCCGTACAGCCTGCCCGATGTTGACGCGAGCCCATCTCCGTTCTGATACTTCGTTTCGCTCATATAGCATGGCTTGATGATGCTCACTTGGACCGCCAACCCGGTTTCTTATGAACAAGCCTTCGAAGCCGGGATCGCTAGCCTCCCGCCGGGAGTCAAAACGTTCTTGGACAGTGGTATGTGGGATTTGACTGGGTCGTTCATTGAGTTGAGGGAAGCGACCGATGGTGAACGTTTTCATTTCACAGGGGAATTTTATGCGAACGATTTGGGTCCTGTAAACCTCGACCTCCTCGCCGCTTTTTTTGAGGAGTACCCTGATTACGCGGACAAGGCTTTTCTATCTGTGAAGGTAACTTGGTCTTCCCCCATATCCGGCATGTTTGCCGCGGGATAACGGGTCCATCGGTTAACGCTTGACCAGGGAGGCCTCGTTGAGGGTGGAGTTGTTCCTGATGCATCGTACGTCCCCCAGTTCCAGCTTCTACGCCTATCTGTCTATCTGACCAAGACACATTAGCCCAGAAAACCTTCGTAGAAGTGTCGACAACATCAACAGACACCTCGCAGGTTCCAAGAAGCTCGACTCTTTGCAAGCGCGCGGGTGATCCAAAGACCCCTATCGAGGAGGGAGGCGATAAAGAACCTCGCAGAGCTCGTCAATGAGGGCAAGTTAGATCACATCGGGTTGTCGGAGTGTAGTGCTGAGACGCTCAAGAGAGCGGATGCGGTATGCTCGGGCCTCGGTGGTTTTCCGGTGCCCACGGACTGATTCTCACATATGTGTACCTGGAACTGACAGGTACATCCCATCGTGGCGGTAGAGATCGAGGTCAGCCCGTGGTCCTACGAAGAAGAAACGAAGAAAGGTAGGCAGACATTATGTTAGGTGTCCACTCATCCCAATGTGAATTCTTTCATCTCTTTAGTCATCGCTACAGCCAAAGACCGGGGGTTGCAGTAGTTGCCTATGCTCCTCTCGGTCGAGGTTTCCTCACTGGACAGATCAAATCTCGCGCAGACCTCGACAAAAACGACCCTCGTCTCCGATACGTACGTTTCTCCGAAGAGGTCCGGCATCCAAATGGATGAATCAATCTTGTGGCCGCTGATACCCCTGTATGGACCTAGGACATACAACATAACGTCAAGATCGTCGAGGGGCTCACCAAGATCGCGGAGAGGAAGGGGATTAGCCCCGCTAGGCTCTCTCTTGCTTGGGTCCGATACTTAGGTCAGTCTGTTCAATGTACTTTTCCTCCTCGCCATTTGAAGTACACCTGTTGATCGGCTTGTCTGCGTCCAGGTTCTCATGTCATTCCCATCCCTGGTTCCTCCCACAAGGCAAGGATCTTGGAAAACCTTGCTTCTGTTAACGTCACGTTGAGCCAAGACGAACTCTGCGAGATCCAGACTATCATGAAACGACACCAGGTTCACGGAGATCGGTACTGCGGCGCGAATGTTGACGCGGACGCCCTGACTTGGGGCTAAACCAGAACCGTGATGCAACTCCATCTTGACTCCTTTTTGTCGTTTTCGCCTGGGAGAGTTTGTACGTTATTATATTCGAGCGCCAAGACAAAATCAGGTGGGCTGGACTGGAGATTGGATAACGAAACCCCCCCCCCCACGAACCTAAGGTCCTGATTTACCGACATCTCCGAGTGGCGACACTAGATAAGATGAATCCATGTGCAAAACGAGGAGGCAAGCGCCGATGTGCTCAATAGCAGGCATACTTATGTATTGAGACAACGAGAGCAGAAAGACAGCAACTGAGGCGATAGTACAGGTGTTACAGGAAGTAGTCAGCCGGGGGTCGCTTGGAAGGGATGGAGCGGACATCCTGTGCGAAGAAATCAGCACGGAACCTCTGGAATGCTCCGAATCAAAAGGTCATGAGAACTGACCGGTGGCGCGTGTGTAAATACTTTATACTCTTGGCTCAACCATTCATCGAGCTCTAGAATCGAAGCGACATTTCCGCACCTAAGTCACGTCATTTAACGACCGTTCTCTCAAGGCGCACATAAGTGTTGGAATCCGAAGAGAGGATGTCGCAATCGGAGAACAGTTGCCATGGGAAGGTAGCAAAAATGGCGAGACGCACCGATAACAATAGTTTGGGGCGCTCCAGACAGTGACTATCGTTCTATCAAACATCATCTTGTAGCCTTCCATGGCCAGCTGATGTGCTCGAGCAATTAGGTCTATGGCGTTATCATGGGCGAACCGTTTTGTGATGTCGGCGCCGAAGAGATATCCGGCACCTCTCGGGGATACACCCCATCCTTTGATGTCTGAAACAGATCAACGGGGTGGAGAAGAAAAGAAGCACCCGGCGTCAGTGTTTGATCTGATTCGAGATGGAGGGAAAGGAATCTCACCATCGGGATCCGACCAAAGGAGGTCACACATTGGGCCATCGTGTGGGACTTCTTGCTTCCTGTCAATTGCGCGAATCTGTAATGCGCGTGGTGAGGAGACGCATGTTTAGGAGGTGTCCTCATGATAGATGTAGGGACATACTTCATCAATGGCTTGCAGGTTCGGGCTGAGTCCACCATGAACGCAGAATACTCGTCCATCCACGATCGCGCCCAATGCCAGATAATCGAACACCTCGCAACACCACCTCCAAACATTTGAACTTGAATATTTTCTCTGGCACTCGTCGTAAAAGCCATAAACCTGAGTGATTTGGCGGGACTCGTGGTTTCCGCGGATGAGGGTGATGCGTTCGGGGTAACGGACTTTGAGAGCGAGAAGGAGGAGGAAGGTCTCTACAGAGTTGAAACCTCTATCGACAAAGTCACCTAGGTTATGTCAAACACGCGTTCTGTCGGTGGCGAAGGGGGGTGGGTGGCGCGGAACGCACCCATGAAGAGATAGTTGGTCTCCGGACATTGACCGCCAACGTTGAAAAGCTGAAGCAAATCCCAGAACTGGCCATGTATGTCACCACATATCTATGACTCGCACTCAGCCTCGGTCCATGACACCCACAATGACGCGGCGTACCGTAACAGGGGAATCGACGACCTGGACGTTTCCTTCTTCGATCAAGATTTCTCTTGCCTTGAGACAGAGTTGCTTGACTTCTTCTTCGGTAATCGGTTCACAACGCTGGAGTTGAGCGATCTGGCTACATAGGGTTAGAGAAGCGAGGGAGGGAGGAAGAAAGCTTGGAAGAGGACCGGTCGAGATCACTGGGCATGACGGGAGTGTAGCTATACTTCGGCTATTCGCGAGAACTTGCGGTCGAACTACTTACAGTACAGCTCGGACCACATCAATCTTCTTGGGCTTCCGTCTTCCAGTACTTTGAACAGTTCTGATTGCACTTACGAAATGCGCCTCGGGTACCATAGGTACCGTCGACGCTATCTCTCTTTGTGGGGTAGTGAATGGGTTACTGTAAGTTCCAATGCTATACCGAACTCGGGCCACCTTGCACTGCCGTCTGCTTGTATCATTGAATTCCGAGTTCTCGGAGCTCCGGGAATAACGAGTGGTGGCCTTCCATCGGATCCATTAGCAGTTCTACCCCCTCCCCCTCCACTAGTTGCGCCACATGTAAGATCTAGCACATCCCCGTGACAGGCACGCGCCTGCATCCTGGTCAAGACCCAAGACCATTCCTCAAGGCCATTCCCCAAGGAGTGAAAGCGGGAGAGCCGGGGTTGTGAAGGGTTGGATCGGCGGTATGTGGTTCGACCATTCGACCAGAAAAGCTATGGTTCGAGGATGGACACACTAAAGTTGAAACTCGTCCGGGATTAGAAACAGGCCCTAACCAAACGGGGAACGCAGTAGAACCTAAGCATGCACCTGATCATCCCCTCCACCAGAATTATATGCAAAGATAAGGATCATCCCTCGGTAGCAAATGTCCGACAGGGGTCCAGAGGCACATGCAGAACTCTTGTTTCGTTGTCGCCATACGCCAAGGATCGGAGTCGGGGGTTCGAAGTAGACGTCTCATGAGTCAAGCCTGGAGGGGCCCACACGGGCGGAGACTCACCGGGATCGAATGAACGGGTCATAAACTTAACATGAGCTCACAAGACCACGATCAAGAGGAGGCCTCCTGACACTGCAATGGCAGAAATGCGCTTGTTCTATATTACACTGTACTTATCACGCTCACAGAGCGGGAAAGGGTAGATAATAGATAAGAGCGGCTAAAGGGTTTCATATAGTCCCTCAGGTGTACATCAGGACAAACGGTCATCGTATCAACCAATCAACGAGCTCGGGAAGGCCGTCAACCATCAATAGAAGGGCGCTTCGAACGGCTCAGTAGTAGGTTCGCTTCCTGTCGGAAAAAGGGAGGGTTAGAATTACGCGAAAGCCGGAAAAACAGAAGCAGAGGAAGAAACCAAAGCAAGCGAAGTGGTCTCCAGCAGAATCGAAGTTTCACACGAACCGGTGTCGGAGCCGGCTTCCACATGGACAAATGGCGGCGAGGAAGGTGAACCAGAGGGCGAGGGCTGCCACGAGAGCCAACCAGACCTAGAGATATTACCAGATAGAGGAACAAACACGGGGTGAAAAGGGGATGATTCATGGGGACGGGCGTTAATCCAGATGGGTTCTAGACGATGAGATCAAGAGGAAGTTTGGACTCACGGCACTGTCCCAAGTAAGGTGCACGACGGGTTGGCTGTCGTTCGAATTGGCGCGTATCTTGTTGCGAGCAACTACTACCAAGACGACATCAACGACGAAGATTACAGTCGCGAGGAGGGCAGCTGGCAGGATGATTGCGAAGCAGGTGATCGTGGTAAACCGAGATCGACCATCGCGTTCGGTCCCATATAATCGGAAATGGCGCCATCGTCGGAAAAGGCCGAAAAGGGTAACGACAAAGGAGATGAAGGCGAGGCCACAAGCGGCAGGATGGAGGACAAGGGCAGTGGTCAACGCCTTTGGGACAATGTTGGTAAGGTTATCAAGTTGGCTGTGGTGGAGTGAACCTCGAGTTCAACGGTGGAAAAAGAAGACACCGGACGTACAGGGTATGCGCTGTGGTAGAATCGAATTGGTAACCAAGCTCGGGAGTGGAGCACGTCGGTCGTGTCTGGGTGCCTGTTCCGGAGAAGCCACTGATAAGCGGGATCCGGTGAGAAACTCGAGTACGTATGACAGGATGAGGACGTACGAGACCTCGATGGCTGCGTGACAGTAACCCCACATGCCGAACTCTACCACTGCGTTGATGCCTGGGTTTACCAGTGAACCGTTTCGATAGCTGATGCTGAGGTCGAATAGGGAAATAGATTTCATTATAGGTACCGAGAGAGAGACGAGAAGGAGAAGAATAGTGGCGAGAAACGTAGCAAAGACCGCAAGAAGAGCGGGTAACATGGGTATGTATGGTGGTGGTATCAGCACAAGTGGTGTATCTACATGTGTCCTTATCGTGACCGTCGCTTTGTAGTTTTGGGCTCGGGTGACGTACGCTGGAGGGAGTGAACGTGGGAAATAAGAGCGGGAAGAAGCGAAGTGGTAAAAAAACAATAATTAGATAATCGAGGTTCCGGGGTCTTTGTTTGTGCGCTACAAACAGGATAAATAAGGGTTTAGACCAATTCTGGCTTCCTTACCACTTCTCTCTCGTCCGTCCACTTCAACCGTCCTCTCCCTCGAGCCCAAGTGGTTTCTTCTTTATTCTCCTCTACCTGTCTATCCTCTGCGGCAACCTTTCCCTCCCTATTTGTTTTTAATACCCATACGTGTAAGTCTCTTTCTCTTTCTCTCCATATTTTCCTCGTCCGACCGCTATATCCCAAAGCATAATGTCTGACCCAACCGCCGCCGCCGCCGCCATTCCCAAGCCCGAGGACAAGTCAACTGAGGTTACCCCCGCCGTCGAGCCCTCACCTGAGCCAAAGGTCGAGGCTCCTGCTCTGGTTGGTTTCGTTTGTATTGCACGGTATCTCATTAGTAACCTTGTCCTCGTTTAGGACGCGCCCAAAGAAGATGTCAAGGCTGAAGAGCCTGCTACGACTGAGGTAAGTCTCCGTCCCTCGTTCGTTTCCCATTTCACATTGTGTTCACGCGTTATTTCCTCATTCAGACTCCTGCGGTCACCGACCACACCGCTGAGCCCTCAGCCACTGAAGCTACTCCTGCTGCTGAGCCCGCCAAGGATGATGCTAAGGATGAAGTCAAAGAGGACGATAAGCCTGTGAGTCGTTACTCCATTCTGTCGGTGATTGTCGCTAATTTCCTTTTTAGGCCGAAACTCCCGCCAAGAAGGAGGATAGGCCCAAGAGTCCGTCCTTCCTCGCCAAACTTTTGGGACCTTTCAAGGACGGGAGGTCCAAGGTCGAGAAGAAGGTGAAGGAGAAGGTCCCCAAGAAGGACAAGAAGAAAGAGGAGGTTTGTTGATTTCCGGATATTCATTCGTTGCGTCTGAGTGATCTCAATTCATCCCTTTAGGCGCCTGCTCCTGCCACCGACGAGTCTGCCTCTCCTGTTGAGGAGCCCACCCCTACCGATGCTAAGGTGGAGGAGACTCCCGCCCCTGAGCCTGTCATCGACGCTGTTCCTACTCCCGCTGAGCCGGTCAAGGAGACGGAGACCGCCGCTCCCGTCGAGCCCGAGGGCCCTGCTCCCGAGCCTACCGTTGAGGAACCCAAGAAGGAAGAGGAAAAGAAGGAAGAGAAAGAGGAGAGGGCCGCCAGGTCTCCTGTCAAGATCGGTCGTCGTTTGTCCGCTCGTGTCGGCGAGTTTTTCAAGTCGAAGCCCAAGGACGTCAGCCCCCCTGCCAAGGTTGACGAGGCTCCCCCGAAGATTGAGGAGCCCACTCCTGTTGCCCCCCTCGAGAACCCTGCTGCCAATTCCACTCCTGCGGCGGCTGAGGAAAGCAAGAAGGATGAGCCTAGCGAGGAGAATGAGCCTCCCAAGATCGTCGAAAGCACGCCTGCCCCTGTTGTCGCTGCTGCCTAAGCGGTTGAATGAGGTTGCGACGACCCGTTACGAATAATTTCCCATGTTTTTCTCCACTTCTCACCGCGTCTCATGAATTTTGCCATGGGAATCTTTGCATAGCAGTTCATGTTGTCATTTCGTTTGTTCATCTACGTTACGACCCGGATCTTGGTTTCACGGTTTGCTCTTTGCGTAGTCTCGCTTTCTCCCTACTCTTTGTTGATTGTGTTATCCGGGTCCGTGGTACTAGTCTCCTCTTAATGTCGATTCAGTTCTTTACACAGCATACCCGTTCATTCTACCACCCTGGATTGCGCCAACGCACTCGTAATCACATGTTCCTTCCTCCTGAGACTGAGTCGTTCTCTTGGACGTGAGTGAATTTGACGGCCCGGTATTCCCGAACGTAAGCTTTCGCAGGTCGGCCATATATCGGTCTTGTGGCTGCTGTCGAGCTCACGTTTCGGTCAACCATCTATCGACTGCCTTACGGAGTACATCTGCAAGATACCCTTCTCTAAACAGGGGAAGATCTCATTCTTCTGGAAACCACGTTCGGATCGGGAGGTGCCAGCCTGGACACTTCTCATGTTCATTGCATGTTGCTTCGCCACCTCGCGCTGAGCCCCACCCTCTGTTTCCATCCTCTCCCTCTGGGAAGACCCCCTCTGGGATTCTCGCCCACAGTTCCACTAGTATTGGAGTAGAACGCTCCGGCTGGCGCTGCAGTGAGATCGTCCCTTTAAGGGTGAACGATCCTCATTCCTAGATTTGAACCTCGTTTCCCAAAAGCTACCCGTCTCTGAAAACAAATCAGAGAAGAAATGGGAAAAGTATAAAGTGCTGTCTTCTCTCGCTCGTCTCCTTCGGTATCTCTTTTCTCTCCTCCCATGTCGACCCTTGTTTGTCTCTATCTCCTACTGGCTGCTTTCTCCGCTTTGGTCTCGTCCCACAACGCCCCTTCACTCACCATCCCAACTGTATACAACAACTGTTCGGGCAACAACGTTCTCCCTCTCCCCAACAGTACGGCTTCCACCCCCTTCTTCAAGCCTCAGATTCATCCCAACCCGCTCGGGATCAACAACAGCACAAGTTGGGAAGAATGGCTCTTTATCTCGCACAACATTCTCCTAGATGGCTCGATGCTCGTTTATAGCCACAGGTGGAGCCTTGGGGATCCTGCTTCCCCCAACGTTTCGAACGCCACATTATCTGCTTGGGCCTATTTCCCGAACGGAACGTTCCACCTCCAGGTCGTACACGACGCGTTCAAGTATAAGGAACACGCGGATGGGGGCTTCGCGATCTCCATTGCAGGCAGCCATCTCACTTGGGATCCCGTACACGGGCTTTGGAACACTTCCGTCAACCTTGACGGTTGGATTACCGAGACGCACACCGAAAAGTGAACATTTCCTTCCATATTTTTGTTCCCCGTCACCCCTCCTGATATTATTCCCTGCAGCGTCGAACCCAGCATTCCATTTGTGCCAAACCACAACTCAACTCCCGGGCAGATCTCCAAGGATCTCTTCAGTAGGATTGAGGTGCCCCGCGGCCATTCAGAAGGTTTCATGTATTTCCCTTGGGGTTTCAACTTGACCATTCAGAGCGTCGGAACTTTGAAGCACAGTTGGAGCACCAAGCTTATTGCTGACACCATCTTTGCCTACGTTCGTGGCTCGACATTCCTTCCCAATATTCCCCCAACTCCCATCGCCACCCTCAATTGGTACCAAGCCTGGGATACTTGCGGTAAACGTCCGTCTATTTTCTTGCTTGTTACCCTTTCGTCGCGCATATATTGAACACGGCGTGCCACAGAGATCGATTCTATGCAATTCTTGATCCAACCCGACGACTCTCCTTACGGTCAAGTGCTTAGGATCCAGACCGCCGACGCACCAGAGGTTCTCAGTATTGTCACGACGCCGAAACCCACATCCCACCCTCCCTCTTACAACAATACCGAGCTCACCCTTCCTATGTGTGGATCCGGAGTCGATTTCGAGAACACTCTTCAGAAGATGAGATGGAAGACGACCAATATCCAGACCATTCACGACTTTGTCGACTCCGCTGGAGGTGTCACTCTGTACCAAGAGGTTAACATTACGGGCGTTGTGTGGGTCAATGGGACGTCGACGGAAATCGCAGACGGTGTTGGCGTTGTCGAGGTATATCACCGCCGTTGAGCAGATGGAGGACTCTTCACCATTCTTTCTTTCTCATCTCCCTCATTTGCTGCCCGTGATTAACTTCTACCTCTCCTCCGCCTCCTCTTGGTACCCCAGACTTCTGGACACATGCCTGTAACTCGGCTCGGTATGTCTGCGTGTGATACAGATGTCAATCAAACTGTCCACGAACACGGCATCCGATCTTTGGCAGCTGCACATTAATAGATTAGCTCCCCATCCACACACCTGTCAATTAGAGGAATTCTCAAAGAAAAAAGTCTTCCGTCTGCGAGGCGGTCCTACGTCCATCTGCTCAGTTCACCCTCACTTGATATTGGTATACACTGAGAAAAAAACTTGGATGCCGTCACATGTGTATGTAGTCTGTGCACGTATCCACAGTTCATTATAACGTATTCAAAACCGGACAAGCCAGACGAAGAATCGACAGAGCATGAGCATGAAAAGAAGTGAAGAAAAGGGAGCAATGTTCGAAAGTCCTCTTCCCCGCGACCTCAGGCCTTGACGCCTTTCCCCTGCTCCCTTGATTTTGCCCTCTCAACTAAATCCACTCCAACAAGTATCTTGGATGCCTTCCACAGCTGAACGACATTGATGATATTCTTCAACGCAGAGATGGGGAAACAGATCAGAGCGACAAGCTCTGGCCAGGTAAGACTCTCCAACAAGGGGAGAGAGATGGAGATGGGGAGGGAGACCGGAGTATTGACCCAGTGAGCGAGGTAGAGGGCGACGAAGAACAGTTCGTTCCCGGCACAGATGAGGAAGAGCGTTGTCTAGTATCGATGGGTGGTAAGAAACGGGGTTCTAGTCAGGTGGGAGAGAGAGCAACGCACTGGATCATTGTAGTAGAACCAGAGGATACGGCTAACGTCGGACGTGACGAGCTTGTGCGATTTTGATCCGGTCACTAGCGAGCTACGCGGATGAGTGAAACCTCGGAGGTAGAGACGGCAGCCGGAAACGGGTACCTGTACATGTGCATGTAGTGACTGCTGAAGTCGAGCGCGATAAGGAACTGAAAGACGAGCGCATATTGTGGATACACCGAAGAGAGATAACAGAGCAAGCAGCTCGTGGTTGCCCTGTCACGGTGTCAGAGATTAAAATAAGAATCCGCGGCGGGGCGGAAAGCCATGCATACCGATCAGTGACCATGTCGAGCACGGCGCCGAACTTTGACGCCTGTCCGAGATACCTGGCGGCGTGTCCGTCGACGGCATCCAAAAGCTGGGATACACAATACGCGACGGTCGAATATTTTGGATGGTAGTTCATGTAGTGCATGGCGAGGGCGGCGAGGATCACTCGAGTGTACCCTTGACGTCCAAAATCGAGCACAACGAAGCGAGTGGATTCCGAGATAGTGGGCCGCGCGACACGAGAGGTAAGCGGGCGGTGGCGTGAATGATTCTGGATGAACTCACCGATGAGGTTGGGCACGAAGAGGAAGACGTTCTCGGAATAGGACTGGGCGGTGGCGAGGTCCACTGCGGATTTTGCGTCCACGACTTCGATGATTGAGGCTCGCCTCCGTTTGAGGACCGCGTCGAGGCTCGAGGAAGACCCGGATGCTGCGTTAATCTTGGCCTCCGACATACCTCCAGATATACTGTATGTGGATCTGAGGAGAGAGTGAGGGGCGGAAGGGGTGAGGGAGTATGACGGTAGTTGGATGACACAACCTCTTCTCCGATCAACCATCATGAAGGTTTCCTTCTCACTCGCCAAGAAGCCCGAAACCCCTTCACCATTTCAACTCAAGAAACCCACACAGAAACCCTCTCTGTTTCATGCGGACGACAACGACGACGGCGACGATGGAGGCCCACTCGCTTCCGGCTCAGGGTCGAACAAGAAGAATGGGATTGGAATCCAAACCGTTTCAGCAGAGACCTCTAAAGCGCAAAAGAAACGCGAACTGGCAGAGATGGTCGTGGATTCCACCGTCTATCAATACGACGAAGTGTGGGACAAGATACAGGTGGCGAAACAAAAGGTCAAGGAAGCCAAGATGGCTGAAACTAAGGAACGCAAGGTCTGTTCTGGTCACTCTGTCTCACCGTACCTAGCGAATTTACTGACGCGAGGTATCGTTCCGTAGCCCAAGTACATCGAAGGATTGCTCACGTCCGCTAGTACCCGGAAAATCGACCGTCTCCGAGCAGAGGAAAAGATGATCCAGCGGGAACGAGACATGGAGGGCGATGAATTCAAGGATAAGGAATCCTTTGTCACTCAAGCCTACAAAGACCAGATGGTTGAACTACGCAAGGCCGAGGAAGAGGAGAAGCTACGGGAGGGTACGTCCTGCACGCACCGCCTTATGAGTTGGATGCTGACTGTTTCAACGCAGAGGCTGAAAAGAAGAAGCGTAAGGGGTTTGGCGGTGGCATGGCTCAATTCTATCAAAAGCTTCTCGAGGAGGAAGCCAAAGCACACGAAGAGACGGTTGCCCTTGCCACATCCTCCTCGTCAGACCCATCATCAAGTAGACAACTTCAAGGTCCCAACCTCACGATCACCAAACCTCCCGCCTCCGAACCACAAATACCTGGAACAAAATCCGATCTGGAACTCGTCAAAGAGGCAGCCCAGAAAGGCGTAGAGATTGAGTTGAACGACGACAACCAGATCGTCGACAAGCGAGAACTCTTGACCGCAGGGCTGAACCTGTCCATGGCCAACACCCGAAAGCTCGGTTCGAAATCCTCCGCTAACCCTTCCTCATCCGACACTTCCTTGGAACCGGCCAGCGTGCACCGAGCGGCGGGAGTTGCAGCCTCGCGGAATGCGATAAATGCGCGTCGAGCGAGGGAGATTCAGACTCAGATAGCCGAAGAAGAAGAACGACTACGGTCGGAGAGGGAGAGGAGGGAGAGAGAGGCCAAAGAACGTATCGTAGCGAAGAGGAATAATGAGGAGGACGTCCAGAGCGCGAGGGAAAGGTACATGGCGAGGAAGAAGAGGAAGCTTGAGGAGGAACAAACTGCGCTGGATCAGCAGCAACCGGAGGGTGGTCAACAACCCACATAGCCCGTCGAGCGTGTGTGCGTGGTTTAATCTACTTGCAAATGTAATATGATACATCTCTAATAGTCAGACTGCAGGCATCGTCGATCAGGGATAGGGAACGCTGTTCAACCTCTCCTCGGGTATTTTCGTAATCGCCTGTTCGAACTGCTTCAGCACCATCTTTGCGGTCGGTCTCCTTTCCCACCGGGGTTCTAACATGCCTTTGGTAACTAAGCGGAGTTCGGGTACGTCGAATCCTGTCGATGTACCCGCTTTAGATATCAACATACCTAACGCCCATACGTCCATGGCGTACGGTGAGGTTGAATGACCCTTCTCTACCTCCGGCGGTACCTCTGCCGCTCTCGGTTGGTGAATCAACACAGTGCTCCCTGAAAATACCCCCTCTTCCGCCTCCGCCGGGGGCTCGCGGAACCGTCTACTCGTCTCGTAATCAATGCATGCGTACCGTCCGTCGTAGTCTGTGAGCACGTTCCGTACGGATATGTCGAGGTGAGCAAAGCAGTGTGTGTGCATGAAGGTGATATGTTGGATGCAGTGTCGGAAGGAATTGAGGAATGATCGAAGGGTGTGCGGTTGTTCTGGCGGGATGAACTGGGAAGACCATTCCTCCATGACTATGAAAGAGAGCTGACTTCGATGCCACAAATAGGAGAAGGCGTGCGAGGCGTCAAGAGGGGCGTGGATGATGTCCAATATAGCTAGGGATCCAAAAACGATCAGTCCTATGAACGTGCGGGAGTATTGAGGGGCATGTATGCTTATCGGATTGACTCACGTATACAGTGATTCATGGGATCATCTCTCAGTGGTGGAGTACTCAACGCGGTTATGACCTCAAGTTCTCTCGACTGTCTGTGGACGGCCTTGATCACGATGGGGAGGCCGTCTAACAGGCGCTTGCCACGGAACAGGCGCTCCGGCTGCAGAAGATGGTGCAAAATGCATTGCGGAAATGAAAGAGTGATCAGTCTCGCAAAGACATGTTTGGACAGCTGATCAAAGGACGAGGATCGGGGCCAAGGCCGGCAACGATCGAATACAAATCCACCAATGGGGGAACAAGGAGGAACGGGGTGGGTCCAATGGGAAAAACTTACCAGGCCTTCATCCTTACACAGTTCGTTATCGTCTTTGCCCTCCCGGCAAGCGGATCTATAACCAGCGCAGGACTGTATGCTTTGCTGGATGTTCCTGGATTCCCAGTAACGGAGATAAAATTGGCGGACGTCTTTATACGTGTCAAGGCGGTAGCCGTGGGACTCGAATAGGTGACGGTAGGCTTGCCAGTGCGGAGCTACGCGGAGGTTGTGTTCGTCCTCGTCCTCATCCTCGTCGGAGGACACCGAGGGAGATGGTGAGCGACTGCAACCGTGGTCGAACACGTCAACGCCGATGTCAGCGGATGGAAAGGAAGGGTCGGATGAGAGGGGAGAGCAAGTCACGGTCATCGGCGTAGCCAGGAGCATAGGGACGAAGAGATCCAAGGCCAAAGCATGTTTCTGAACAGGTTGGTTTTATAAATGAAGTAGAAAGCCGACAATCTCCCCGAGAAAGGGTGAGTAGGTGAGAAGAAATGTCCAAGGGGGTGAGATTTGGCCACCGCAGAGAACTTTTTTCTATAACGGGGTATACGGCAAGTGATGCCTGAGAAAAAATACACAGTTTAAGCAAATGCTGGAAAATTAGGGGCCATATAAGCTTCTGGTGGGTTGTAAGTAGGTTGGAGGCAATCAAGTCAGTCTGTGTACATGAAAGCGAAGGTCAGAGTTCACAGCCGTCGAAGGGTCACCGAGCGGAGAATGCTCGCAGCAAGGAGCCAAGTTCAGTGATCGGGAGCTGAGTCTAGTGGGTATCCAGTGGGGTAATGCAGTGCAGGTGGTCTGTGCAGAATGAAGAGGATTCGTCTTGGATGACGATTCAGAGACGGGGATGTGCACGTGGATTCGCCGCAGCCCGAGAGTGTAATGGCCGTCACGGGCTGTGTCACAGATGCTGACTATGACGTCGTCCTGCGGCTTGCGGTCCAGGGATATATAAAGACCCGGCGTAGGTTCTCTCTGCTCTTTTCCCTTACCTACAACTTTCACCCAAACTTACCATGGCTTTCACCGCTTCAGACATCTGCAAGGTACGTTTTCCCCTCACAATCATCCACAATCCCCACGCAACCCGCTCATTCTCAATCCCATAGATCATGTACGTCCTTTTTCGAGCCCGGTCGGAATCGTGAACTGGTCTCATTTCTTGTTTTTTTTTTTTGTCAGCCTTGCCATCTTTCTCCCTCCTCTCGGTGTTGCTCTCGAGAGAGGGTGCGGCGCTGACTTGTGCATTAACATCCTCCTTGTACGTCGCCCTCCTCGTTCATACCTTCATCATCCGACTAACGTCACCTCTTCAGACCGTTTTGGGTTACATGTACGTTTGTCATCTGTCTCGTCTCCTTCTTAAGCTAACTCCAACTTGCTCGATCAGCCCTGGAATCATCCATGGTACGTGATTTATGCACAATCGTCCGACTGTTACAAACTTATCATCTTTACGTAATCAGCGCTCTATATCATCCTGAAGTATTAGTAGGGTTGCGCATCAACGGGCCCGCCCATCGGTATCTATACCCGTTCTTCGAGTTGGCACGTTTCTATTCCTTTCGCGACGCTATCACGCAGTAACAGAGACTTTCCACTCCTTCGCTATTACTGTATCTCTACGAGTTATTCTATGTACGTCTGGTGAAATCTTTTAACAGACCCTTGATTGGCGAGTGATTCTGAGGCGTCGGCAGAGGGCAAGCGTGAGCCCAGAGGGCAAGGACTTCATCGAAGCGACGAGCGGAAGCAGTGTTGTGCGAGTTATTGACCTGTCATTGACTCGCGTGACTTGGGGACTTTTGACCGTGACTTGGGTCATAACCAAGTCATTTGACTTCTGGTCGAGCGTGAGAATGCGGCTGACGGCCCATGTTCTGCCGATGGTCACATGATCTAAACCTCGTAGTCTTTTCCGGGGATTTCGGTCGTCATACCACCCGTGATACATCGGCATTGGGAAATCTCCATATATGGTATGTCCGAATAACCCGAGGGCCAGAAGTCAAGGTCAAGTCACATAACTGAAGTTACCGTGATTTGACATCCGTGACTTGATGACTGAGTCAAGGCCATTGACTCGCACAACACTGAGCGGAAGGGAGTGAACGATTTGTGACCGCAACCGAACAGAGGGTCCCAACTGGCCGTGTGGCGTAATGGTAGCGCGTCTGACTACGAATCAGGAGGTTGTAGTTTCGAGTACTACCTCGGTCAATTTTTTTGCCTTCCCGGCTTGTTGACTCGCTTCTTCGATTCCTCGTCATCACTTTCTCCTCGCATGTTCGTCCGCTCTTCGTCGCGGTCGATAGCCAGTAACGTCTCGTCGACTGGGGTTCGATTTCACCAGGCTTCCATCTCTTCCACTAGATTATCCAGGTATCCTGGCAGGTCGAATCCAAAACTCGCCAAGCGCGCTTCCTCTTCCTCGGTCCCGCCTCCGGATGGCCAACCCTCTGCCCCCTCACCCGTAGTTCCCAACACTCAGACTGCTCCTCCCGCTCCCCCGCTCCAGGACGAGGGTGTCTCGGGAATCGAAAAACCTAAACGGAGGAGGACGATCATCAACGTAAAACCTTCCTCTGGGGACAACCCTGCTGACTCTCCTTCAACGCAAAACGAGAACGCCAGGAGTAGCAAGAACGGAGGTGCTAGAGACAATGGGAATGACGATTTCCCTTCCTCTCGACTCTCAGCTCCTTCGGACATCCTTTGGAGTCCCGAGCCACATTCCAGGACTTCTACGGCTTCCGAACCCCGAAGTCTCGATTTACCTCCCTCCGAGATCTTTGAAGACGTACTAGACAACCTTCACATCACACTACATCCTCAGACCCAACACCGCGCTACGTATACTCCTCAGGATGGCAGCACAAGTTCGATTCTCGAGCCTACCCTGGCTTTGTACTGTCCCGTCGAGGGTGGGGATTATGTCGTCGACGAGACTGTGAAAGAACTCGCGAGGAGGGTTGGGGCGGATGTCGTAGTGTTGGATTGTGCGCAGTTGGCTGCTGGCTCGGCTGGCCAGTTCGGTCACGGTGCGTCTTCTCGTTGGCACGCGCTTTTCTCATCCTACTAAGATTGAACATTGATTGTATGCGCCCAACGTAGCTGCAAATGTACTTCAACTACCCGACCACCCCCTTCATTTCCGGGTTTCTCCCGCGTCTTCGTCATCGCCGTCTTCTTCGACCTCGGAGGAAGATGATGATTTCTTTCCCTCCAACCAGTTCCCTGCTGCGCACATGACCGTTCACCTAACGACACCCCAGATACCCATCAGCCAGGTAGGAGGTCGAAGCATCACTAGAACACCTCAGTCAAAACTCAAGTTATTTTTTGACGATTTGATCAACGTGACGCCACCTCCGCCACTGGCAGACACCGACGGCTTGAACCTATCGTCCAGAAAGCCTAGGATCGTGTACGTGAGGGATTTCAATACCCTTGCAGCTTCTGCACCGCACTGGTATCCAGCACTGCTCCAATCAGTTCGCCATAGAAGGGTTGGTCCAATCGCGAGGACTACATCTCCCGTACTCAATCCAACGACGATAATCTTCGGCGTCACGCCGCCTGTGGTCCCAAAAGTGCGACCTTCCGAGGGAAGTTCTGGAGCCGGTGATCTGCAAAGCGCGACTAACGTGTTGGTGAACCAACGCTCCGCCTCTCCACCCGAACGTGAGCGTGTTGGGGGGACCAGCAAGTCAGGGAGTGAAAACCCGGTGGTCGGGAAGGCTGAATGGAGGGAGGACGAACATAGTGCCCGTGCGAGGGAGGAGAGGTTGAAGGAAAGGTTAAAGAAGTGGGAGGAGGATGAGAGATTGCTTTTAGCTGATGAAGTGCCCGCTCTCCAGTCGAACCATTCACTGCAACCATCGGGAGGCGGTTTCCCTGGCCTTGCAGGTGTGTTCGGCGGCTCGTTCGGACCGTTGTCGGGAGTCCTTCCTGGTCCAGCACTCCAATCCCTCATGGGCCCACCCGACTCTCATCCAGCTTTGTCGCCATCTTCCTCTTCGGCTGATGGGATGGATGGACCGGCGTCCCCAAACAACTTTTTCCGCTGCTCCGTAATTATTCCCTCACAGAGATCCACCCAGAACGAGAAGATTTCGCGGATGAGCAGGAGGAGAGAACTCAACGAGCTTACTGTTCGGATGGCTGTGGCTTCTGTCGGGGGTACCCTCCCCCCGCTCGATGTTCCATTCCTTGAGAGTGCGCTCAGTCAGGCAGAAGCAGCTGGGACTCCGCTGGCAGAACGAGCTAACCTCGTGAGGATGTGGGAAGCTTGGGGTTCTGTTGTGGTTGTTTGGAGCGTCGTCAAGCAGGTGGCGGACCGCGCGCTTGGGTCGATCTTGACCGCAGAACGAGAAGACGAAATCCGAGGCCAACGACAGTCCAAATCCCAAAACACGCCGGGGCTCACGTTGGATCCTACGGTCGTTCCGTGGAGTGTGATTGCCAGCGCATTCTTGACCAAGGCTTCGGCGAGAGCGATGAGGAAGTATTGGGCAAAAGAAACCACCAATGGAGGTGAGGACGGTAATGGAGGTGAGGAGGGTGCGAACGGGAGAGGGAGAGAAGGAGAAACGGACGAGGTGATCGAGAAAGTCAAACAGGATCCTGGCTTAGATGAGCATGAGCAGAGACTATTAGGGTGTATTGTCGACCCACGTAAGTCCAACACTGAGGTCACTTCTTCTGCATCGACTCGCGTTGATTAAATACTCCTTGAATGCTCTCTTGCAGGGACATTAAACAGCACTTTCAGACAGGTGCACCTCCCCCCGCACACGATAGACTCCGTTCGGTCGATTGTCTCCCTGCCGCTCCTTTACCCGCATGCGTTCCAGTATGGTATTCTCAAAGAGCATGGGATCACTGGATGTCTATTGTTCGGACCTCCGGGCACAGGAAAAACACTTGTCGTGAGGGCGTTGGCGAAGGAAGCTGAGTGCAGGATGCTGGCGGTGTCTCCGTCGGATGTCATGGACATGGTGAGCTTTTCTCTGTTTTATCTTCCAACCGGGAGTCTAACGCGTTTGATCTCGCCAGTACGTCGGTGAAGGAGAGAAGCTGGTTAAAGCCGTGTTCTCTCTTGCTCGAAGGCTCTCCCCCTGTGTAGTCTTCATTGACGAGATTGATTCCTTGTTTGGGGCCCGTGTGTCGGCCCGCGAGACCGGAGGTGCCCTGGCACATCGAGGGGTCATCACAGAGTTCATGTCCGAGATGGATGGTCTCCGTTCCAACTCTCAAGGTCAGAGGGTGATAGTGATCGGGGCGACAAACAGACCGTTCGACCTAGATGACGCGGTGTTGAGGAGGCTGCCTAGGAGGTTACTCATTGACCTCCCAGGGGAGAAGGAGAGGAAAGAGATTCTAAAGATTTTATTGTGGGAGGAGAATGTTGCGGAGGATGTGGACCTTGGTGTGATAGCGAAGAAGACGGGAGATTTCTCTGGATCCGATCTCAAACGTCTGTCCTCATCTTTTTTGAAAATGGTCGTCCGCTGACCGGCATTTGCCTCTGACAGATCTATGTGTTGCTGCTGCCCTGGATGCCGTCAAGGCGGGTGTTACACTACCTTGGGGAACCACTGGGATTCCAGACAAAGGAACTCCTCCCACCGATGATGTGTCAGCTGGTGAGTCTGGAGCCCGTGCCCCGGTTATCAAGAGTGATCTAGAATCCTGGGGCGAATCCTCCACTATCACAGACCCTGTTTCCGCATCAACCATTGAATCCCCATCACTCTCAACATCTTCCTCTGCAGATACCACTACGGTTTCTCCAGAGATAGGAGCCAATCTCGAACGTCCTCATCGGGTGATATCCCTCTCGAACTTTGAGCAAGCACTCAAGGAGATCACCCCATCTTTGTCAGAATCCCTTGGCACATTGAGTGAGCTTAGGAAATGGAACGACGAATTTGGTGAGGGGAAGAGGGAGAAAAGGCGAAATATGTGGGGGAAAGGAAGTTTTGGGTTTGTAGAGAAGGGCGAAGGGCGAGATGCGATCAAGGTTGCTGCTAGTGCTGGGGCTGGTGGGGGAAAACATTTGTCTGCTTGAGGACCTTTGATTAAGGATGCCGAACTACCATGCATGGACTTAGATACACCCAGAGATAACGCTCAGGGCTAGATTCTAGTTATAATCGTACAACAAGTCAGAAAATGGTACCATATGTTCTCTATTAATATCCATTTCGTAGATGTTAGATATCATGTCTCGATTGCATTTCCTGTGAAAATTCACAACCCGTCATTCGTATGGACAAGTATTGTAAACAGCAGACGAGGGCCATAGACCGTTGGGAGACGGATCGAAATCCACGGTACATGGTTCACAGAGTCAGACTCACCCACATCCCGTCCGTAGACCCGAGGATTTCTCACTGCGCCATCGAGATTGACGGAATGATCAGAGTGATCGATGAATATGATGATCGGCAACATCAGGAAATTTACACATCTGCTGATCGTGCTTTTTGCTGAATTGTGCTTGACAGGTTCTAAAAACTCGCTCAGCATGATCAGCATGCCAGACCCTACAA
>Ga0307514_10001884_pt1 | contig 23105 bp, 14 predicted proteins | sample 16_EM_MG_FD_203088 | JGI IMG/M metagenome (GOLD analysis project Ga0307514, IMG submission 203088) | Populus trichocarpa ectomycorrhiza microbial communities from riparian zone in the Pacific Northwest, United States - 16_EM | ecosystem: Host-associated > Plants > Roots > Unclassified | place...
CAGGTACATTCGAGGATCTGCACACCTGCAACTGCACCTAACGAGGTGTTCTGCATTCGAAGCGACTCCCAAGGCTACTCCATTGACCCAGCCCCACTATCCAAAGATCCTATGGGATACAGAGATCACTGGCCACAGTGACAGTGACTGGGCTGGTTGTCTAGATTCGCGCCATAGCACTGGTGCTTACATTTTTCTGGCTGGTCAATCGCCAGTCTCCTGGTCAAGTGAGAAACAGGCCACCGTGGCCTTGTCCTCCACAGAAGCTGAGTATATGGCACTTACTCAGGTGACTAAGGAAGCAATTTGGCATCGCTTCCTCCTCAGTGAGATTCTGGATCGCCAGTACAAGAAGCTCCCTTCTATCACCATCTTTGCAGATAACCGAGGATGCATTGCACTTGCGCACAACCCCGAATACCATGCTTGCACTAAGCATATTGATATTCAGCATCATTTCGTTAGGGAAAAGGTTGAAGAAGGAGAAGTATCTCTAGAGTATACTCCCAGTGGAGTTATGGTAGCAGACTGTTTTACAAAGGCTCTGCCTAGGGAGAAGTTTGTGCAGCACCGCGCCAGTATGGGCATCTATTAGTTTCAGCTGCAACTGTATTTTATTGTCTTGTTTGTTTGTTGAGTTGTGGTTGATTTTACTCGTTGATGGCTGTTAACCGCGGGAGGTTGTCACTGGAGTGACGTTGAGCAGGGATAAGGTTGCAGGGATCATCGCACGGGCCCGCCGCCATCAGTTTTGTTTTTTTGGAAGCATCTGGCTTGATGCCGAGTCTGTCTCTTTTGACTTGTACTTAGTCTTTCTTTCTTATTTTCTTTGGTTCTCTTCACTTTTGCTCTCTTTATCTTTGACTTTTGTATGGGCGGGGTATTCACGAAATGGGAGTATTGGAAATCCGCTCAACCCCTGGCCCGAGTCCGCCCGATGGCGGAGCGGCCAATGTGGCCTTGTTATTCTGTATATAGAGAGACCGCTAGAGTATAGAGAACGATATCGCTTTTGGACTTTCTCACAGCGCCCGCTACCATTTCCAACATCAGCTGGCCCAGTCACTGACACTCCTTCAGATTCAGACGAGTTGGGAGCTTACTGTTTAACTGGACAAGAGTTGCCAGTACAGAATTATCGTTTACAAAGACACTCCATTTGGCAACAGTTCGAGTTCAACCCACACTGCGTACTGTAATGACTGTCCTGAACTGTTGCTAACATTGTATATAGTTAAATTGCTACCAGTTGTAGATTTCTAGAATCATCACACCTGTACATGAGCATTTAGTATTACTCGAGTGCATGTTTGCAACTACATATCACAATTACCATATGGATGTATATGAGGTTGAACACCGGTGTATGGGCACTTGTATGAATCTTATACAGTGTATTAGGTTGATAATTATATGTACTGTGGAAATCATTGAAATCTTACTCATGACATTAACTGTATATCCTGACAAAATGAAACCACTAGGTTCTGTGAAACATACACTAATCAATTCACATCTGGCTAAAGAGTAATCCTGCAAACAATCACATAATAAGCCAATACAATCTGGTTACAAAGAGGTGTTATACATGAATCTTTAGGTTAAACCCAAAGATTCTAATCACGTTCACGATGTATCATTACTACTGATAAGCGGGAACCCCCAACTTTTTGTAGATACAAGATAATACCCCCTAAACTCTCAACTCTCTTGAGGATATTTGATGCATTGTTGGAGAGATTTCACCTGGCCCTTTCAGTTTACTTTTTCAAGATTAGACTTGGAATCTGACTCATCATTTCGGCTAGTATCAATTCATGTGAAGATACATTGCTGTGGTACAAGTCCACTTTTACTTCATTTTTTTTCAAAATGTCATTTTGGATTAGACTCACCATATCGGCTAGTGTGAAATCACGTGAGATCAAGGGCCGGGGTACGAGGCCATTTCTAGGCGAGATTCAATTTTTCAGATCCTTGAACCACCAACAAGATGGTTCGGCTAGGTAGGGTTCTAGCAGGCTGGATACAGAAGCCGACGATTCTTATCGGCATGCGGGTTGGGCAAGCGAGTCTCCTAAGCGAACGAGCTTCGAACATGAAGTACCACCGGGCTTGATCGATCCAGGCCGTGCAATGCTTGCCTGCCGGTATTCTTTGTGGGGCTGATGAGTGGGGGCTTCGTCGTATGGTGCGGTAACGGCTGTAAACCGAGTGAACATGCATTGATCAACCGTACTCTGCGATGAGCACTAGATTCTTTGAGGTCTTAACTGAGGCCGGGCCGGCACGACAGACATCGTCATTCGACGGCTTTTTAACTACGTAGCGGTAGCCACGAGAAAGTTGCCGGCTATAGATTGAAGACAAACACTGACGGGGTAGAGGCGCTCTATATATAAGCTCGATATGTATTCATGCTCGAGTGATCATAGAGAAGGTCATGGCTTCTGTCGGATCCTCAACACTGCCCGACAGTGTCCGTAATTGGATATATAATACTCAATATCTCACCTGAAGTGATCTTCATCCCCGCTTCCTGGGGAACCGATTGATCTAGAAGAATCGCTGCTGCGGAGCCACCGCGAACCGCAATAAGACTGGGTTCTCATTGGAAGTGCATCAAGACCGTTGAGAAATATGTCCGGTGTCATCACAACTCACCGCCTGTCTCGCAACAAACTGAGACGAGCAAAAAGAGGTCCAATCCGGAGTCGAACCGAGATTGCCGGGATCAGAATCCGAACCGCTAACAATTACACTATAGAACCTGATTCAATATAAAAAACTTGATTAGCAAATCCCTGTCGGGTGTGTGATACTTTAGGACCCAAGCAACAAACTGGGGTTGACACTGCACCAGGGAGGCCGTTTTGGAGTAGTCATTAAAGTCATCAAAGTTTCTCGCATGTCAATTATGCCAAAAGTCGATGAGGATTGATGATCGATGATGTCATTCATTCCAAACTCAATAAGCTAGATGACTCGTTGAGATTGGATGACAAGACATGGGAGAAAATTGAACGCATAGTCAACGGTTGTTTCGCACTGCCCCACCTCGCCTATAGCTATTGGAGACGTTGATGGTAGTCTCGTACTTCTGCTGGCGTAGCAGTCTGAATTCGGGTTTTTTGGAGTAAGTTCTGACTGGGTCACTTAATCAGAGTATTTGGTGACTTACCACATAATTTGGTGGGCTCTACGAATTTTGCTGGGATCTAACTACTAAATTTGGAGTCAGCCACAAATACTTCCACTAAACTTAGTGCCAGTCGCAATTGCTGCCACCAAATTTGGTACCAGTCAACCAAATTTGGTACTAGTTAGAATTGCTTCCACCAAATTCGGTGCAAAGTCACATTAGCACCATCAAAGTTTGCATAATTCCTATTTTCAGGGCGATTAAGTGACCCAAATGAAACTTACTCTAAAAAACCTATGTTTTGGACCAGACTACGTTGATGGGCTGTTGGGGGAGTCTTTTTTGGGCTAGGCTCACGATTGGATAACGAGGGCAAGGTACCCCGACGAGGAAAAAGGCTTGGCATAAGGGCTTCTGGATGCCTAAATTATTCTAGTCTCGGAGTGTGGTACACCCTACAGCGTTCTCGAGACTAAAATTATTCATGTATGGGTCCGTACAGGTTTAGGTGAGGCTTTAGTCTCTCAGTGAAGAGCTTCGTGCTTGGCAAGGGCCGGAGTCATGTGATTTTTTGAGAGGCTCATCGAGGGGTCTTGCGATGTTGTTATTGGCTTCTTTCTCATCCCTATCATACCTCAATTAAAGCCTACAAACTGCTTTCATCCTCTTGTCCTCCCATATCGTGACATTCATCAGCAGGCTTCATTACCTAGCGCCACCGACTAAGGGCCGTCTACAGACTGGGTGAGGCTTTAGGAGTTTCTATTTCGTTCCAATACATTCTATTTTAGTTTGGGTTTCGTTGAGATCCGGCTTGGGTTTTAGTCTCTCGAACCTATTGAGTATCGAGCACACAATATTTGGCGAATGGGGGTGAGAAGCGAGCGAGAATCTTACTGTTTCAATCTCTCTAACAACCCTACAGCTTATTTGTCGTGTACCGTGCACTAGAAATAGCTTGTCCTTTTCTTTAGTCAATCGGATTGCCCTAGCAAGTCTATTTGTAGCGTAGGCTTGACATCCTCCTCTTCCTCCTCCTCGTCCTCCTCCTTGTGCTCCACAGCCTCCACCACCACCTCCACCACCTCCTCTTCCCCCACCATCATCCCATTAACCACAACTTTGTTCTTCTATTTTTTTTCACTTTTCGCTTCTGTACGGCTACGTAAAAGTGACCCGTGCACCCCCCGTCAACCCTTTTTCTCCTTCCTCTCTGTTCGACTGCATCGTCCGACAGCAGTACCCAACAGTAACCGTCACCCTGCCACCACCCCCTCCCCGATGGCAGATCCTGAGATCAGTTCAACTAGTGAGAGTTTACCTGTTGGTGTTGTATTAAATTCTGTTGATATGTTGGAGCGGTTGAAACGGGTTTACCAGGGCAATCGCGCTCACACAGCGCTTCTGAACACTCAATATGCTCTTCAATTTCTGTGGGGAGATAAGAAGATTCAGGAGTACCTCCGAAGAGGGAAACCCAGGGACTACAAAAAAGCTTTGAATCGTCTTATCAAGAAAGCGCCTCCAAACATTAAAGCCGAGCTCGATGGGGAGGTAAACGAGGAGAGCAAGACTTCAGGGGAATCATCGATGTCGACTTCAAACTCAAATGACCTTGATCTTCGAGACTTGCATAGGCAGCAAGCCGCATGGAAACAAGAATATTTGGGACCGGTGGCCACCGTGTTTGCATCTGTCGTCACTCAAGCCGAAAAGTCCTTCAAAGTTTCCGACTATGCAAAGCTCATGGCAGTTGTGCAATCGTCTGGTGCTGGGAAGTCTAGGCTGATCGATGAGTATTCGAAAACACGAGTGGGTGTTATATATACTTTAAGAGTCGGTGCACAGTCCGGCTACCCGCCAGGCGATGTCGAAATTACTGAGTTGTTAGTTTCGTCCGCGGATGGAACGGGAATGGATCAACGTTCAATGCAGCATGCAACCGTTATCGCTTTATTGGGCGTAACAGCTCAATTCGGTCAGTTTACCCTGTTTCCACCCTTTAACGTAGTCACTAATTTCTGTTCGGCAGTCATAAAGCTGTTTCTTAGACAGGGCGAAAAAACACGCCGGCGATTTCCTGCATACTTCCGGGACTATATGGCTCCGTCCATCACGAAAAACCCAGATCCAGTTGAACAGGAAGATCTACTCTCACGCCGGCTGGCTGCTACTCGCTCCGACGAGCGGATACGGTTTTGTGAAGGCGTTGTGGAGAAAGTACAGCGGAAAGTTGAGGAATTTCGGAACAGTACCTCTTGGAAAGCGATTTTTGACAAAGGGTGCAAGAAAAAACAAGTTCGTAGTCCCTTGCTAGACGCACTTAATTGAGTACTAATATTGTTAGATTGTCGATTATGACAAGATGGGCACTGAGCCGCTCGTCATCTCCACACTGCTCGATCCTTTAAAGGATCTTATCCACCATCTTACTACCTACAATATTGGAGCGGGAGATATACCGTTGTTCTTCTGTTTTGATGAGGTTGCGAACCTTTCTAAGCCAGGATCCGGAAATGCCTCGGCGCTCATGGCCTTGCGTCGAGTAACACGCTTGTTTCGCTACATGCGAGTTTGGACTTTTTTGCTTTCTACGCAGCGGCCGCTCTTTCATCTTACGCGAGCAACAGCTGAAGATGATTCTTGGAGAATAAGGATGCAAAAACTCGACCGGATCCCGCCTTTTTGTTCCTTCATGGTGGATATGGAAGCAAGTCGGCGGTTTGCAATCAACAAAGATGCGGAGGTGTCGAAACCCGTGTATGAATTTTCTTCGGTAACGCACATGGCTGCGTTTGGCCGTGCTCTGCTCTCAAGCTTCGTTACAAGTACCGCTACCACGGTCTTCGCTGACGACGTGCGGGAGATCATTTTACGCAAGCTGTTCTGTGGGCTAGATTCATACGACTTTAACCTACCAATCCATCTGTTCGTGGTGATGGCTTATCGGATTGCCATCGACCCATGTCTCAACAAGACGGAGACAGTGGATCTGGAGGAGCGAGCGGTGAGCTCTCATTTACGATGGATTAACGAAGTGGATCAAAAGACGGGAGTTTTCAAGTCTATGAGTTTGTCCGAACCCTTGGTTTCAGAAGCCGCCGCTTCCGTCCTCATCGAGCGAACCATCGAGAACGACCCTTGGTTAGGCTCCATTACTCAGTTGTACTTCCATTTTTTCAGCGCTGGGCGTATTGACCGCGGAAGGGCTGGAGAGCTCGTTTCGAGGCTACTTTGCATCGTGTCAAGGGACCAACTGTTTCGGCAAGATTTTGATAGGGAGGATGACCCGTATTCCGTAAACTCTGAGCCAATGGTCTTGGAAATCGAATCGCAAGAGATGAAGCATCACCTCCAATACGCGCGGCCGTTCAAAGTAACTGCATTCGTCCAAGCATTATTTACTGACGCCGCCAAAATCCTCGACACCCCCGCTCAGCTTCCAGATAGTACAGAGGACGAGACAATTACCATTCGGAAAGAATTTGCAACCTCAGTCATGAACTTCACTCACTTTGTGACAACGAGTGTGTCTCTACGCGGTAATACTATTTTGCAGCTGTTGCATATGCTCCTCTATGAGCAAGCAGCGCTCCAGCTGGCGTACAATCAAGAAACCTGGGACTTGTTGATACCGATTTATTGCGGAGACATCCAAAAACCGTTCGACGAATCACGCTTGGCTGCAATGGTTCTTCAGGTCAAAAACCGGGTAGGGAAGACCTCACTGGATGTGTCCAAAGATCGCAGCAACTACACAAAGATTTTTGGGAAGTCAATGCCGGTTATCTCAATCCTCCTTGATGTTGGAATACAGCAGGCCGAGTGCGAACCGTCCCCATCGTATCGAAAGAAGACATTCGCGTTCTGGGTTGCTGGTCATGGACCTGGCAGCTACGCATCCGTTACCCCAGCCATAAAGGAGATCCTTAGTGCTATGCTCGCTTATGATACTCGAGACTACGGCATCCAGGACAACGTCATTCGCTACAATATGCGCGAAGACTATCATACCTGGGACGAACGATACCCCACCAATCCGCTGAGCACTATCTTGAAGGTTAGACCGACAAAGCAGGAAATCCCATATGCCCCACCAAGTACAAGATCTCCAGGGAAGAAACGCAAAGACGCCCCAGATTCCGACAAAACACAAGGCACTCGAGGAACTGGCGAGGCAGTAAGGCCGCCGAAGAAGCGGCAGAAACCAGCGAATTAAAATTAATGTCACCAAGGAGTTGCTTGTCAAGCGGATTGTTGCACTCGGAATCACAAGCTCATAAGCCCGCCCACCGTCAGTTTTCCTTTTTCTCTCTGTTCGCAAAGGATTCCGTCTTATCGGCCCCTATCTTCATAATTTCTCCTTTCAGTTCTTTGCTCTTTCCTTTAAATCCCTTCGTTTCTTTCTTCAATCCACGATGCCGTTTACCATTCTGATCGCTTCTTTGGCTCTCGCTTCCACCGAATCGCTCAGGCAATCGACTCGTAAGTTAATCCGTTCTCCATCCTGTATAAGCAACTGTTATAATGTGACACACTCATTTGATACTGTTTAGCTACCATGGCCTCTGCGGGAGCCTCCGCTTTTGAGGTCGTCACCACTGCCTACGAGCCTTCCCCGACCCAGGCATCTCCCGTGTGAGCTATTTGCTTCCACTCTGCACCACTATTAGTTACTAATCTAATTGATAGAGATCACCACTACTATCTCATAGTCTTCCATGTACTAAGGGTGGAGAAGGTTGCTTTTGTGCCTCATAACTTGTAGCTAGACGCGGCAAACGGTCGAGGAATTGATCATTTGTCATGAATGGGCATTGATTACACACACAAATACCCTGGTTCACAGTGTCCATTAGAGTAACCATTGGGTGACAAGATTAATCAAGACATGGTCAGTAGGTGGCTCAATAGTGAAGCGACAATATCGGCCAGTTCCAGAACCGGGGTTCGGTTGGCATCCAACTTTGGCTGCCCATGGAATCATTCACGCTCGTGCGGTTCTCTTGGAAGGATGCGCCTGGCTACCAGCATCAATACCCACCCGCATGTCACTCATCATATGAACCACGGGACAGATATTGTTATCCTAGCGCACATCTGGGGCTGCGGCATTAAAGTCGACCACCACTCCATATTTTGAATATAATCAACAGTCCTCCACGTCTCGAGCAAGTCCGGCCTAGCCACATAGTAATATTGGAAATCCGCTTAACCCGCACTCGAGTCCACCCGATGGTGGAGTGGCTAAAGTGGCCTTGTCATTCTGTATATAGAGAGACCGCTAGAGTAGAGAGAACGATATCGCTTTTAGACTTTCTCCGGCACCGCTACCATTTCCAACAGATTATGAGTTTGGACAGCGCAGTACCTGAGATTGTCTAAGACTTTCACCCCCTATCTACAAAGTCACTCCTCCAGGTGAGATTCCAGTGTATATTCTAAGGTTCATTCCAGACTTTCCGTTCTGACCTTCCCACAGGGGAATGCAGTTCGTTATCGAAGTCACGAATCTCAGTACACTTCCGACTTGTTTCTAAGGTCCACTCTTGACCTTCCATTTTTGACACCGTCTGCCTCACACCAAGAACTAAGTTCTTGCTGCATTTCATCTCCCTTCGCGAGCTACTGGTTAAGTTACTAGCCCCGGAGTAATTGTGGTGCCACCACTTGGATCACCCCTAGTCACCAACCACGCAACGGCGACTTCCGGCACAGAAATACCAGTTATGCCTTTGGTGTTACAGTATATAATGTACCGGTCCCAGGATTAGCCACGATACTATGGTGGTTCAAATATACTATACGAACCTGGAGTTATGACTTGTCATCCAAATTATGTTGTAACGTGTTCATTGGTACGACTCCAGAAACGTGTGCAGCTCTGTACAGCTTAACTAGTGGTTATACAAACTATGACCTTCTTAGTGGAGACTGTCTATTTCTAGCAGCTGATTTACATATCGGTAGCAACATGTTGTTATCCTCTGTTGCTTTGATTGTGATGTATCTGCTCTGGCAATTGGTGACAACTGACAGTGTAGAATTCAGATTGAGAGAATATTTAATTGTCAAGAAGAATTCACAGTTATCCCTTTGGATCATAACTTCTGATTACCGGGCTGTTTGGGCCATGTCAATAAGCTACCACCATCTTAAAACCCTGGTGATGCAACTAAAATGTAAAATAATGACCTGAGACATTGTAAAGCTACTTAATTGTACTATAGGTGTTGCAACACTGGGAGATTCACCCTAGGTCTATGGAGTAGTGCGGGTCATTCAACCTGCAACTGCATGCTATGTGTTGCATGCACGTTACACCGCCATAGCATGCAGTTGCAGGGGGTGCAAACAGGGGTCTGACCTGCCATAGCATGCAGTTGCAAGGGGCCTGACCTGCTACCATAGCATGCAGTACAGGGATCTGACCTGCAACCATAGCATGCAGTACAGGGATGTGAACTACTCCTGCCTATCTGGGATGTATTCAATCTAACCACCCACACCAAAAATTATTGGCAGCCTTGATGACACTCAATCTCATACTGTACTATTTCTCCCTGATTGCACAATAGAGAGAAGAAATAATTGAAAGGGATGAGAGATAAGTATGAAGAGAGCATGATAACAAAATTTCAGACTGGGAATCGCATTATTAAGTGTGTACTAGTTGACTGTGCTCAGGAACATGGAAAAATATAACAAAAAAATGCGACAGGGGATGAGGTGGTGTGAAACTCCACCCAAAATATATCTTGGCAGCTCAATGTTTCCTCATATCTGCTGCTCTAATTTATCACCAATTCAATCATAGAGACTTATAATATATAAAAGGCATCGAAGATAACTAAAAAGGGAAGCTGGTCACTAAGTTTCAAGGTGAATATCATACTATTTGTTGAGTAGTTGTTGAATTGGTATTGAAACATGATACAAAATACTAAACAATACAACAGGGGATAGAATTGGGTGGTAATGCACATCACATATATCGTTCCAGCACAGATTTTTCCACTCTCGCCCAAGAAGTATTTCTCCAGAGTGGTATATTAGACAGAAATACTAAATTTGCAACTTTACCGGCAAAAATGAAAAGAAGCTATTAACAATGTTGTGGACAAAGATTAGCATTTTTGTTAAGTTGTAGTGATATTTGCCACGAAGGATGGAAGATAATACCCAAAAATAGGACAGGTAATTCGAGGTCACAATTGGCAGCATACACGATTTTTATATCGTATTGTATAACAATAGCGTCCATTAAAGATATTAACCGCTGCGTAAATGTTCCTCCAGCCATCCCCATATCAATATGTTATCTATAACCCAAGCTAATGTCATTTGAGTGGTTTGAATTTGAGTTCTAGTATCGGAGGAGAATGCAAAGATAATTCACCTATCATTGTTAACAAAAACACTGTATAGAAAATATACTAAGAACCATGTAAATGTGACTCCATCTATCCGGATAAAAATATATCGTTGTAAACTGATACTACAGTTACTGAATCATTTTCTTTATGAATACTGCTATCAGTGAATCATGCAAAGGTAGTTTTTGATGCATATTACTACATGAGATGGCTTGGAAAGTTAATGTAAACTTGGTAAACGGTACTCCACCTTTCCAAATACGAATATGACATTGACAATGGATCCTACAGTCGTTCATTCAGTCCGACTGTGACTACTAGTATCAAGGGATAAAGCATTCATAATTTTAGTATCATAATGTATATATATGTTGTACAGAAATGACACTAACGAGTTGGTAACTAATACTCCACCTATCCAGATACCAAGATATAATTTCGATCTGATACTACGACCATTGATTCGATCAGAATGTTAATACAAGTATCAGTTGTTACTGTAGGCATCATCCTAGTATCACATAGTCAATAGTAGTATATGTCATGCAGAGGTGATACCACACCCATTTTAACAATATGAAAGTCAATACTAGACAGTATCAGTGGATAATTCAACGAGAATTATTGTATCATACTTTGTAAATCTGCTTTCCAGTAAAGATACTAACAACTACATAAATTTTACTCCAACTGTGCAGAAACGATTCTGTCGTTGAGACCAGATACTACAGATATTCATTTAATTTCAATGTCACTACTAGTATCAGTGCACCATGCAAAGAGAATTTCAGTATAACATTTAATATTTATGCTATTTAATAAGATACTAACAACTTGGTAAATCTTACTTTCCTTGCACATCTATGAATATCTGGTTGGGAACAGATACCACAGTCGTTCATTTGATATGAATGTGATTACAAGTATCATTGGGAAATGCCGATAAAGGATTGATATCACAATGAATTGATCTGCTGCCCAGGGTAGATAGTATCGATGTGGTATATATAACTACACCAATCTAGATACGAATATGTCGTTGAGGAGTTATATTACAGTAGTTCATATAAGTTGCACATTAATACTAGTATCATTGCATTGTTCAATGAGAATTTCAGTATCATTATTTATATATATGCTGTCAAGTGAGATACTAGAAACTTGGCGAATCTAACATCAGCTATCTAAATACTACTATGTTGTTGTCAATAGATACTACTGTAGTTCACTTCATTTGAATTTGAATAATAGTATCACTGGACAATGCAAGGATAATTGTTGTACGACATTGAATTAATATGCTGTCCAGTCTAGATACTATCAACCTGGCAAATGTTACTTGACCTATTCAGATAGAAATATGTCATTGAGAACTGTTACTACAATTGTTCAGTTCATTTGAATGTGAATGCTAGTATCAGTGGCCCATGGAAACACTATTTTCCCATCATATTAAATATATATGCTATCCAGTACGATACTAGAAGTTGGATATTGTTGCTTTACCCATCCACGTCCGAATATATCATGGAGTACTGGAACTACAGCCATCCGTCCAATTGGAATGTGCATACTAGTATCTCTGGAAAATGCACAGATCATTTTAATCTAAAATTGTATAAATATCATTTTCGGTAATAATACTAACAACTTAGTAATGTATACTCCACCTATCCAGATATGGATATGTCATTGAGAACTGATACCACAGTCTCTCATTTGATTATATTGTAAAAACATGTACCAGTGGCCCCGCCAAAGAGAAGTTTGTACCATATTTTTTATATATGATGTCACTTGAGATATGAACAACTTGGTAAATGTTACTTCATCTATCCAGCAAAGATATTAACAACTTGGTAGACATTACTCCACCTAAACTGATACGAAATTGTTGTTGAGAACTGATCAAACAGTTCTTCATTCAATTTGAATGTAAATACTAATATCTGTGGATCATGCAAAGATAATTGTAATACTATATTCTATATATATGCTCCGCAGTAAGGATACTCACAAGTTGCTACATGTTACACCCCCCATACTGACACAATTATGTCATTCCTAACTGATACTTTTGCCATTGATTTATGTTGAATGTGAAGACTAATATCAGTAGATAGTGGAAAAATGATTTTAGTCTCAAATTGAATAAATAGGCAGCCCAGTCAACATTACAACCACTTGATGAATGATACTCCACCTGTGGAGATATCAATATGTCGTTTAGAACCGATACTACAATCATTCATTCAATTTGGCTTTGAATACTAGTATCAGTGGATCATGTAAGGTTCCTTGAAGTATCAAACATTAAAAAGTAGTATATATACTGTTGATATGATACCACAGTAATTTTTTTAATTCAAATATGAATAATAGTATCAGTGGATAATGCATAGAGAATTTTGGTATCATATTTATGGATATGTTGTCCAGTCAAGATACAAAAAAGTTGATAAAGGTTGATCGACGTATCTAGATATGAATATTTAGTTCTGAATTGATACTACATTCGTTCATATAATTTGGATTTCAATCATCTGTATCTGTGGCTAATTCGAAGACAAACTCAGTAGTATACTCTATATATATGCTGTTCAGTAAAGATAGTTACAACTTGGTGAATAATACGTAACCTCTGCGGAGACACATATGTTTTAGAGAACTGATAATTCATTCATTCATCTAATTTGATGGTGAATATTATCATGTACGGAAAATGGGAGTATAATTTTAGTATTATATTGGATAAATAAGGTGTCCAGTAGGAATATTAACAAATGTGTAAAGGTTACTTCACCTATCCAGGTACGAATATCTCCCTGAGAATCTATACAGCATTTGTTCATTTAGTCTGAATGTGAATACTAATATCAGTGGTAAATCCGAAGATATTTTTTCTCTCATATTGTATAAATATATTGTCAAATATTCATACTAACAATTCAATATATGTTACTCCACATTGGCAGAGAAAAATCTGTAGGTGTAACTTGGTAATATAGTCGGTCATTTACTATCAATGTTAATACTCATATCAGTGGATATTTCAATTGAATTCTAGTATCATACATTATATATTTGCAGTGCAGTATGATATTGACAACTTGGTAAAGGATATATCTCCTATCCAGACTCGAATATGTTGTTGGGAACTTTTACTACAGTTGTTCATTTAATCATATTCTGAATATTACTCTCTGTGGGCAATGACACGTGATTTTCAGTACCATGTTGTAGACATACTCTGTCCAGTCAATATACTAACAACTTCGTAAATGTTACTCCACATGTCCTGACATGAATTAATCAGTGAGAATTGATATCACCGTCTTTCATTTAATTTGAATGTGAATACTAGTATCAATGAATGATGCAAAGACAATTTCAGTATCAAATTTTGTATATATGCTGTCCACTAGGATCCTAACATCGTGATAAATATTACTTCACCTATCTAGTTAAGAATATGTCATTGCAAAATGATTCTACAGTCATTTATTACATTGGAATGTGAATACTAATATCACTGGATCATTCAAAGATGATTTTACTAGCATAATACATATATATGCTGTTGAGTAATGATACTCCCAAGTTACTAAATGTTACTCCACTTATTCACCCTTAAATAATGTCATTCATCACAGATACATCAGTTGTTCATATCACTGGAATGTGAATACAATTATGCATGGATACTTGGAAGATTATTTTAGGATCGTAAGGTATAAATATCTTGTCCTGTATTGATACTAACCCCTTGGTAAATGATACTCCATCTATCCACAATCCAATATGTTGTTCAAAACTGATACTATAATCATTCATTCACTCTGTGTTTGAATAACAATATCCCTGGAATATGTAGGCAACATACCAGTATCATACAATAAATAATAGTATATATTGTTCGGAGATGATAACACAGTCATTGGTTTTATTTGAATGTGATTACTAGTATCAGTGTAAAACAGTATGAGAATTTTCTATCATATTGAATAAATATGCTGTCAAGTAAAGATGATAACAACACGTTGAATATTACTACACCTATCAAGGTACGAATATCTTGTTCCGAACTGTTACAACAGTCATTTGAATAATATCATTGTGAATACTAGTATCCCTCCACAATGGGAAGAGAATCTTAGTATCACATTGTATACATATGCTATCCAGTAACGATACTAACAACTTCAGAAATGTTATATCACTTATGCTGATACAGAGATGATGTTGACACCGGGTACTTCAGTTGTACATATACATTGAATGTAAATACTAGTATCAGTTGACAAACTCAAGAGCAATTTAGTACCATATTATGCATGTATGATGTCCAGTATAGATAATAACAGTTTACAAAATGTTACTCGACCTATCTGGATACACATATGTCGTTCAGCAGTGATACTACCGTTCTTCATCTACTTTGAATGTGAATACTAGCATCAGTATATCATGCATAGTTAATTTTTGTATTATACTCTATATCCATGCTATCAACTATGATACAAAGAACATGGTAAATGTTACATGTCCTATCCAGATACAAATATGTCATGGAGAACATATACTACAGTTGTTCATTTAATTTGACTGTGAATATCAGTATTACTTCAAAATTCACACACAATTCTTATATCATGTTGTATAAATATGCCGTGCAGGAAAGATACTAACACCTTGGTATATGTTACTCCATACATTGTGGTACAACCATATTATTCAGAAGTGATTCTGCATTCAATTATTTAGTTTTATTATGCATTCTTCTATCAGTGGATAATCTAAACAGAATTCTAGTATCATATTTCATGTACATGGTGTTCAATACTGATACTCACAACTTGGTACATTTTGTGGCTGTTATGCAAATACAAATATGTTGTCATTAACCAATACTGCAGTTGTTCATCGACTGTTAATGTGAATACTAGTATCTATAGAAAATGCCAAGTTAATTTGACTAGCGAATCGTATCAATATGCTGTCCTGTGATGATACTTAGCACTTGAGAGATGTTACTGCAGGTATTCAGATAAAAATGAATCTGAGAGAAGTGATAGTACTATCGATTTTGTAATTTAAATGGCAATACTACCATCAGTGGAAAATGCTACAATAATTTCTAAGTCATATTTTATGCATATGTTGAGCAGTAATGATACTAACAACTTTGTGAATGTTTCTCCACTTGTCCAGAGACGAATATGTCATAGAGAACAAATGCAACTGTCGTTCATGTAATTGGAATTTGAATACTTGCACCACTGGATCTTGCGAAGAGAATTCCAATATCAAATTTAGTATGTATGCCGTCCAGTAAGATCCTAAGAACTTTATAAACAAGACATAAGCTATCCAGATGGTAATATCTTGTTGGGAATTGATTCAACAGGTGTTAATTGAATTTGAATGTAAATACTAGTATCACTGGAACATGGCAAGATAATTTTGATATCACATTGTATCAATATACTGTCCAGTAAAGATCCTATCAACTTGGTAAACGTTACTCCACCTATTCTGACACAAATATGTTGTTTAGGAATGATACTTCAGTTGGTCATGTAATTTGCATGTAAATAGTAGTATCAGTGGATTATGGAAAGATAATTTCAGTAACATTTATAATCTGTATGCTGCCCAGTAAGATACTAATAACTTGGTACATGTTACTTCACCTATTCTGATACGAATGACCATGGGAGAACTGATACCGGAGGGGTTTCATCCATTTGAATCTTAATACTAGTATCACTGGAAAATATAAGGATAATTTTATTATGATATTTTATACATACAATGTGCAGCAAAGATTCTTACAACTATGTGAATGTGGCTCCACTGATCGAGATACGAGTATATTGTTTAGAATGGATACTACAGTCATTTATTCATTTTGGAGGCAAATACTGTATTACTGGATAATGCAAACAGAACTCTGGCATTATACTTCGTATGGATGCCAGGTTGCGAAGCTACTAGCACCTTGGTAAATGTTGCCTCACATATCTTCACATGCATATGGCATCGAGAAATGCTTCTACATGCGTTGACCTAATTATATCCTGAACTCCATTATCAGTGGGAAATGGAAGGGTAATTTTTGAATCATATTGTAATGTTAAAATGTTCTACACTGACGTTGTATACATTGTTAATTGCAAAAAGTTGACTTATTAAAGGTTGCCAACTTGGTAAAAAATAGTCAGTTCCTGTCTCACAAGAAATATAAAAAAAAATCAACAAGTTACAATATAAGAAACAGTATATATGTGGAATCATATACAAATAGAAATTGGTTCAATTTACTATATTTGTTGTTGTGCATTGACTCATACCAAGTGGAATATAATAATAGTCTATAATAGTCATCATATACATAATGAATCTAGAATTATGCGGTCAAATTTTAAATATGATCCATGATAATTTTTCTTCCCTATAACCTTCCCAGTCCACGCTTCATCCTCAACTATATACTATAAAAAGGGAGTTATTCTGTATCCAACAAGAAACAATATCTCCATCATCGAAACAATTTTCAACCGAGGTTAATTCACAACACATAACTACCGACTACTTGCATCAATATTCTGTTTCATTCAAATTCAATTCCACCATTGTTATTTGAACTCCCTTTTTCCATCAGTATTTTCCTATTCTGCCACCCAGTATATCCAATTGTAATGCAATGTTAGTACTTGTCAATGTCTGGTTCCAGTACTGGCTTCTGCACAAAGTGCAATAGCTCAATTACTGTCCTTCAGAAAGTTCATGATAGTACTTATCATCAATATCAGGTCCAAATTACATTCAAGGATTCCCAGTTTGAATTAGTTTCACTTTCTGAAGTTGATAATCAATTTCACTGCCCCTGTGGAAAATATCAATCCCATGATCCAAGTGGAATTAGAAAGTATTCAAAAATTCACTCCAAACCTATTGCTACAGATGGTTAGTACTTACCTTCTTTATCTATTATTATATTGATACTTACTCAAGATTACTACAGCTGCCTGCAGTACAAGTCAGCGTCAGTTACTGAAAGACTTAGTATGATTACAGAAATAATGAATACTGAAATTTTAGTATTAGTATCGAGTATTGATAGTGGCAATCTTGTGGACCCTGGTACAAACAGTCAGTCATTAGGTACTAAAGTCTCTATTTCAATAAGGAGTATTCATACTACTTGAAATAATACTGATAGTGTCTATTTTCTAGCAGCTACTGCAACAATACTTGGTATGCTACAGTATCAAACAATGTGACATTGAGATATTTCCCCCCAAATACTAACATTGGATCTCAGATCAATCTGTAGTATTGGAAGAATATGGAGGGGCTGCAACACATCAAAACAATGGTATGAATGTCATCTTGCACAGTATGGTGTAATTCAACGCATCAAATACTGATACTAAGTGGCACTTAGCAGTTGGATCTGAAACTGAGATTCCCAATCCAGAAATCTTGGGAATTTCCTTCTGCTCACAATTCCGGGTTATCATATGCAAAGCGTGCCAGATAGGAATTCAACCTTCCAAATTTATCTCCCATTTCCGTGGTATCCACAAGATGTCCAACTTCAGCAGAGTTCAACTGGGGATCTTGTTGGAGCAGTTGGAACCCATTGATCCATCTCTGATTCAACTACCAGTTGATTCTATTCCGGCTATTCCCAATATTGTAATACACCAAGGATTCACCTGCACTGCAACTGGATGTTCATTTGTTGTTCAGAGTGCCAAGTGGATGAAGACACACTGCAGGGAAAGACATAATGATACTAGACTTCAGCAAGCATGTCTGGTTCAAACCTTGTTTGCTTCCACAAAGTCCCGATACTTTGCAGTCAAAAAGGTCTATCCTCCAGCTGCCCCTGTTGAACCATCTGAGGAGCAGTTGCTATCTTTTGTGGATGATCTTGTGTCTCAACATAATCAGCTGGATCAGTGGGTTGGGAATACTAACAAAGTTACATCTAAGAACTTGGGGGAAATGGATCAATCTCCTTGGCTAAAAAAAACTGGTTGGACAAAACACCTTGCTGGACTTGATCGATCAGTTCTTGTTAAGAGAATATACCTTCCACCTCTACGCATGGAAAAAGAGCACCATCTTGGTATGTTGTTTGCAAGTTTTGATAGAGTTTTTCACAGGCTACGTCAATTACCTTTTCCGATACACTCGACATTCCTGGATTGGATTGAAAGCCCAGATCCATCACGTCCAGCAGATAGGCCTTTCACTGCTGTTCAGAATGATACAACTTGGATACGATATAGTTGGTGGTGGAAGAAGCATCTTGTTTATATTCATGATCTTGAGTCACTGGAGCAAAGTGTTAAAGATTTGAATAGTGAGGAGGTTCTTCTGAACAAACTTACAACAGTGTGCTGTTCAGGTGCAGTCCAGGAAGTACTGAGTTCTTGGAGATATTCTCTGCATCAAAAAGATGATTTAGACCTGGAGCTGATTGATTCCAAAATGATGGAACTGATGATAGCAGTTATTCAGCAAAGGTATTCCTTATGAATCATATCAATTAGGGAGAAATGACTAATTAGTATCAACTTTTCAGGTCATTCAATTCTGAATATGACAGTATCATGGTTCATTTCTTAGCAATAGCATCCATTCATGAAAACCAGTATCAGTATCTGGATCCAAAGGTGTATACACAGATTCTAGCAGCCTTCCAACATACTATACGTATGATTGTATTACACCACTGTTTTTACATCCCAGAACACCACCAGCCAGGAAACCAAGAGCATGAAAGACAAGAACAAGAAGAGAGATCAACAAAGTTTTTTTCAATTAGAAATTCATGTATGGTGATTGGTACCCAGTCTCCAATGGATACCATCTTACGTTGGCTACGATATGGCCTTGGAATCAACAAAATGACTAGAGGCAATGAGGCATTTGAATGGTCAGAAGACATGACAGTTTTGAGATATCATGATGAGCCAATTACAATTACTCAGTTTCCAATACTGGCAAACAATATTGTGACTCAGGCCAAGAGAATACTAGTAGAGAAGTTATGTTTTAGAGAAAACCTGACAGAACATGAATCGTTTGCACAGTTGAAGGATAGTCGATTGGATAAAAGTCCAGGGGCTAGTATCATGAGTTATGAGCGAAATAGGAAGATACTTAGTCCCAGTCCAAAATTACTACTTACACTGGCATTGAGGCAGACAGCCCCAAGATGGAAATCAGTTACTTCACAATCAGAAACATGGAATAAAAACCCAATGCAAACCTACCTCCATCTTCATGAGCTGTTTCTAGATTACTTGGTTGTAGCATGCCATATATTGGGTGGACAACCCCCAAGAGGATCTGAACTTCTACGACTACGAATCACACAAACTGCTGAATCAGATCACAATCTATTTCTTCTCAATGGCCAAGTTGTGATGGTATTGAGATATCACAAAGGTCAGGCAAAGTCAGGTATGGAGAAAATTATACCAAGATTTGTACCAGCTCAGGTTGGAAAGCTAGTATTGTGTTATCTTTACTTTATAAGGACATTCATTGAGATGATTCAAAGAATACTAAGGGTAGATCCTTGTGGGATGTCTTCATTAATGTGGGCAAAAGACAGTATTGGAAAAATGAGCTGGGATACAGCCAGACTAAGGATACTAATGCAGCGGCATACTGAAAGGTACATGGGAGTTGGACTGCACATCCAGGCCTGGAGACAGATTGTAGTTGCTATGGATCGAAATCTTTTACGAACACCAAGAGATTTAATTGATTTAGCTGAGTGTGATGACGAGGGAAAAGATGTATCACTTGTGGAACAGGATCACAATGGACAGGCAGGACACAGTACCAAAGTTGCAGACAAACATTATGGACTCAAAATTGGAGACATTAATGGATTGGATCAATCAATCCTTGTCAGATACCGTGCAGTAGCTCATAAATGGCATCAGTTGATGGGAATAGTATTGGATGGAAATGATACTAACATTGTATGTACATTCTTATGAGTCTCACAGTGGAAGTCAATGTCCAATATACTATATGATCAATAGCAGCAACTGAACCAGGGAGCTATTACCACTCAGCAGGATGATTTTTCTAATACTAAATTAGTATCCCGAATGATGCCCTTGAACAGTTCAATTCAGTTAATGTTACCATTATCTGGTGGCAATACAGTATCCACATGTGAATCAGTAACCAGGCATTTGTCACCAATGGCTATTTTGCCATCAGTAGAATCTTCTAACATGGTATGTATTTCAAATATTTCCCACACCAATTATCTCATTCAGATACTAACTGGAATTTAGGTTAGCCACAAAACAAATCTGAGTATTTCATCAATAGTACAGACACCACAGAAGAAAAGATCCACTGAGGATTTAAGACAGTCTTTATTAGAATCTCTTTCACCATCCACTACAACCAATATTTCCACAGCATTGTTGTCGAAACACCTCGGTTACGTACCCTACACTTTTAGTATCAGTTCACATGGTGATACTATATATCAGGATCTTCAATTCAAGGCACTCACATGTCTTCAAAGGTTATATGGAATCAATGCAATGTGGCACAACAATCAGCAACGGGATATCATACTTGAAAGTCTGACACTACCAAATGATCATGGGCTACTTGCTGTCCTTCCAACTGGCTCAGGCAAGAGTCTGATCTTTTTGATTCCAGCAATGATGTCAGACAGTAAAGTGGTTGTTTTCTTCTTTCCACTTAGAGCATTGGTCAAAACAATGGCTCAGCAGATTAGGGATTATGGTATACATTGCACTGTTTGGAATGAAGAGAAGACTAGAAACCCAGTTACAGAGACGCTTCTTTTGGTTAGTATGGATTACATGGCCACAAGTACAACATTATGGACATTTTTAAGAAGATTGGAACGTGAGGACCGCCTGGACAGATTTGTGATTGATGAAGTTCATACTTTGATCACTTCAGAATTCAGGGACCACAGACTACAACAAGTCAGAAAAATTAGAGTTATCAATCGACCGGTCATTTTGATGACTGCCACACTACCACCATCTCTTCAATGTTCAATAGCAGACATTCTTTGCTTCCAGGACACTCAGTTGCATGTGCATCGGCAGATTTCAGCCAGACCTAATATCTGTTTCAAGCTGTTTCAACCACTATCTACTAAAGAGTATGAAGAATATCTAGGTCTATGGAGTACTGCAGGTCATGCAACCTCCAACTGAATGCTATGGGTTGCATTCACGTTACACTACCATAGCATTCAGTTGCAGGGGGTGCCGACAGGGGTCTGACGTGCCATAGCATTCACGTACAGGGATCCTGATCTGCTGCCATAGAATTCAGTACAGGGATCTGACCTGCTACCATAGCATTCAGTTCCGTGGTGTGAACTACTCCTTCCCCTTTGGGATCAATTCTGGTTGCACCACCCACACCAAAAAAATTCTCACCAGCCTGCAACATACACATTAACATACAGCATAATATATCCACAATAGTATAATAGTGAGAAAAAATAATTAAAAGGCATTGGAGATAACTGTCAAGAGAAGCTGCTAACAAAATTTCAGACTCAGAATAGCATTAGTTGTCGAGTAGTTATTGATTGCGCTGTGGAAAGTGTAAAAATTCAGCAAAAATTGCGACAGGTGATGAGCTGGGAGTGGTACCCCACCACAAATATATCATGCCAGCTTAAAAACTTCACCCTATCAGTCAGTACTTATTATTTACAACCCTGCATTAGAGAGTAAAAATAAATAAAAGCCATGAGAGATAAGTATTAAGAGAAGCTACTCACAAATATTCAGACTGAAAATCACATTGTGTGGAAAGTAGTTGTTGACTTTGCAGAGAAACAGGAAGGAAAATACTAAAAAATGCGCCAGGAGCCGAGATGGAGTCTTACCCCACCCAAAATATTACTTGGCAGGTATAAAAGTTCCCATTACCACCTGATACTATCAGTTAATAATCTCGCATTAGAGAAAAATACTAAATGCAAGGTTGTAGCTATAAGTATCAACAGAAGCAGAATAGAAATCTTCAGCTTGAAAGAGGCAGTATGTGTTCCATAGTGCTCAATTCTGGAGAGAACATTGTGTGAAAATTGCAATCAATTCAGCCAGGAACAAGATGGCGGAGTATACAACCCATGATATATCTAAGCAGCCTCAATTGATCTCCTTCCCTGCTGCTGCTGTTTATTTAAAATCCTAAGTTGAAGAGAAATACTCAATACATGGTTTTAGTTACAAGTATCAGGAGAAACTGAAAATGGATTTTCAGCTTGAAAGAGAGATTACTGGTGGCATAGTGTTTGATTTTGGGGTGAACAATGAATAAATATACAATTTAATGCACCATGTGATGAGATAGCAGACTAGAACCCCACCCAGGATACATCTTTCCTGCCACAATTGTTCCCCTTCCTTGCTGCTGCCAGTTATCTGAAATTCTGTGTTGAAGAGGAATACTAAATCTATTGTGTTAGTTAGAAGTATAAAGAGAAGTTGAAAATGAATTTTCAGCCTGAAAGAGGCATTATTTGTTGTATAGTG
>Ga0307514_10001885_pt1 | contig 23098 bp, 20 predicted proteins | sample 16_EM_MG_FD_203088 | JGI IMG/M metagenome (GOLD analysis project Ga0307514, IMG submission 203088) | Populus trichocarpa ectomycorrhiza microbial communities from riparian zone in the Pacific Northwest, United States - 16_EM | ecosystem: Host-associated > Plants > Roots > Unclassified | place...
ATGTTCGATAGAACTGTTATCGATGTCCTTCCTCCATGTCGGTATCGCTGATATATATCAGACGATCCACACCCTTAACAATCCTAAGACTGCCAAAGCCTGTTTTGGAGTTCTCATTCGCGACTGCCATTGTCATCCTTCCTTCTACCATTGATGGTCGAGTTCTAACTCCCAGGAGTGCTAACTACGTCATCAAGGTAATGAGCTCGTATTGCGACACTATTGCTATTGGCGATACCTCGTATGAATAGGAGCTTATCTGAAGCCAATTATCAACTAATAGGTTCGTGTCACCAAGAGCCAGTAACAGTGCCCACTCATATACCCACCGGGTACGTAACGGTTTAATGATTATGGCAAACGACAGAACCCTTAATTTGACTACGCTTTATTGGAGCCAAATATACAGTATTCTGCAACTGAGCTGTTTTGCCACATATTGAACGGAGAGTATCCCGCGCCACTCAGGACATATGTAGTAAGTCCCATTCGCACCAGACCGAAAAGGTGTGGTCGAAATAAGGGTTGATTCGTACGAGTCCATTTGGTCGACTGGGCTCCAATATATCAATCATTGGTTATTGACTTATCTCGTATATGACTCTGCACATCTCGAGATGTCATAATGGTTTGATGTTGCCGACACCTCATCTCCCTAGGACTAAGCCATTGGAGCGTGAGAGAATAGTCATTTGTTCGGCGTCTAGGAATAAGGTTTCCTGCCAATAAGAAATAGCCATTGACAATAGAGATTATACAACCAATACCGACTTAAAGATAATTCACATCTTAATTACGCTCAGCTCGATCGCTGTTGTTGGTCTATTGATGTGAGGGTAGGGTAATACAGATATTACCAATAGGTGAACAAATCCGGAAGGTTGATCCAATTAGTAATTCCGAGTGATATTTCATGAGTTCGGATTGAATATCCATATTTGGATTATCGAGTGATCCTGTATGATCCCGGAAGTCTTCCTGTAACACCAAAGGCGTAACAAGAAGGGTATGAAGGGATCGAAAAAGTGATGAAGAAGCCAAAGATTAGTTTGCCGATGTCTCATGTTTTTGCGGAGGAAAAATGTTCGCGGGCACTGTTAGATTTTCTTTTTCTTACAGATGTTGGCAGAATTAGCGGAGTGGTGGAGGAGGTGGAAAACTCAGATCACGAGGAGTCGAGTGATGGGGGGGTGTAAAAGTTGATGTTGTTTTGTTTGGCGGTTTCTTTTGTTGTTTGGGGGAAGGGGACTCGCGACTTTGCTTTTGTTTCTTTATGTTACGGAAGAAGCAGGGAGGAAATATGTACGGGATATATGCCATGGCCGCTAGCGGCCGAATGCAATATGATTACAAACAAACAAACAAACTGATTGTTTGGGGTATCGATCTTGCCGCTTAATGCCTACTTACTCGATACTTTTGGCCACCCGCTGTCCACCTTACAAAATCAATGCTACTTACCTTTATGTAGAGTACATATCAGAGCTAAGTTGTATGTATTGCCGCAGCGGCCTGCCTTGTCCAATGGGATTGCGGTACAGCTGTGTAACCAACCCCTCATATAGCCCCCCTTGGTCGTATGAGAATCAGACACAGCACAGTGTCCCCCACAATTGCGACTTCCAGTGCCAAATATCAAAAGCCATCACACAACAATCAAGGACATCGCGGGAAGCACCTCTGATCAACTGCGCCCTGCAGTCTTTCAAACCCCATCTGCGCTTACTTTGCCTACCGTTCTGGCTCGACATGTACACAGACCTAGATGACCATCCGCCAATGTACCACGGACCTCGGACCCCTTCCAGTACTGAGTCTCATTAATGTACCCATTTCCAATTCTGTGCTAACGCACTTAGGTAATTAATTCCTACGCCACACGCCCACTTCAAGCTGGATTCCGCAATCCGACGCAACCCAATACCTGCACCCTCAAAGTTGTAGAACAACCAAGAAAACCCGGCAATATCGAATTCGACACTCGAGTGGATACGATCACGGCTGCCTCGGGGCACATTGCACAATGTATTCAGTCCGGGATGCTCACCTGCACCATCCACGAAAGCGCCGACCACGTGCAACTTCTCCTCAAGTACGTAGAAACCGGAATGTACGATCCGGCTGACATATCACGCCGCTCTGCCGACAAGCAATATGTATTCTTTAGCCAGATAGAGTTCTACTTATTCTGCATTCCGATGGAGTGCCCAAGTCTCTGCGATATTGTGCGGGTGGGAATACAGAGCGGTATTGAAGTCATGGCATGGGGTCCTACGCTTGGCGACAACGATTGGTTTTTAGTCACAGACATGGGCTCACCAGCCCATGCTGGTCTCTTGTGTTGGCTGTTCGAGCGAGGTGGGGGGCTCTTTGCGGAGCTTCCAGATGGAGACGCACTGAAGTCCAGCTTATTAAGATACCTTAACAATCTGTGGCAGTTTTATAGAACTTACTTTAGAGAAGGAACAGCGGAATTTTATATCAACAAGGGCCACAAGAAGGTGTGGGAGGCTATGAAGCTTTACAGACAAAACGTTCCGGTGGATATCTATGAGTCTGATGCAGTTAAATATGGTGTATCGGAGGAATCTTCGGGCTGGTCCAGAGTGCCAAAGCTTTTGTCCGAGCTATGGAAGTAACTCATTATGTCTCTTGCATCTCATATAGAAAAGGCAAGGAAGGCTTTCATAGCAGTAGTATGGTTAGCAATAAATTATTCGTGGCCAAAAGAAGAATTCTTGAGACATCGTGTTGTTAAGCTTTCGTCCCATGATTAGCGACACTAACAAAGCATGACAGGCCCGTTCTATGAATCTCGAGAAAAGTCCCGGGTCCTTAAACTTGTAATATACCATTGGAGATAATCTGTGAGCAGGTTTACATGAAGCAGTTCAAGTACCGAGACACATACCACTTCACTTTGATAATGTTTAGGAAGTACTTATTGTACGCCGTAGACGGCAAGTCAATTGTGCCCCACACGCGTAGGTAGCAGGTCCCTGGCTATCGTGGGTTTGGATCTTATAGATAATATTTCAGCCTTCGTGCTACTCTTGCTTATACCTCTAGACCTTACAATCAATGCTACATATGCATATTCTACAAAACCAAATACCACCACACCAAGACCAAGGACATCGCCAACAACGACTTTGAGAATTATGGATTTATCGCTTCTAAGCATACATATCTACATCGCCCCATAAATCTCCGCCACCCCTCTTATGATATCAAAATTAGATCTAGCTTATCCCCTACACAGTCGGCTGGGCTGATTTTGTTGCAAGTTGTTACTATGAAAATACTACGTTCCTCCAGCCTTCAGGTCAACGTTCAGATAATACATGAGCGGGTTTACATTAGAAGGGCCTGGAGAATGTAACTATACTAGAACTTGCCTTGCAGTTAAGCCGTCCACCAATCCTACCAACCCATCAGCCAATAGATGAGCAAAGCGGGCTATGGTGGAGACGTCTTTTTAGAAGCCAGCGAAGATAGGCTTCACCGCTAGACAGTGATAAGCATTAAGGCTCTGTGGGAAGGATGTGCTCTACATTATAGCTAGTCCTGTTTGGTAATGTTTGAAGAGCGAGCAAGCACCCCAGACGCCGGTGCGCTTTAGAAAGCAATATACTTCATATTGTCGACATTTTCGAATGGGATGCACTAAATTAAGATCAATCATGAGTGCTCACTCCCGAATTGTGACTATCTCCCGATTTTTTGATTGTTGACATATACCATTGTTTCAGTAGACACATGCCAGAATGAAGAGATGCGAACAAGCAACAGGAATTTTGCCATTGCGTTAAGGTTAGGGGTAAAGTTGTAAAATTCCTAATAATCCCTCTATTGTGGGTTCTATTATGGAGGGGCCTATAGGCACGGCGTGTGCGTGTAAAGTCCGTACAATAAATGTATAATATCATCTCAACAGCCCTTATCTTAATCAAACACTAGAGACCTTGAGCTCTGGGCAAACCCAAAATTCTCACTTCAGTTTTCTCAGTCTTGGCTCTATAATGAGCAACATCACTAAAGACAGTAAGGCAGTGATAGCTGAAGGTCATTCCTTTACTCTCTTGATTCTACAAGTCTGTTTAGTTACCCATTCAAACCAAGCGCGTACTTTGGCGCGTAACAGAGACTGAGAAATCCTAAGTGAGAATTTTGGATTTGCCCGGGGCCCAAGGTCTCTACTACTCTAGATCATATTTTCTTCACCCAATTGACTACCAAGTCCCGCTCTCGTGCCCAGAGCTTTCGTCGGTTTGCTAGGTCTGCTAACTGAGCTTGCGAAGGAGGCAGATGCTAGTTGCGAGCGCAACCAAGCCCAACAAGCGTTTAATGTTGCACTTATTCGTAATACTTAGGGCGAGTAACCCTATATTTCACTGCCCTATCCCCTACACGCTCAGTTTTGTCAGATTTGTTGCCGTTTCCCTCTTGAGATGGCGCGCGATCAATCAAGTTGGCCAATAAGTTGTCCTTGAACGCCATTACATACTGAGAATAAACCAACCAGACCAAATGGCAACAAATCTGACAAAATCGAGCGTGTAAAGGATAGCTGATACCTTGTTTACTCGATAATAGGTATATTCGCGTAGCAGAAAACAAGGATAAGCGAGTCAAGGTGCATAGTAGGGCAAAGCTAGTTTGGATGTGGTTGTGATTTATGATGGTAGGTGACGTTATAGTGATGTTCCGTGGAGGGTTGTTAACTTGGGAGTAAAATCCATCGCTAAGTTGACTATACTAGAACTGGGGTTGTACCCTTGGATCAAAGAGAAAGGCTGTGGAATATGGTGGGTTAACAGATTGTCCATTACGTGTCCTGATGGCTCATTTGATTGTCAATGGCCTAACTGGTTGCCAAATTTCTCCCGATGTCTTACCAAATTGTCGAACTACACCTTTCTCGCCACATACCAGATAATAGACTTTGCCACCTGGACTCTGCCTCGGCAAGCTTAACTTTCCTTCTACGCGAATGTACCTTATTATCGGGTGGACGGGGTAATCCAGAATAGGAGCTGCTTCAGATACCAGAAAAAGGGTTCAGCGAGACTCAAGCGATATGTCATGTAAGTCGGCCAATGAATACCTTCGGATCCCTCTTTCAATGCATCAGGAGGCGTCCGAGTAGGTCGATTGTTAGTCTCGGAGTGTGCTACACTTGTCTGAGTGATAGGCTCTCCAAGTAGCCTAAACCTATACTGGAAAGGACACAACCGTAATTGTATAGAGTGACACATAATGGATCAACATTTCCTGGATGTATTTTTGTCTTGCTCCCATGAAAATCCTCTGCTGTATATTTTTCGGTAATAGAGTATATATAATTATTTTTTACATATCCTTTACTATATATATCCTTACTATATAACACAAGGACGCGAAAAAAAAGACGCGAAATTTTACCTGGCCAGAATATGGTGGTGAGCTTGCGAGCAACAACACACATGTTCACTTATACGTAGGGATATAACACACGAGGTCACGAAAAAAGTAACGAAAATTTACGTACTTGGCAGGAATATAGCGAGTTTGCAAGTAGTAACACGCTCGGAGGAGCTAGAGGCGAATTCGGATTAACTTCGAGAGAGTACTAGCAGAAGTATAGAAAATTTGTTTGTCCTTGATCGTACTCGTCTTGCACTAGATTTTTAGAGTCACGTGATATAAGCCTCTTACCTCGCCATAAATTCACTAATCAGATTGTCTCGCTCCACACATTACTCGCCCTTCGTGAACCCTCAACCCTAATTCGCTCCGCTAGGTTGAGATTCTCGTTAGAGCCCTGATTAGTGATTTACGGCAATGTACGAGCCTTACATCACGTGACTCCGAGAATCTGTGCGAGACAACTAATCAGACATGAGCTTCGCTCCGCTCAGACAATGGCCCGATATTTACAATTGGATTTGAAAACTTAATTTACATGTAAATGGATGGTGGTAATACAATTAGGGAGTTAAGAGGAAGAGGAGGAGGAGGAGGAGGAGGAAGCGGAACAGGAAGAGGGAGAGGGAGAGGGATGGCCACTCAGACACTAAGAGGCTGCCTCTGTCACTGAAGAAGAGGCGCAACTGCACGCGATCTTATCTATCGCAGCATTAACCTTCGTCATTGCTTACAATATAATATCACATGAATTGCACGTTACCACTCCAAAATGTCCTTTCCCTCAATATATTTCAGGCAGAGCTGCGACGAGAATCTCAACCTAGCGGAGCGAATTAGGGTTGAGGGTTTACGGAGGGCGAGGGCGGGGTTCATGGAGGGCGGGTAACGTCTGGTGCGATACAACATGCGTATACATCTGGAGTTAAACTAGGGACTGTTTCAACTTGGTACCGTGAAAAGATTGAGATGCAGATGGCATAGTTTGCTTTTCTCGCAAGTACCCTTTGGCAGGAAGGGGGCTGCTCCGAACACCTGCTCCGTTGCAGGCGCTGTTCGAACTTGGCCATGTTGTCTCGCTCTAGACGGTAAGCGATCTTTTCAAAATGTCGCTCGTGACCTCACTATCACCACTAAAACCCCAGCCGCTTACTGAATCGTGTGGCGATGATAAGAGGTACGACTAGAGCCGCATCACATGAAGGGCTTGCGTTGGACAATTGGCCAAATGCAACCAATCATAACCTGGAATTTTCACACCAATCCATTGGTAAAACTTTCATCTGCCGAGTACCAATCAGTTAATAACCCTAACCTGGGCCTAATATGCGCACGCACGTATGATTTTTCACTGCATGGCTGTCTAGCATTCCAGATAAAACTTGGCTCGGAGAGCTTAGTTATTCTCAGGCTCAAGGAGCGAATTTTCCCCAAACTTATTTTGAGGGGTTTATCCTAGAGCCTTATAAGCTGGGCCAATTCTGGACACGATTGAATATAACGAGAAAATGTGCTATTCGAGCCGCCGCCATTCAACAGCTAGTAACAAATAATGTTTGGGAAGTGTGTAACGAAAAAGATGCCGGCTGGAGGCTTTTCTCATGTGGTTGCCTAATGTCTAGCGAAGTTTGCTGCATACACGCAGTGGAAGGTTCTAGAGTAGAAAACAACAGCTTAGAGATCCAACACAGCAAAGTCAGGAGCCACAGCGTGGGTTAGAAAGAAATGCGGCCGAGAGGATCAAGTTTCGCGATTTCATATGTCACAAGTCGCCTAAAGTCCAAAAAAGCAAACGGCAACCAAGATACCATGGTTAGCCGAAGCAGATAATTGCCGATTGCTGCTTATCGTACAGCGGATGGAAAAAAGTCTTGCATCAAGGTACCGTAAGCGGTGTACCAATCTGCAGAAGAACAGATGGTTTCTGTAAGATGTAGCTTGGTAACAACACTTAAAGGACATTGTTTCTTAGCTCTGCGAATTTAGAGAGCTTTCTAGTTATTTATGTGGAGTAACAGAGGTATCTAGTGGAAATAGTGATAACGCAGTATTACCGCCCAAAAAACATAATCAATAGGTTTTAGTAAGGCTGAACCCACAATACAGATCCAGTACCAATTTTGGAACCCACAGGAACCTGTATTTGATATGGGGACTGGTGTGAATTCTGTGGGCTTTCCTACAGCAAATTGTCCGTTGCTGTCTGTTTATGTAAGACTTTTGCACCCGCGGTACATATCAAACAGGACGACCCCTACATCAGAGACCCCAAATATGACAAGTACCGATTCCTGGCCGGGTGCACAGTCGGCATATGTTGAACCATGATGAGATGTGTTTTAAGTTTGCAGGGTACGTACTTAAGTACGTAGGTCAGCACAACGTCGGCTATACCTGGTCGAAACCGGAGCGGATATTTGGGAAATTATTTCTCGGCCGCGATGATTACCTGATTTGGCAAGAAATTACTCTTTTAGGTAATAAATATGCAGACCATCCACCCCTTGCCCATACTAAAACCCACTTTTTCAAATGCTTATTCCTCCACAAACACTGCCTATTTTGAAAACCTGGCTCTGCAAGGTGATATAGAACTATCGAAATAGTCGTTTCACAGCATTAAAAGGGATTTCCGACTTTTTTGGTGGTGGAATTAAGCCTCAAAAATGGTCGCATGTCATGGAAAATGTACACCGGTTTAAGGAGTCCTAACCATAATATATCGCTTCTATTGTATTCTTCCAGTCGAGGCGTTTAAAGCCAACGCGTATTGATGTTGACGTTTCACATTTAAAGCTACAGCTCTAATCCGAAATTTGGGTATCTAGCAAAGGTGTAGAGCACCCTTACAAATACTAAAACGAGGAGAATCAGTCAAGGAGAAAAGTATGCCCTTGCCTGAATATCGAGTTAGTGATACCTATTAAAGTAAGAAAGGCTGGACCATCTCATCCTGCCGAAGAGATGGAATGGATGCCACTTCGTATGAGTAGCTTTCGTTCATCGGAAGCAACTACTGCCACGGAACCGATACCCGGGATAAAGCAGCTACAATGACCTAAAAACTGCCCATCTGGACAAACGTCCAGCAATAATCAAAATAAGGCCAAAAGCGCAAAACCATCCATCTTTCCTTGCACTATTCCGGCGAATTCAGGAATTATCACCTATCACCTATCACCATCTGTCAAATAGCGCATAACATCTGCTGGCTATGAACTAGATGTTCTTGCTTTTAGCTTTTCTCTCCAGATAGCAATTCCGATATACCTCGAATTTGGACCCACTGTGACTGATGGGAAGCTGCGACAGCAGCAAGAACTGCAAAACAGTGCTCCAACCGCAGTCATTCATGTAGGCGGACTAGCTGAGGAAGATAAAACACAATGGCTGCGAAGGCAGGGATTGCGCAGGGACCCCGCCTAGCAACGGGTTAATCTATTGATGATGTGGAGCTTTATAATAGGTACCGCTGGTCAATCTCAAAACCATCCCATTAGGATAGTCGTATTGCCATAGCCAGCAAATAGAGTAGCGGAATGAGAGGAAGGAAACGAGGCACCGCGTCGAATGCAGCGTCATGAATCACTCAATCTCAGCTTGCATGTGCTGATTCTCCTTGGCCTCCTTCGTATATCTGCGCTGTTGATGATGTTCTACCCCACCGACCAAGTTTCCTACTTGACCAAGGGGACATCCCCTTGACCACAAGGGTAGCTTAGCCCGCAGGGCGTCCTACTAGGCAAGATCCTTTATTGGTGGGTAGGATATCTCCTAGCTAGAAAGAAATGTACATTGCAGGTGCACTAGTGTGATGATAATATCTCCTGACCAGAAATTGGTATACTTTGTAAGTGGGATATCTCATACCCAGCTAGTACAGGCGTAGATAACTTTCCTGCTCCAATGTCAACTCATTCTGCTAGAAACACTCAGGGAAAAGAAGTTTCCAACCAGCTTGCGGCCAAACTAGAGAGGTAGATGAATTTTTTGGACGCCTGAAAGCAGTCTGTTAGTCAACGATCCTTTTTTGGACCTAGGAAAATGGAAATTGGATGACAAAGTGCAGGTATAAATAAATGTATTCTAAGGATAGGTGCCAGTGGTTGAACTTTCAAGGCGATTGTTAATTTTTCACAGGTCGGTGGGGTAAAACATATTTTCTCTCGCTGCAGAGTGTACAAAATGGCCTCAGGCAGCCACGCATGAGGAAATGATTGTGACGACGACGACCACAACCAATTGCTCCTTGACTCGTGACTGTAACGGCCGTATGCACAATCCATGTTAAACTTACACCTTAGGTCGCTGCCCAATGAGACATCTAATCATCTGAGGTTGCAGTTCCAATTTGCTCTTATTCTCAGATTTCGCCTTGCAATTGCGGCTCGTCAAAAAAAAAAGGAAAACAAAATACGAGCGGGAGCGCAGTTCCACCGTAGATTGACCGTTTAGTACATATATTCCTCAGCATCGCTGACTGAATCCCATTCACGCCCTAGTTCGCCGTCTTGAATACCAATAAGTATACACTATCTTTCGAGTGATCTGTTGCATCCGCTGAAGCCGCCATAAACGGACCGAGGTACCCATTTGCGTATCACTGTCCCGGATATCGTTTCGAACTCATCCACCAAGCCTCCTCCAACGCTCGGGTTCCATTTGGCTGTTATGATCCTCCATCGATAACCAACCTCAAAATCTTTTATCCTAGCTATCTGCATCGATCACCGTATACCAACCATTGTCTTGACTGCCGAGACTTCCTTCGCCGGGGAAATTTCAACCCGCAATCATCGATCAACCTTTAAGCTACTACCGTAATCATCCTCGGAGACCATGATTCCCGATCGAAGCATGTCACTTTCGGGAGAAGCAACGGCAGAGATGGACATTGCAGTCGGCAATGCGCACCGTTGGACTTTGATGGGTAGCGCCCCCTCAGTGACCGACTATGAGGACCCTTCGACCCAGCCAGCAGCCACAGAGTGTCAGGGCTCCAGCACCGAAATGACCTCGCATTCACCAACATTTTGGGCGGCGTCAAAAGAGAATAATTTTTATGAATCAGGAGATGAATCAGAAAGTAATCCAAGTACGACAGCTGGCCGACCCATGGCTGGCAACCCGCCGCTAACCTCAGCCTTCGGCGTGCCTCCCGCATGTATCGGCAATACCAGTAGTGTGACATACGTCGAAGCCATCCATCTGAAAGGTCTACCTCACAACAGAACGGATTTACTCTCGGAACACAGAACTGCGGATGGGTATGACAGCTACGCACAGTTGCCAAACCTTAACGTTGATTTTTTGGATCATGTCTTCCCCTCGTTCTGTCCGGATCTGATCATCCACGATCCAATATTCGACGATCCAAACGTCCGTAGAAAGTTTTCTGACGATACGCTGAGTACTGGGTGGTTCTGGCACAAAGAAACCGGCAATATTGTCGAGGGGGTGGTTGAAGTCAAGCCAAGTGTCTCCAAAGTCTTTGCTCGTGCAGTAGCGGCCGGACTCTTCCGGTTAGATCATGGATAATCTGGCGGTGTGATTGCGTATCTCTTCAGTCTGGACTAATTGCTAAGCCTGCGCGCCTGGTGGTTATATTATCGGAATGTCGGAACTTGAACCCTGGGTATGGAATCGATTGTTACTCGGAACTTTTCCTTTGTTTGAATTTTCTTGTCTTGCTTCGGGAGGGATGTTTGGCCGTCGGGGGTGGGGGGTGGCCAACGGCCATGGTACTCACAGCCAGTGTGACGATATTAATGATTTTTTAGAGGTGTATACGTCTGACGGAGTGCGATGGGTCCGGGTTATGTGTCGTGAATCTTTTTTTTGACTTTGAACGGCCTTTCCATTGTTTTCTGTCGTTGGCTTTTGAGGTGTTGGTTTGAGACTTCTTTCCTTATGTGAGTTAGCAGAGGAATACGACAAAGAATTTCCAGTATATATACTTTGAGTTTTCAGTGGGCTTTGTGGAAGTAAATTCCGCAAAATGCTGCCTAGAATTAGCCGCATGAGATTCTAGAGCCAACACTTCGCTATAACAAAGGCTAGTACTTGATGTAGCTTGTGTTCACGAGATGAAATTAATCTTCTGAATGATGAACTTTAGTGCTCGCACTTGCTTCCGGCCGACCTGATATGCCCGGAAATGCCTGATGCTCCAACCTCATAGCCGAAAACTGTGTGAATGTTGTGCAAATATGAACTAAAGAGTTTCATTTTGCAAACTCCCTCACCAAATTTCGCGAATAGTAGTGAAACAAAATCCATCAGTTGCACTGTCCATAGATAACTGAAGTTTTTAAGTGAGGCCCTGTCGCATCGGGGCACTGGTCAGAGATAGTGGCAGCCAATTTATACTGATTACACCCATTTCTATACTATACATAATCTTGTTGATAAAGAGCGGCGACAGGAGAAATATTGGCCCCCACCTCAAGTGGAGCCGAATGCAAGCCGGTAGTTAAGCCTTTATTTTATGCACATGCATGCACGTTGACGACCTAAACTCAGCAACAGAAATAGGTTAAAACAGTTCCAATCCTGGTGGCTGCGCTGGGTTCCCGGGTGTATAGTTTGTCACGCAAATGGCTCTCACTAACATTGTGTCTCTCCCCAGGTGTGCCAACCAATTTCCTTTCAATAAGATCTCTCGTGTATCATGCTCGGATGGATGGCCCTCTCAAGTACATCGGCTGCATTGCCTTAATTGAAAGATCGATGTCTAAGATACTGATGACTGCTCAATGTTTGACTACCCTGTTCCATGTCGGATCAGTATCAGCGTTGGGTTGGGCAAATGGCTAAAATTTAATGAAAACCATAGAAAGAGTAATAATATTTGCATCCGCATACCTCTGACACTTTAGGACACATGTCTGTAATGCATCTGCTGGATGAAAAAGCTTCTGACCGTCGCCGTTGCTTGACTGTCGGATTCGCCGGGTAGTTCTGGGTGGTCCTGGTCAAAAATATCATACCGCGCAGGAGGTACCTATATATACTCTTCTCCCTTGGAACGCCCCGGGCTCTACCATAAGTCTCACAATTCGGCTTTTGCAATCAGGAGTGCCGCAGAAACACCTGTTGTGGGCTAGACATCCGGGACAATTGGTAGCCCGATGACCCTCGCCAGGTATGTTAGAGGATATCCCAAAGCATCGTCCAGTCATCTATATGAGAAGGTCTTTCTGCAACCAATCAGACAACCTATCTCGGCTAGCTTTCCTCCGCCTCGGTTAGCTTTCTCCCGTCTCGGCCAGCTTTCCCCCGCATTCCTGGTCACTAAAATTTCCCTGAAGATTTTAGGATTTGATAGGGCTATACTGTAGTAACTGTCCCTTTCCACCGTGTCGATGGAGGGTGTCGTTAGCAGGCGGTCGCCAATTCCGCCCTTGGGTCAGACAGTGTACACACGAGACGAGATGAGACGAGCACGACCTGGGCTCGAACCGTCCTGTCTCGCCACCAAATAAAGCTCGTGGTCTCGAGAGTCGAGACATTAGAGTGATAGAGCACGAGGTCTCGAGCTGTCTCGAGCCCAAATGCCTATAAGTACTTTCCTACTTTCAGCGGTTCAAAATCCGCCATAACATCGTTTGTTGGATTGGAGTCTGTAGTTGCAGGTTCAGCTATGGCTGAATATTGATTCTCTGCGGTTGGCTGGAGGTCTTTAAATATGCGACTGACTCGAAGTTCTGTGAAGGTGTTCAACACCGCTCTTAGCCGAGGCTGATCACAATATATCACTCAAGAGAAACGCGTAATTACTGTTGCACATGGACCTGGCCGAGCTGAGCTGATGGCAAGGCACCCAGCCGGTAGGGCATAAGGCACCCAATTACCCTTGTACATATCTCGAGTCTGTCTTCCTCTTCTCTTCTCTCTGTACCATAGTCTATGCACACGTTTCTCCCCTTCATATCGTAACTGTTACAATAATCGTTAGAGCGTAGAGGAAAGATGTATAAAGACCTCTGGATTCTCAACTGGTATAGAGGGTAACCTTCCTACGACAGAGAACAAGCCTTAACAATATGTTCAGATAGGAAAGCCATTCAATTACATCTACTCTATTCTGAATACTTTCTATGCCTGAGTGAAGCGTTGAAGTAAATTACCTAGCATCAGTTCTTGTATATAAGTCCTAATATCAAGCAGTGATGTCAACCGTCCCGTCCGACGGCCGTCGACGGCGGTCCGGCCGAGATTTTTCCAGGACGGACGGGACGGCGCCCAGGCCGTCCGTCCCGTCCAAGCTTGACAATGACGGCTGGGGACGGTGAAATTGCCATCCCCGGCCGATAACTAAGTATTTAGGTGTTCTACATGGCTTGAAATGAGTGAACAACGGTAATGGATAGAGTTTACTGTACATAGTGTGGGTAAATTTGAGATTTGTATAATTTAGCCCATTTTACTACTATATTTTCGAATTTCATTATCTACAAGGGAACACGCGTGTAGGAACCACACGGTACCCCGAAAAATAAGTTTCCACTACTTCTTCTGGTTCTCTCTCAAAGTTGGCCCGAACTCACCTCCGGCTCCTTCGGGCGTGTTTGTTGCTCGCAAGCTCGCCATATTTGGCTGTAACCGAAGGCTGTCTCCTCCGGCCAAGTAAATTTTCATAACTGTGCCCTCGTGTGTTATATAGTAGGGATAGATATCTACCAGGGACGGCCGGGGACTGCCGTCATTTCCGTCCGTCCCCGTCCTGAGTGATCCCGGACGGACGGGACGGTTGACTTCACTGATATCAAGTCTAATAGTGAGACAAGAGGAAGGATACTTAGAAGGGATTGTGTGTACCTTCATCGGCAAAAGTGCAAATGCACTACAGGCTGCACTACACGTATTCATGCACCCGCACAATTCATAACAAGTCTCCTGTGGACTCCTGCATGACGCGCGGTCTATAGTGGATATATAGTGACACATATGTGGGCATATAGAAGTTTATATGGTCAGCAGATTCTATGGACCTATGTAAGCCTTGACTGGCAACAGGCTTCCGCTGGTACTATACACGCGATCGATACTATTTTTGAGAGCTTGCTTGAGAGAGCACGTGAGAGCACGCTTGAGAGTATGCTTGAGAGCAATTTGGTGGTTAGATTTATACTGCTAGAAGCATTCTACCATGAGAAGCTTTGGCCAGATGGAAGCTTTGGCCAGACGGAAGCTTCATTCGTAAAAGTGTAATTCTACTATCCCCTACACGCTCGGTAGCCTTCAATTCGTATCCTATTCCTTTCGGGTATAGTGTGAGTAAAAGATCGTCGTGTGGCAAAGACTTTGATTGGTTGGCTAGACATCTGATGTTGCTTTACTCACAATATACTCGAAAGGAATAGGATACGAATTGAAGGTTACCGAGCGTGTAGGTAATAGGCTGGTGCTACGCACACATGCGCACACACGTAGCTCATAACAAGTTCTTTACTGCCAACAGGCTTCCACTGGTAATATACACTATCGAAGCTATGATTGAGCACGTTTGAGGGCATGCTAAAGAGGGCACTTGAAAGCTGAGTTCAAAGTGTATATGTTCCTACCCATACGCCAAATTTTCCCGTTGGCCAACGGGTCGACCCATATGCCAACTCGTCATCTTGGTGAATAGGACATCCGATATGCCAACCGAGAGAACCGACTGAGGTGCCAAGTAAGAGGTTGGGAAGAGGTTGGAAAGGCACAGTGCAGCGCTATTTTTCTCAACTTTTGAACTGTCCTACTTCTGCAACCCAGTAACTATCTTGTACCTCAGCTCCGACTCTACCAGAAATTATCTCAACTACAACAATGACTTCTTTCGGTCCCAGTACCATCACCACTAGCACCTCTACCAGGTCCACATGTACCCTAGTAGTACTGCATCACAGATCAGTGAAGGATTTTCGTAAATACGCGGTTGCTAGGAGTTCTCGCGTACCTTGAGAGTAATACAGCAACAACAAAGGCGTTGTTCAGTACTAGAAAAGTAAGCGAGTACACAATTGGTTTTTTTCCAAAGGAAAAGCCGAATGCCTGCACCTTCAATTCGTCAATCAACCAACAGATCTACACCAATTGACGAATGGCCAAAAGATAAAAGTGTCTTGGGATTTTAGGTTGAGATTTCGTCCTAGGACCGGTGGCACGAAGTTTCAAACAAGACGAGCCCGTGGTATGAATCTCGAGAAAAGTCGTAGAAAAATTCCCAGGGTTGACCGTCGTAATAACCTATGGTGACAATTCATGAGCGGGTTTACGTTTAGAAGGCCTGGAGAATACACCAGAACTCGCTTTGCAGCTAAAGCCGTGCCAAGCCATCCACCAGTCCCACCAGCCCACCACCAGCTGATAAATGAACAAGGTGGGCTATGGTGGAGATGTATTTTAGAAGCTAGCGAAGATAAGCTTCACCGCTACAATGGTAAGCATTGAGGCTCTGCGGGAACGATGTGTTCTAACAGCATTACAGGCTAGTCCCTTTTAGTAATTGTTGTTGGGTGAGCATGCAGTCTCGAACGCTGGGAAGCGCAAGTACACCCAGACCTTGGTACGCTCGAGAATAAAAAAGCAATATGTTCGCTATTATGCATTCTGGAGGGCGTCCGAGACGCTTCATGTTGTCAACATTTAAGGTCAATCATGAGTGCTCACTCCTAAATTGTGAGTATTTCTCTGATACGAATGTAAAGCGGACAGAGTCTATTCTACTATCTAAGGAGAAGCTCTGTCTTTATATACATGAAAGCCTGGAACACCATGGAAGTCCATGGAAGCTCACGATTGCAAATACCAGTGGCGGTGGCGGTGGCGAGTGAAAACTCGTGGATGAGTCTACAACTGTGAGTCCATAGCCTGTGAGTCAATTCGGTGATCTCAGTGTATCGGCGACTTCCTCTCAGGTCATATAGTAATATTCTCGACTTTTGATTGTTGACATTCTTCTGTCGACATGTATCATTGTTTCAGTAGACACATGGCAGAATTCATACCTCTGGTAAGTTTACGCAACTAGGTGTGAGAAGATGTAATGTTTTGTAAATTGTGTTCCTTAACAGTGGCCCAATCCTGAGTTCACATTTGAAATGAAGACATGCGAACAAGCAATGCGTCGTTATGAGGCGAAGTAAGAGTGACAATATTTGAGGCGGTCAGCCGCTTCAAAAAGCAATTCCTAAGTCTGCGTTCAAACGATCTGTATGGCGCTGCTTGCATATGACAGATCAGTTTTCAAAGTGGGGCTGAACGTCTGTACTGCTTTGGCCGTGTCAAATCTCGGACTCTCCGATTCGAGCCCCTTTGCATATCTCTGCCTGTTCCCTTGAAAATTTAGTGACACAACAAGACGAATAGTTTACAGCCACCCGTTCGCGATATAGGTAAGTAGTTCACCAAAAATCAAAAGTTATTACCCACTCACTTTGAACTTGAGCAGGAGACGAGCGGGATCCCCTTCGCCGCCCCTTGACAGCTGCTAACAGAATTCCTGGAAGGACTGGTTTCGGGCGGTCGTCTCAAATCAACACCTAGTTGGATTGCAGGCACTGTCCTAGGCATAACACGAAGTTACTAATTTGCAACATCAGGTTTGTTAAGCATATCTCTCTGCCTTGAACTTAGCCATGCATTGCCCCACAGTGAAACCAGTCTCACCTTTTGAAGACATAGCCTCCGGCTTGGCGCTGTGTTCATGCATACGCAATTGCGGGTTTGGTTTCTCTCCGTTTCTTTGCGGCGTTAGTATGTACAGTGGTGTATTTCGTCTAGCGTGCTAACACAATGGAATATCAGGCTATAAGATGCAAGGCCGCACAGGAATCGCGCACTTTCACAGCTCATTTCCCACCAGACAATTACTCTCTGAAGAATCTCACTTCAGGTTTGATTTACCCTGTCCCATCTTCAGTTCATCACACGATCCGAATCTTTAAAACTACTACACAATCCTACCGGAACCCAACGTCGGGTGCGCTGATACGCAAAGTCAGTCCGTATGGGTGAACGCACAGATTTTTGGGATATTCCTCTGGGACCAGTCCACCAGACCACAGGAGCCTACTACGAACATACTACCTTCCTCCAACCACAAGCCAATACAACCAGCACCACCTTAAACACTACCCATCTACCATCAGAAAGCAGCAGCTATCACGGTAATGGTAAGTCTCAAAACATATTGTCTGTGGATTTAACTTATACTGACATTCACAGAACGTCATAGAACTCTGCTGCCTATTAATACCGACTCCCCAGAAGCCAAGGCGAATGGCCTGAAACCGCTCAGATTCAGACCGTTCATAATCAGTACCAAGGGACTACTATTACTAGCACTCTTTTTCATCATCTGTATCGCGTGTCTTTCGGCATTACTAGTCGTCAGTAGGAGGAACAACGGACTGGTGAACCACCGTGCAGCCCTGGAATTATCGGCCACCGCTTTCGCCATCCGTTTCCTCCCACCGGCTGTGGGGACATTCTCTACACTCGCACTTGTTGCTGTATTTGGTGAGGTCGCAAGGCTTACACCATATATCACGATGGCATCTACCAGGGAATCCCCCAGCGGCAGTCGTGCCTTTCGCTCGATCTTTGTCAGTTACTTTCCATACGGTGTAGTCGGTGGTACAAGCCGTCTACACCACTACACACTTTCCACACTAAAGTGGGCGCTTTTTGTCTTCCAGTTGTTCGTTACACCTCTGAAATCGATTCTATTCACTCAGAGATCGCCGACTAGTAACGGAGTACCAGGAACTCCAAGTGAAAGAGTGCTTTTAGCCGACGTCGTAGCAATTATTCTCATCATTATTTATTCAATTGCCGTGCTTAGCTTATGCTTTACAGTGCTTCGACTATGGAACAAGGAGACTGGACTGAGGTGGAACGTCGACTCCATCGCAGACATGATTGTTCTCCTCCGCCATAGTAACGCACTAGCACCATTTTGCAACCTTGACTGGAAACATCTTTCAAGAGGACAGTTTTACAATTTGCTCAAGGATCAGCATCTAAGGCTTGGATACTGGAAAACCGCCGATGGCAAATATGTCCATACTATAGGGACTCAGGATCAAGGTAAATGATTCGTGACCTACCCCGGAAAGTTAGTGAAGATATCGCTCACACAAGCTAAAGAACACAACTGGACTACCCCCAACCCTAGGCTTGGGGAGGATTCGTTCACCAGTGGTAGGAAGGGATATCGATACGCAAGACGTCCATGGTATGTCACGCGACCTGCAAGTATGATCTTGGCAATACTTTTCGTCGCAATCCTTGCAGCTCTTCTATTTGCTCTCGTGAAGGGAATTACGGAGAAGGGTTTCCCGCCATTGGTTTCAACACGACCGATATGGATTAACGGTACTAGTATTAAGGTCACCCGGGCTGAATTACTCTGGAATTTCATCCCTGTTATCATAGCGGCATATGTTACTCGCTTGTGGATAATGATCGATATGTTCTTCCGAGTTATCCAGCCTTTCGTATCTCTAAGCAGGCCTACGGTGCCTGACAAATCGATTCTTCTTAACTATCCCACGATGTTGCCGGGTCACATCATCTTCCAAGCCTGCACGAACGGTCACTGGAAGCTCGCCTGGATTGCGTCTGTCAGCCTGCTGACGAGAGGTCTTCCAGTGCTTGTAGGAGGAGTTTTCACTTCGCAGGATAAGCACAATACCGGAGAGTTCCGAATATATCCTCAGAAGACAGCATTTATTTTCATCATCGCACTCTTCATAATATACTCCCTCACCTTCATTGTCATCTGGCTACCGGGGACTTCAAGAAAAATGCCCAGGAACCTCTACACCATCGCCGATACGATCAGCATACTCCATCAAAGTCAGCTGCTGGATGATCCCGAGTTCGCCCACCTCAGCAATAAAGAAGATCTCGTGGCGAAGTTGCGCTTAAGTCGTCATCTGTATGCGTACGGCATCACGGCAGGTCGAGACGGGATGTCGCCAAATCAGTTAGCTGTCGACCAGGCCGACCGAGTGGACTGGTTGTCTTTGCAGGAATCCAAATCTGAACAAGGGTGCATGGCTGCGCTAAGGAAGAGGTTGCGGTGTGCCAACTGGGATACACATGATACAGTGTTGCCTTGAAAATGTCTTTCCCGTATACTGGGACAACATTATCAATTAGCAACCCGATTATGAAGGGGTTTAGTTTATCAGCGGGCCCTGGGGGGCGCGTTGTTAGACGAGTCTTTGTAGAGTACGTCATCACGTGGCTGTGGGTTAGGGCTAGCAGCTACTACGTGTCATCTTAGACTTAGACTCAATCAATCAATCGTCTCGACAGGTTCGTCACAACAGGTTATGAGCCCGAGCGCGACCACGGTCCGGACACCATTTTTTCGGCAACTATCAAGCGGAGATAACAGTCGAATCGCGAACCTTCATACGAGCGAGGCCGCAGGGTCCCGGACGCGTTGCGAACGCGTCCGGGATCAGGACACCATACGGACTCAGGACGACGATTCAACGATGCAAAGGACTCAGATGCCTCCTCTCGATGAAATCTCAAACTCAACCGCTTCGAAGGCTGCGATGGCTGCAGTTTTGAGTTCTACGGGTATGCAAGATTATGGAAACCCATCATGTCAGCAGGACGTGTTTGGGACGAGTACGGAGAGCAGTTTGGCAGGAGTCCAGGATGAGCTCGGGTCAATATCGGGTCAACACCCTCAGAGGAGTTCAGGTCAACCGGTGGCCAGCCAAGGAGAGATCGACATACAGTATGGTATTTGGTATTTGGACAGTCTATGAGAAGTGGGCGGGTAATGAACCGCGGATACTTGGGAGATGTCGGCAGACACACATGAAACCCCCGGGGAGCGCTGCGGTTGGTCCGCCAGAGGAACGCGCTGGGTATGTGATTTGCGACAACAGACTCGAGAGACCGGCGGTGGCAATTGTGGCCATGAATCCACGAAGTCTGTGGACTCCTCTACTATGAGGACGAGGAAGCATTATTAGGAGCTGTACAGTGTGTACCTTCGACCCGAAACCTTCAATGACGACAACCCCATTCCTCCACCCGGGAGGCCGTGTACGGGGATCCACGATCTACGGGAATGAGTTTCCTAGGGCTAGCCGAGATGGAAGAGCGACTATGGAGAAGAGTTCAATTTCGATACCGACACAGACCCACCTTCGCATACGTACGCACATATCTACCACCGTACAACAGGTTATGAGCACTTGCGTTTAAAAGGGAAATGACGATCAACACTTCCACTTTGTTGAGCGGAAGTCAACATCGCCACGGAGAAGCGTCTCCAATTTCGACACCGACACTGACACCGACTGCACAACCCATGATTGGGACCGAGAGGCTGCGTACGAGAATCAACGACGCTCCAGCTGGTTAGAGCAGTACCTTCGATACAGTTCAACGCGATACCGATCACAATACAACAGGACTGTGTGTCACCTTCGGAGGAGTGGTTGACTGGAATTCAAGACAGTTGAAGCCGACAGCACAATCGACTACCGAGTTTAGGCATGGGCCCATGATTGACACCTCCAACGCCATGAGCGGAAGAATGGTCGTTTGGGAGGAGCTCAGGGCATGGCACGGTTTGGCTTCTGTCTTCTGTTTATTTTTGTCTGTTTTTCTATGGCTTAGTGTTTTACGGACGTGATAACGCCCTGGAGAAGTGTTAGACCGAGTCTTTGTAGAGTACGTCATCACGTGGCTGTGGGTTAGGGCTGGTAGCTACTATATAGGCTACGTGTCATCTTAGACTTAGACTCAATCAATCAATCGTCTCGACAGGTTCGTCACAACACGCGTGCGCAGAGCGTAACTGCAAGCTCCGCCAAATTCCCCATGGATGGGATTCCCAGTTGACATTTTGCCTTATCCTTAATTGCCTTCAATTCTGCTAGCCAAAATATTGCTACATCTTGTCATCAGCGTGTTACAGCCCGGAGTAGAATCTTTGGGCGTCCCGCTAGTGTTAGGCTGCAGGCGTGTACAAACGAAGTGAATACAATATAGTATAAAGATATACAGTCTGGGTGTATAAAAATATGAATAAAGATATACAACTAAAAGATGCATAAAGATATGCATTACTCGTCAGATTTTCATGTTCCCGGAAATATAACAACCCTAACCCACGCTTGAAATGACTAGTAATGGCTAGTGTAGGCGCTTACAATGACTCTTGGCATTACTCCGTGTGGGGTTGGTGTTTTCCCTCTTCCGGTAACTTAAAAATCTGACGAGTACTCTGTATAAATATGAGCATAGAAGGCTTATGCAAAATATATACAGAAGATATACAATGAAATGTATAATTAATATATATTTTTGAATATGTTATGCAGCAGGCATTGCATTTGATACTCAGATCTTTGTGTATATAAAACAAACTTTTGGTGCAAAATGAACACCTTTAACTTGCTCTGCTACTCTCATTTCGGGATTTGAACTTAAGAACTCAAGTAACTAAATGTACTCGGCAGCAACTGTACCATTTACTGGTTCTTGAAAAAGAAACTCGGCATATACCATATATACCGGGAAAAATGACCTTGCGCGACGCGTAGCTCATTGAGAAGCTGTTTTTCGGACGGTATTCCATACCATATTTGACGTGTGGCACTATGAAGTCCTATGGACCTGCGCGCTGACTAGATAACTATGATACACAGGCTAATATCTGCTCTCGATATACATGATATTGCGTACAGCACACTTGACTCCAAATGAACTTCATTGCACGCCTCCAAGCACGCCTCCAAGCACACTCCCAAGCACGCTCCCAAGTATGCTCGATTGCAGGATGCCAAGTTCACTTGACTGTACGCTCTGAAGTACACTCCCGATTGCACTCGATTGCACACTCCCAGCCTGCTTGGCTGTACGCTCCCAAGTACGCTCGCAAGTACGCTCCCAAGTATGGCCCCAATTGCACTCAATTGCACACTCCCAGCCTGCTTGACTGTACGCTCCCCAGTACACTCCCGATTGCGCTCGATTACACACTCCCAGCCGCTTAACTGTACGCTCCCATGCAATGATTCCACCAGTCCAGCAATGGATCAGTCCAGACCGGAACCGTCCAGTCCAGTCGAGGTCCAGTCTAAGAAATATTTGGACTGGGATCGGACCGATCCCAGATGCTGACAGACTGGACTGGGCTTGGTCCGGACCGATCCCTCACGGTGTCCAGGGTTAGGGTATACTTTCCCAGTTATAAGTCTTTTAATGGGGAAAATAAATCTCGATGGAGCCGAATATACACACAGAAGTGGTATAATTTCGATCAGAGTGGGTATTCGGGGGTGAGTGGTGATAAAAAGTGAGGATGAGTCATGTTTTCGGTAGTACTTGGCTAAAAACCAATGTCAAAATTATATGCGTAAATGGATCGGTCCAGACCAAGCCCGTCCAGTCCCAGACTGCCAGTCCCAGACTGCCAGTCTTGGGCTCGGTCCAGTCCGACCTAACGGTTGGACCGGACCGTACTGAGCCCTACCCCAGACCGGGTCCGTCCGGACTGGTGGAATCATTGCTCCCATGTACGCTCCCAAGAGGTGCTCTTATATGCAGATTATCTACCGCGCTTAAATGCATAGACTCGTCGAGTAGCAAGCGCCTAGCGCCGGATAGGGTGTGGCGGGCAGCGTGTAGCGGGGGGGGGGGGGGGGGGGGGGGGGGGTTTGGA